>Ga0209163_1000050_pt1 | contig 301334 bp, 271 predicted proteins | sample MTBAKSrepl2MetaG_FD_187457 | JGI IMG/M metagenome (GOLD analysis project Ga0209163, IMG submission 187457) | Enrichment culture microbial communities om Arthur Kill intertidal strait, New Jersey, USA, that are MTBE-degrading - MTBE-AKS2 (Arthur... | ecosystem: Environmental > Aquatic > Marine...
ACAAACAGGAACCAAGCCCGCTTCCATCGTTTTGGTTATTCGTATTTTAATCATTCGAATTTGTTTCGAATTTCGATATTCGAGATTCGAATTTAGAGAATCCATCTGATTTTCGCATAGGTTGAATTGCCAAAAAACGACACAGAACTTATGAGACGTGATACTAGGTGCCGGGGGAGCCGTTGTCCAGGGTTGCGAATCGAAGCACTAAGCGGGCCGGAAGGAAGGCTCCATAAAAGAGGCAAGCTTTTTGGCTTTCCCGGTGCTCGTCTTCCCTGCAGGAGCATCCAGATTGGCATAGACCTTCCACTGGTACCATGCGTCGGGGTAGGCGTAAATGTAGTGCTCAAGGCGCTTCAGAAGCGCTGCGGCCGGGGAGGAAGGAACTCTGGCTAAGTGGGAAAGAATATCTTGGTATGTTTCCAGGATTAGCCCATAACGGTTGAGGTCGAAACGCTGGACAATCCCGAAGACGATTTCTGCGCCGCTCCTCCTCTGAAGGATATTGATCGTCCTGTCCACACCGATTTCCTTGCCCAAAAAAACGATTTTTTCTTTTCCGGACGGGCTCCACGCCTCGATCTCATCACACTCGATGAACACAATGCGGTTTGCTCTCAGATCATGAAGGATGGCCGCGGCCGTGTTTCCGTTCTCCGGATCGATCACCTTGATGTTCAGCTCATCGGCCCTTCTATGAAGGGCATCCTGGAGTTGGCTGGTGGAGCACTTGAACACGACCGAGATCGGGTAGTCATGCATGGCGAGAAAAATGGGAATGTATTCAACCCCCCCATAATGACCTGTTACAAAGAGCACTCCCCTGTTTCGCTTCAGTGCTTCGTCCAGTTTGTGAAGAAGAGAGACGCTGATATGGTCCTGCAGGAAGGAAGCAAGGACCGGGAGAGATTCATAGGCATTGAATATCTTTTCAAAGTAGTGGGACAGGATGCCTCGAAGGATTCTCTTTTGGAGAGCTTTCAATTCGGACGGCGTCTTCTCGACTCCAAAGGCGTCTTGGGCAGCGCAGGCAATTTTTCCCTTTTCGGCCCACTTCAAAGCATAATAAAGGCCACCCAATAGGAAGAGATACTGACCGGCAAGGCGCCAGCCAAGCTTGCGGTAAAGGAAAACATTAGGTTGCCACTGAAGGAAACGACTGATGGTCATAAGCCTGAGAACATTCAGCTCCGCTTCAACGTTATCTCCACAGCGCTTGAGCACGAAAGACAGCTTCAGTTAAGAAAAGGCTTTCGATGGAAAATTTTCGCTGACGACGCCCCCGTCTGTTACCCCTTGTTGTCGTGTAACTCCTCAAGAAGGAAGAACAATAGCACAGACGATGGCAAAAGTCTGCAAAATTCAAGCCACATGGGAAAAATATGTGAAAGAATTATCTTCGGTTTAACCAATTTAGGTGTTTTTAGACAAAGGCATGTTCGGTCTAAGGGTGATCCGGGGACAAAAAATGGCAAAAGGTCCGAATTTTGGCGGTTTTTCAAGAGATTGTCCGAAAAGTCCTCTACGATTTCCCTTTCTTCAGTCTCCGGATCACGATGCTTTCAACCTTGCTCCGCAGCATGGTGTAGTATCGCTCCTTCTCATCCCAAATGATGGCTGCCGTGCTGCTTCCATCCATTTCATCGAACACCATGCTCCCCTCTTCATCCGTCCTGTAATCCTCGCAAATGAACAGGTTTGTCCCTTTGATATCCTCGAGCATGAAGGAGAAAAGGGCAGCGTAGCTCGGCCGGGTGTGGTCAGCAAAGCTCACGAGAATATTGTTGCTCCGATCAACGACCACGAGCAGGTAGTCCGTCCGAAGGTAAAACTCCCCTTTGTAGTATTGCCCCTTTGAATAAGCGGCCTTGCCTGCATAGAATTTCTCGAAAACAGCTTCAATGTCCCTGGCGATTCTTTTCGTTTCCTTGAGTATTTCCTCGCTCTCTTCCATGCCTGCACCTTTCACGTTCCTATCGAGTTTATCCGCTCACCAAACCTGATGAAATCGTAAAAAGCCGTCAAAGTAGTCACCCCGGCGGAAGCCGGGGTCCAGAACCCCTCGAATTTCCTGGATTCCCCGGTCAAACCGGGAAATGACGAAAATCGGGGTTTTCGGACTTTTTACGATGCCGTCAAACCTGGGATCCGAAACAAAAACGTAATTTTAGCCTATAACAGCAAATCATGCCACAGAAATGGGAAAAGAGTTCTCATCCCATCAGTTCGAGCTGTCTCGTCTGCAGGGCTTTCATCTCGTCTCTCAACCGGGCGGCTTCCTCGAACTCCAGGCTTTTTGCCGCTTCCCGCATCTTTCTTTCCAGCGCGTTGATCCGTTTTTCCAGGGATTCTGGGGCTAGGTAGGTGGCCTCTTTTTCCGCCGCAACCGGCACGGTCAGGTAGTCTCTCTCATACGGGGAGGCCAGGATATCGTCGATCCCCTTCTTGATCGAGACCGGTGTGATCCCGTGAACGCGGTTGTACTCAAGCTGAATCTCACGTCGCCTCCTGCTTTCCTCCATGGCTCTGGCCATGGAACCGGTGACCCGGTCTGCGTAGAGAATGACCAGCCCGTTCACGTTCCTTGCCGTCCGACCGCAGGTTTGGATCAGGGATCTGTCGGAGCGGAGGAAGCCTTCCTTGTCCGCGTCGAGAATGGCCACGAGGGAAACCTCCGGGAGATCAAGGCCTTCTCTGAGCAGATTGATGCCCACCAGAACGTCGAAGACCCCCAGGCGCAGATCTCGAATGATGGCCATCCTCTCGATGGTCTTAATGTCCGAGTGGAGGTAACGCACAGCAAGGCCGAGGTCCGCATAGTAATCGGTCAGATCCTCAGCCATGCTCTTCGTAAGGGTGGTGACCAGCACGCGCTCTCGCTTTTGGATCCTGTCCTTGATCCACCCCAACAGATCGTCCACCTGGTTTGTCGCAGCTCGGACCAGAATCTCCGGGTCCGTCAGTCCGGTGGGGCGGATGATTTGTTCCGTGACCAATTCGGCCCGGTCGAGTTCGTAGGGGCCCGGAGTGGCTGAAACGTAGACGATCCGGTGGACTCTTTCCTCGAACTCTTCGAATTTGAGAGGCCTGTTGTCAAGGGCCGAGGGAAGACGAAAACCGTAACGGACAAGCGTTTCCTTTCGTGAACGGTCTCCGTTGTACATGCCGTTGAGCTGGGGAATCGTGATGTGGCTCTCATCAATGATGACGAGAAAATCCCTTGGGAAATAGTCGAGGAGCGTAGGGGGAGGTTCTCCGGCCGCCCTTCCGGTCAGATGCCTTGAATAGTTTTCGATACCGTGACAATAGCCCATTTCGATCATCATTTCCAGGTCAAAGAGCGTTCTTTCCTCGACTCTCTGGGCTTCGATCAGCTTTTGCTCGGCCCGGAAGGTTTCGATTCTCTGCTTCAGTTCTTCCTTGATCTGCTGGATAGCCCTTTCCCGAATGTCCGCGGTGGTCACGTAGTGGGTGGCAGGGTAAATCGTGATCCGCCCTATTTCCCTGAGGGCCTTGCCTGTGAGAGGATCAATGTCTTGAATGGTTTCGATGAAATCGCCGAAGAAGTGAATCCGCACGGCCCGGTCCTCTTCATGAACGGGGTAAACGTCCACCACGTCGCCTCGAACCCTGAAGCGGCCGCGCGTAAAATCGTAATCACCCCTTTCGTAGTGAATCTCTACCAGCTTTTTCAGCACACTCTCCCTGGGGACGGATTTTCCCTTTTCGAGATAAAGAAGCATGTTGTGGTATGCCTCCGGGGATCCCAGGCCATAGATGCAGGACACGCTCGCCACGATCACGACATCGTCCCGGTCGAGCAGGGATCGTGTGGCGGAGTGGCGCATCTTGTCGATTTGCTCATTGATGTGAGCGTCTTTTGCGATGTAGGTGTCCGACTGAGGGATGTAGGCCTCAGGCTGGTAATAGTCGTAGTAGCTGACGAAGTATTCCACAGCATTGTGGGGAAAGAAGTTTTTCAGCTCCCCGAACAGTTGAGCGGCCAGAGTTTTGTTCGGGGCCATGATCAAGGTGGGTTTTTGCACAGCCGCGATCGTGTGCGCCATGGTGAAGGTCTTCCCTGAGCCGGTGACACCCAGCAGGACAAGATCTCTAAGCCCTTCCCTGATGCCCCTTGTAAGGTCTGCAATGGCCCTGGGTTGGTCCCCGCACGGCGCCAGATCCGATACCAATTTGAATTCGCTCATCTCTCAGACATTGTGCCGCCACGTCGTCCCGTTCGGTCCGTCTTCCAGGACGATCCCCATAGCCTTCAGCTCTTCGCGGATGGCATCCGCTCGGGCATAATCCCTGCCGGCTCGGGCCTTGGCCCTTTCCTTCATGAGCCCTTCGATCATCTCAGGGTCAACGGCACCGGGGGGGGCGGCGACCGTCTCGAAAAAATTCTCGGGGCTTTCCTCGAGGATGCCCAGCACCTTTGCGGCCGTAAAGATCTGCTCCAAATCCTTTGCCAGGGCGGTTTTCCCCACGTCGTCGAGCCCCGAATCCATCGCCTTGTTCATTTCGGTGATCTTCTCAAAGATGACGGCCACGGCGTTGGGTGTGTTAAGGTCATCGTCCATGGCATTGATGAAGCGACCGAAAAAGGTTCCCTCTTCTCCTTCGGCCAGGGACCTGTCCAAGGGGTTGGACCGATTTTCGCAGGCCTTGCCCAAGACGCTGTTCACCCTCTGCACGGTTCGGTAGATGCGCACCAGGCCCGACTGGATATCGAGGACAGCGCTTCTTGCAAAATCCAGAGGGCTTCGATAATGCTTGGAAACAAGGAATAAGCGCAGCACCTCCGGGTGATAGGTCTTCAGGGCGTCGCGGATAGTCAGGAAATTCCCCAGGGACTTGGACATCTTCTCCGACTCCACGGTCACGAAGCCGTTGTGCACCCAGTACCGGGCGAATTCTCCTCCGGCGGCCGCGATAGACTGAGCCCTCTCATTTTCGTGGTGGGGAAAGAGCAGGTCTTCACCGCCTCCGTGGATGTCAAAAGAAGGACCCAGGTAATGGCCGCTCATGACGGAGCACTCGATGTGCCATCCAGGCCTGCCAGGACCCCAGGGACTCGGCCACTGAGGCTCCCCCGGCTTTGCACTTTTCCAAAGGGCGAAGTCCATGGGATGCTTTTTCTTTTCGTCTACCGCGATCCTGCTTCCGGCTTTCATGTCTTCGAGGCGCCTGCCGGAGAGGTTGCCATACCCCGCAAACTTCTCCACGGCGTAGAACACGTCACCTCCTTCTTCGTAGGCGTATCCCTCTTCAATCAGGATTTGGATCATGTCGATCATCTGAGGAATGAATTCCGTGGCTCTGGGCTCCTCGTCAGGAACGAGAACGCCCAGATCTCCCATGTCCGCGTAAAACGCGTCGATGTTTTCCTGGGCCAGGTCCTTGGGATCTTTCCCGAGCAGTTTCGCCCTGTCGATGATCTTGTCGTCCACGTCCGTGAAGTTTCGTACGTAAGTCACGTCGAATCCTCTTGCCCGCAGGTACCTGACGAGGACGTCGAAAACAATGGCCGATCGCGCATGTCCCACGTGGCACAGGTCATACACCGTAACCCCGCACACGTAGATGCCGGCCCGGCCTTCCTTCAAGGGACGGAAGGCTTCTTTTGTGCGTGTCGCCGTATTGTAAAGTCTCAGGGACATGAAGCACCTCGGATTACTCACTCCTCAGAAGGGCGACGACCGCAAAGGCTTCCATGCCTTCCTCGCGGCCGCAGAAACCCATTTTTTCCGATGTCTTTGCTTTGATGCTCACCTGGTTGGGCAGAACCCCGAGGATAGTGGAAAGCCTCTCCCTCATGGCCTCAATGTGCGGGGACAGCCGCGGCTTTTCAGCGACAATCGTCGAATCCACGTGGCTCACCCGGTATCCCTCTTCTCTCACCCAGGCCATGACCTTCTCCAGGAGCACCAGGCTATTCGCGTTCTTGTATGCCGGATCGGTGTCCGGGAAGTGCCGGCCGATGTCCCCTTTGCCCAGGGCGCCTAGAAGGGCATCCATCAGGGCGTGGGTCAGGACGTCTGCGTCCGAATGGCCGAGAAGACCACGGGCGTGGGAAAGAGGTACACCCCCGAGGATAAGCGGCCTGCCTTCAACCAGACGGTGCGCATCATAGCCGAAGCCTACACGAAACAAGGCGTTTCCTCCTGGACGCTGGAAACTCGATCCTGGATGCTGGATCCTGGATGCTGGATTCTAGATCCTGGATCCCAGATCCTGGACGCAAAATCGACCTATTCTTTTATCCGGCATCCAGTGACCAGCAACCAGCATCCAGTGACCAGCGACTAATGGCATGAGCTGCACGAGCCGCCCGAGCACGAGGAGCATCCCGAAGAGGAGGCCGAGGAGACATACTTTCCGCTGCTTTTGAAGCTTGAAGCGGACATCAGGCGTTCGACCTTATTCCCCTTACACTCGGGGCAACAGACATCGCTTTCCTGCCCTAGGACAAGACATTCGAATTCCTTTTTGCACTTCTTGCACCGATACTCGTAAATGGGCATATCCTTTTTCCTTCCTTCAAACCGCGGCTTCAGCCGCGTCAAATACTTCCTCCCAGGCCTTCGACGACCGCCGCGGCGAGAAGAGGGAACATGATCTCATGGTGGCCTACGAGAAAATAGCCTTTGCCCCCTTCCAGGGTCGGTCTTTGCACGACGTTGGTGAGGGGCCGGTAGTGGCGAATGAAATCCAGGTTGAGGGTGGTGAAGTTTTTCACGTCATATCCCAGATTCCTCACCAGAGAGAGGGCCTTCAGGAACACTTCCGGCATGATGACCGCAGAACCGATATTGATGAACACGCCGCCTTCGAGCTGCGAGACGAGTCCGGCAAAAATACGAAAGTCAAGATGGGTGGTTTTTCCCAGGGACGCCCCGTCCACCGAAGGATGAAAGTGTATCGTGTCCGTGCCGACGGCTACGTGAACCGTCACCGGCACATCCAATTCAAACGCCCGGGCCAGCAGACTTACCCCGCAGTGCGGGAACTCCTGCCTGGAAAGCTTGGAACCCACGGCGGCCCCGAGACCCATTTCCGCTTTCGCTCCCTCCTTGACGGCGTCATTGAGAAAAACAGCGGGTTCTTCGGCCATCCCGAACATGCCTTCTCCGAGGTGGGCCGCCACATCCTCGGATGTGCGGCCTGCCATGGCGATCTCCGTGTCGTGAATGATGCAAGCCCCGTTCATGGCCAGTCCGCGTAGGATGCCTCGTTCCATGAGATCGATGATGACCGGGTTGAGCCCGACCTTGATGACGTGGGCGCCCATGGCCAGGAGAATCATCTTGCCTTCTTTGGCGGCATGCACGATGCTCGCCACGGCGCTCCTGAAGTCCTTCGCCGCCAGGATGTCGGGAAGAAAGCGAAGCCAGGCATCCAGTTTCCCGCCGGTCTTCCAGGGTTTCCCGAAATCCTCGCAATCCACCTTGCTCGACCTTTCTGCAAGGGGATAAGCGTGAACACCGTCAAGCGATAGGGGCTTCCACTCAGGCATCATTTCTCCCTAATGAAATCCGCCTTCGCGGATTTCATGAAACGCCCCTTCGGGGCTCATTCCACAACCAAGTTTTGACACGGGCATTTTTCCGTTTGCAATTTATTCAGTCCTCTCTGATTCCCTGCTGAAAGAGGATGTGGTCCACAAGCTGACACAGGGTATGCAGCGCAAAGCAATGGGCCTCCTGAATTCTCGGGGTGGTGTTGCTCTTCACCACCAGCGCCATATCCACAAGCGGGCTCAATCGCCCCCCATCGCGGCCGGTCAGGGCTACCGTGTAGATCCCCAATCCGCGAGCGGCTTTGACAGCGGATATCACATTGCCGGAATTCCCGCTCGTACTGATCGCCAACAGCATATCCCCTTCCATCCCGATCGCCTTGACCTGTTTGGAAAAGATCTCGTCGAAAGAGTAATCGTTTCCGATGCTCGTGATGATGGAGGTGTCCGTCGTCAGGGCAATGGCCGGAAGAGGGGGCCGTTCCATCATGAAGCGGTTCACGAACTCGGCGGCCATGTGCTGAGCGTCAGCCGCGCTTCCCCCGTTCCCGCAAATCATGAGCTTGCGATCGGCCGTAAAAACGGTGGAAATCTTTTCAGCGACAAAAGCGAGATTGCGGGCGTTCTCCTTTACAAAGTCTTCAACGACCCTCAGGCTTTCACGGAAGAGCTTGTCAATGATTTTTTCCACTTTGCGACCCCGGTGTCATGAAGAAAACTATGGCTGATATCCCACCTTGTCAACGTGAAGGGGCCTGCCCCCCCGGGACGAGCCCGGCCGCAGACCAAGGCGCCCGCAAGCTTCTGAGTCTAATTCACAGGGTAGGGGATTGCAAGACGAAATGTTCAACGCTCCAGTGGCCGGGAGCCGTTGATCGTCCGGTTTTCCTCATATTTTCATTGACTTTCAACGGCGCCTTCTCTAGGTTTTGTCCACTGGATGGATCCAATCTCAGGAAGAGACTTTTTCCGCGTTGAAAAGGTGATTCAAAGGCCGCCCCCGGAGGCGGATGGAGATTTCCATCGACATGATGACCGACAATTTCTTCGCCCGTTCCGGGATTTCCAGCTTTACCCTCATGAGTGAATTTTTCTCGCCCCATCAAGAGGCCCTGCAAAGTGCGTCCTGTCCCGGTCATGGCTCTCGGGAAGGGAAAGGAGCGCGGTAAAGGAAGGGCGACACAAAAAAGGAGGCACTGGAATGGCTCTGAAACTGGACGCAATCGGGAAAAAGATCGGCCCCCTGAAAAAATCGTACACATGGAAAGACGTGGTGACCTATGCCTTGGGCGTGGGGGCCGGCTTCTCCGAGTTGCAGTACTGCTATGAGAAAGACCTCAAGGTCCTGCCGAGTTTCAGCATCGTCACGCTCTACGACTTCATGCCGGAACTGGCTGACGTGAGCGGGGTGAATCTGGCCGGGATCCTCCACGGAGAGCAGGACCTCCTATTTCACAACCCCATCCCTCCGGAAGGCACGCTGATCACCGAGGGCGCCATATCCCACTACTATGACAGGGGCAAGGAGAAGGGCGCCGTGATTGTGGCTGAGTTCGAGACGCACCACTCCAAAGGTCAGAAGCTCTTCACGAGCATCGCAACCGTTCTTGCGCGCCTGGACGGCGGGTTCGGCGGCAAGGAGCGGCCCAAGGAGGAGATCGATTTCCCGGAGAAGGCTCCGGATGTGGAGGTCACGGACACCCCTAGTGCGGAACAGCCTCTTTTCTTCCGCCTCTCGGGAGATGTCTTTCCGCTCCACGTGGACTCCGAGTTTGCGCGGATGGCGGGGTTCGACAAGCCTATCATGCATGGCCTTTGCACCCATGGTTTTGCCTGCCGGGCCCTGATCCGGGAGCTCGTTCCAGGCGAGCCCGAGAGGATCAGCCGGTTGAAAGTTCGTTTTTCCAACCCCCTCTATCCGGGCGTTCCCATCAAAACCCGGATATGGAAACAGGAGGGAGGCAAGGCCCTCTTCCGCACCGTCAATGCCGAAACGGGAGACGTGGTGATTGACCGCGGGATTGTAGAGTGGCTCGGCCCCGAGGACTCGAAGCGTGCAAAAAAGGGGGAAACGAACATTCGTTTTGACGGCCGGGTTGCGATCGTGACCGGAGCGGGAGGAGGCCTGGGGAGCGTGTACGCGCTGGAACTGGCCCGCCGCGGGGCCAAGGTGGTGGTGAATGATTTCGGGGGCGGGAAAGATGGACGGGGAGGGGGAGAGAAAAGTGCGGCGGACAGGGTGGTGGAAGAGATCCGGGCCTTGGGGGGAGAGGCGGTGGCGAATTACGAGAGCGTGGCGACGCCGGCCGGGGGAGAGGCGATTGTGGAGTCTGCGCTGAAGGCCTTCGGCCGGGTGGACATTGTGATCAACAACGCGGGGATCTTGAGGGACAGGACCCTGGCCAAGATGGAGCCTGAGAGTTGGGACGGGGTGATGGAGGTACACTTGAAGGGGGCGTACCATGTGACGAGGCCGGCGTTTGTGAAGATGAGGGAACAGGGGTACGGCCGGATCGTGCTGACGAGTTCAGCGGCGGGGCTGTACGGCAACTTTGGCCAGACGAATTACAGTGCGGCGAAGATGGGGCTGGTGGGATTCATGAACACGCTGAAGCTGGAGGGGGAGAAGCACGACATCCGGGTGAACACGGTGGCGCCGATCGCGGGGACGAGGTTGACGGAGGGGGTGTTGCCGCCGGAGGTTTTTGAGAAGCTGAAGCCCGAGTTTGTCGCTCCCCTGGTCCTGTTTCTTTGCTCGGACCGGTGCCCGGTGAACGGAGCCGTCTACAACGCGGGCATGGGTTTCTTCAACCGCGTTGCCGTGGTGACCGGGCCGGGGACCCGGGTCGGGGACGGCGAGGAGATGCCTACTCCTGAATCCGTGGAAGCGAGCATGGACAGGATCAAGGCCATGGACGGAGCCCGGGAATATCCCAATGCGGTGGCGGCCCTCGGGGCCATGCTGGACGCGGTGAGCGGCAAGAAGGCCCCGGCCGGGGGAGCCGGGGGCGACATGACGGTGAAGGAGATCTTCGAACGCATTCCCGAGGCTTTTCAGGCCGGGAAGGCGGCCGGGGTGGATGCGGTGTTTCAGTTCGAGATTTCGGGACCCGGAGGCGGGTCCTGGCACGTGACCGTGAAGGATCAGCGGTGCGAGGTGAAGGGAGGCGCCCACGATCGGCCCACGACGACGATCAGGATGGGGGAGGAGGATTTCGTGAAGCTGATCAAGGGCGAGCTGAACGCGATGAAGGCGTACACCGGGGGGAAGCTGAAGATCGCAGGGGATCTGATGAAGTCGCAGCTCATCGAGAAACTATTTAAATTCTGAAACTGGAGTACCGGAGTGTTGGGTCTTTGCATCACTCCATCACTCCATTCTTCGGAGGTTCTTGCTATGGCCACAGGAATCCGGGACAAGGTGGCGATCATCGGGATGGGATGCACCCGCTTCGGCGAGCGATGGGATGTGGGTGCCGAAGAGCTGATGGTGGAGGCCTTTACCGAATGCATTGAAGACGCCGGGATAGACAGGGACGAGATCGAGGCCGCTTGGCTTGGTACCTGCTACGAGGAAATCAACGTGGGGAAAAGCGCTCTGCCTCTGTCGATGAACCTTCGCCTCCCCTTCATTCCGGTGACAAGGACAGAAAACTATTGCGCCAGCGGCACGGAAGCCTTCAGGGGGGCTGTGTATGCCGTCGCATCCGGGGCTTACGATGTCTGTCTGGCTCTCGGCGTTGAGAAGCTCAAGGATACAGGCTTCGGCGGACTTCCCAACATGGTGGCTTCCAACGTGGGTTCGCTCATTTGGCTCTGGAATCCGAACATGACGGCGCCCGGGTCCTTTGCTCAGCTTGCGACGGCTTATGGAGCCAAGTACCGGATTCCTGATGAGGATTTGAAGCGGGCCATGGCACAGGTCTCGGTCAAGAGCCACGAAAACGGCGCTCTCAACCCCAAGGCCCATCTCAGGCGGCCCGTCAGCATCGAGCAGGTGATGGCGGCTCCGATCATCGCTCATCCCCTCGGCCTCTTCGATTGCTGCGGTGTGAGCGACGGCTCTGCGTGCGCCGTTGTAACGACCGTGGAAAGAGCCCTGGCCATGGGGAAAAAGAACCCCGTCACCGTGAAAGCGCTCCAGCTAGCCCTCAGCAACGGCGAAGAGATGGGCTACAACCGCTGGGACGGGGATCACTTCATGACCACGGACCGGTGCAGTGTCAAGGCCTATGAAGAGGCGGGCATCAAGAACCCCGGAGAAGAGATCAGCATGATGGAACTCCATGACTGCTTCAGCATCACGGAGCTTGTCACCTATGAGGACCTTCATATCTCCGGCAGGGGGAAGGCCTGGAAGGACGTTCTGGACGGAGCCTACAACCGGGATGGGAAAATTCCTTCCCAGGTGGACGGCGGCCTCAAGTGCTTCGGTCATCCTATCGGCGCTTCCGGGCTGCGGATGCTCTATGAAATGTATCTGCAGCTTCACGGAAGAGCCGGGGAAAGGCAGCTCGCCGACCCCCGGTTCGGACTCACTCACAACCTCGGCGGGGTGCCTTTCATGAATATTTGCAGCATCGCGATCGTGGGGAAGTATAAAGAGTGAGTATGTCTCTGCACATTCATCCCCATATGAATTCAGCCGTCGAGGACATCTTCGCTTTCAAGACGTGTTGCGGTGTCAGGGTGTTTGACCAGAATCTCGAGTTTCTGATCACCAACCAGGGCAAGAGGCTGATTCGAATTCCGAGCTATTTCGACATGGAGGAGACATCCGGCTTCCGCCGCGTGGATACCCTGCTCCCTCATGGGGAACAGGCTGTGGAACCCGGCCGGACCGTGGCCTTTTACTGCACCATGGACGAGGATCGATGGAAAAAAGTTCGACAGGTTGTTTTCTATGACACGGAGGGCAATCGATACGCCGTGAAGATATAAGGGTTTATTGCCTGGGGGTGGTTCATGGACTTCCGTCTAACAAAAGAACAGGCCGACATTCAGAAAGCGGCGATGGAATTTGCAAGCGGCGAGTTTGACCCGGACCTTGCCCTGGAGTGGGACCGGGATCAGCATTTCCCGAAGGCCCTGTGGGAAAGAGCGTGTTCCCTCGGTTTCATCGGCTTGCAGTATCCTGAAGACTGCGGGGGCCAGGAGCTCGGATTTCTGGAAAGTGTGTTGGTGACGGAAGTCTTTTGCCGGCACGATTCAGGGATCGGCATGGCTCTGGCGCTTTCGGATTTCGGGGCTGATTTGGTCGTGAAAGGCGGCGGCGAGGAGCAGAAAAGAGCTGTCTTGCCCCTTCTTGCCCAGGGAAAGGGCTTGCTGACTTTCGCCGTACTCGAGGAAGGGTACGCCCTCAGGCCCTTTGCGACAAGAGCCGTGGAATCGAATTCAGGGTACCGCATCACGGGTGAGAAGTTTTTCGTGACTTTGGGGGATCTCTCATCCTTCGTGATCGTGGCGTGTCAGGATGCCGGAGAAGACAACGCGGGCCAGAGCCTTTTTCTCGTGGAAAGCACGGAACCGGGGCTTCGCTTTACCGCCATGGGAGACAAGCTGGGGATGAGGATGGTGCCGATCGCGAGGAGCGTGATGGATGATCTCTTAGTCCCCAAGACGGCGTTGATCGGCAAGCCCGGGAGCGGCCGCACCCAGTTGGTGCACTTCCTTCATGCCGCAAGGGTCAAAGCAGGGGCCATGGGGATCGGTGTCGCCCGGGGCGCCCTTGATCGAGCCCTTGACTACAGCAAAAAAAGGCGCCAGTTCGGCAGGCCGATCGCCTCTTTTGACCTGATCCGGAACAAGCTGGCGGACATGCTTGTCGGGGTGGAAATGGCGAGGCTTCTGGTCTACCGGGCCGCATGGTCTCTTGATCAGGGACGAGAAGATGATCCTTGTCTCCTGATGGCCAAGACGGTCGGGGCGCGCGCCGCCATCCGCGCGGCCGATGACGCCGTGCAGATCCACGGCGGCTACGGCTACATGAAGGAGGGTCAGGTGGAGCGCTTCTACAGGGACGCCAAGGTCCTCGATCTGTTCCTGGAGCCGCCTCAAGTTCAAAGAAACATGCTGGCGGATTACATGACGGGCCGGAGCCCTGTGTCTTAGTGAAGCTTCGCCTCAAAGCGACCCATCCTCCGAAGCAAGGCTGCCGGGTCGGACGGACGAGGTTCTTGGCAGGGATGGCCATTCCCCTCAAGGCGATATCTATCGGCTGATCGGGAGGCGAACCGATCTTTGAGGGTTTGGCAAACCTTTGACCTCGTCGGGGACAAAAGTTCTGCCAGGGCTTTTGTGGCGGAAACCCTCAAAGACCGGTTCGCTGCAAGCTCCGGTGAACTTTTTTTGAGATATCGCCTTTCGGGGAACGGCCCTCCCTGCTCGGGAAAATTAGATATGGACATCCTGAACTACTCGGAAGAGCACAGGCAGTTCAAAGAGAGAGTGCGCTTGTTTTTTGAGCGTGAGGTGACCCCTTTCGTCGACGAGTGGGAAAGAAAGGGGATGGTGCCCAGGTCGGCCTGGAAGCGCATGGGCGAGGAAGGGTTCCTCTGCATGGGTGTGCCGGCCGAGTATGGCGGCATGGCCGCGGACTTCCTCTACTCGGTCATCGTGACGGAGGAACTGGCACGAACCAACCACACCGGCCTCGCGGCCCCTCTGCACAGCGATGTGGTGGTGCCCTATATCGTCTCGTACGGGGATGTAGAGATCAAGAAGCGATATCTTCCCCTCTGTGTCTCGGGTGACGTGGTCACCGCAATCGCCATGACCGAACCGGATGCGGGCAGCGATCTGGCTTCCATCAGCACGACGGCCGAAGAGGACGGCGACGAGGTGGTGATCAACGGGAGGAAGACCTATATCAGCAACGGGATCCATTGTGATCTCCTTGTGCTTGCAGCGAAAGACCCTGCGGCGTCTGATCCTTACTCGGGCTTGGATCTCTATCTCGTGGAGGCAGGCACCAAGGGATTTGACAAGGAAAAGAAGCTCTCCAAGATGGGATGGCACAGCCAGGATACGGCGGAACTCGTCTTCACCGACTGCCGCATTTCCGCAAGAAACCGTTTGGGCCGGAAGGGGAGCGGCTTTTTCATGCTCATGGAGAAACTCCAGCAGGAGCGCCTCATGGTTTGCATCATCGCCGTGGCCGCCGCTGAACAGATGCTGAATATGACCCTCAAATTTTGCCGGGAAAAATCCGACTTCGGTCGACCCCTGGCCAAGGTGAGCGACAACCGCTTCAGAATCGTGGAGATGGCCGCTGAAATCAAGGTGGGCAGGACCTTTGTCGAAAAGCTGATCGCGGATCACATGGAGGGAAAGAACATTGTCGTGGACGTCTCCATGGGGAAATGGTGGACCACGGAAATGGCCATGAGAGTGGCGGATCGGTGTGTGGAGCTCCACGGCGGAAACGGAACCTGCGAACAAACCCCGATTGCGCGGGCATGGCGGGACATGAGAGTGCTGTCCATTTTCGCGGGCACCAACGAGATCATGAAGGGGATCGCGGCCAAGTTCATGGGCCTTTAGGTGGTTGCCGAAAGACACCCATCTACGGCGTTATCCTTGCCCCTCGCCCTGTTAAATTCTCGCGGGGCGAGACGGCGCAGCCGATTTAACAGGGCGAGTCGCTGCGGCGTACAGAGCAGGAAGGTCCACGGCTCACGGCGCAGGGGTCACGGAGTATCCTTTTTCTTATCTTTTGGCCGTGCACCGTGCACCTTATGCCGTGCGCCATCTGTGTGCCTTGTATCTGGGCGTCTTTGGGCAACCACCTTACCAGATCATTAAATGAAGCATTCACGGATGGCTTGACATTTCTATTGAAGAGAGGAGGGTCCCATGTCTTCAAAGCTCTGGCACCGATTCAAGTGGCCCGAAGGAGTCCCTTACGAGATCTCGGGATATGACAAGCCGCTCTATTCCATCCTCGACGATTCGGCACGGGACTACCCGGATGCAACCTACACGATTTTCGCCGATTCCGGCCGCACTTTCGCCCAGGTCAAGGATACGGCGGACCGGATCGCGAACTTCCTGGTCTCTCGCGGCCTGAAACAGGGGGACCGGGCCGCCATTTTCCTCCCCAACATTCCCCATTTCCCGGAGATCTTTTTCGGAATCCTCAAAGCGGGAGGCGTCTGTGTAACCTGCAACCCTTTGTACAAGGTGCCCGAACTGAATTTCCAGCTCAAGGACTGCGGGGCCAAGGCCCTTTTCGTCATGGACCACCCTGCCTTCTACCCCACGGCTTTGCAGGCGATCGAAGGTTCCGGAGTAGAGACCGTGGTCATTTGCAACATCAAGTCCTACCTTCCCAGGCTGAAAGGCCTCCTGGGATCTCTCCTCGGCAAGATTCCCAAGGCGGAGCGCCATGAGCCAGGTCACTTCCTGTTCGACGATGTGGTGGGCAAGGCGGGAGCGGAGACTCCGGAGCTGAAGTTCAATCCTCTCGCGGATGGGGCGCTTATCCTGTACACAGGGGGTACGACCGGCGTGCCGAAAGGCGCCTGCCTCAGTCATGCCAACCTTTTTTCCAATCTCATGACCGTGCAGGAGTGGGTTCGCCTGCCCAAATCTCCCGGGAGTCAGGCGGCAACGCTGGAAAGGGGAGGGGCGCACACTTTCCTCGGCGTCCTGCCGTGGTACCACAGCTTCGGGCTGACCCTGGTGATGCTGTGGAGTTGCTACAGTGCATCCAAGGTGGTGTGCATCCCCGACCCCAGGGCGGGGAAACCCCCTTTCACGGAAGTTCTCAGGGCCATTGAGCGATACAAGGTCACTTCCGTCGTGGCCGTTCCCACGATCTACTCGGCGATCGTGAACCATCCGCTCACGAGCAAATTCGACCTGTCCTCCATTGTCGCCTGCGGGTCGGGCGCAGCCCCCCTGCCCCTGGAAGTGATCAAGCAGTTTGAAGAAAAAGCCAAGGGCGTCATCTTTGAAGGGTACGGCATGACGGAGACTTCTCCGGTCATCACGCTCAATCCCACGAACCTCGAACAGCGAAAGCTGGGTTCCGTGGGGCTTCCGGTGCCCGGTGTGGACATCAAGATCGTCGATGTGGAAACAGGCCTTCAAGAACTGAATCAGGGGCAGGACGGGGAGATCGCCGCTTCAGGCCCGCCCATCATGCTCGGATACTGGAACAAGCCGGAAGCGAACAAGGCCTCGTTCAGGGAGATCGACGGGAAGCGGTATCTTCTGACCGGTGACGTCGGGCACATCGATGAGGAAGGGTTTGTGGTCATCACGGATCGGAAGAAGGATATGATCATTGTGGGGGGATTCAATGTGTACCCCAAGGAGGTCGAAGAAATTCTCTACGCCCATCCCAAGGTCGCACTCGCTGCCGTGGTGGGGATTCCCGATCCCCGCACGGGCGAAGCGGTGAAGGCCTTTGTTCAGCTCAAACCGGGGGCCGCGGCGACGGAGCAGGAGATTCTGGATTTCTGCAAGGACAAGATGGCCGGGTACAAGCGGCCGAGGGGCGTCGAGTTTCGGGAGAGCCTGCCCACATCCGTCGTCGGAAAGGTTCTCCGGAGAGTCTTGAGGGACGAGGAAGTCAAGAAAATGAAGGCTGGATGAAATCCGGCTTGTCGGATTTCATGGCGGCGAGCGCGCGGATTGCCTGGGCCACGGTTTTCATCTCCTTGTCCTGGATGGTTCTCACATCCAGCAGGACCCGTTCCTTTTCGACCCTCGCAATAATGGGAGGGTCGTAAGCTCTGAGCCGGTCTTCCATCGTGTGTGCCGTGAGTTTACCCGGCGACAGGGAAACAAGAGAGGTTGGCAGGGAAAGAAGGGGAAGCGCTCCCCCTCCGACCTTGGAATCACCGTCGGCAAGGGCGAGAGAAAAATTTCCGGGATCAAGGTCGCCGATCATTCTCACAAGGCGTCGTGCTTTGGCCTTGAGCGCCTTGGTGGGCTGAAGAATCATGCGAAGCGTCGGGATCTCTTGAAGGGCTGCCTGTTCGTCCCTGTAGATTCGCAGGGTCTCTTCCAGGGCGAGAAGGGTCAGTTTGTCGATTCGAAGGGCTCGGGTCAGTTGATTCTTTCTGATGGTTTCTACCAGGTCCTTTCTGCCCAGGATGATCCCCGCTTGAGGCCCTCCCAGCATCTTGTCCCCGCTGAAGGTCACCACGTCCACCCCTTGGGACACGACGTCTTGTACCGTAGGCTCCTTGCGCAGGCCGTACTTGGAAAAATCGATGAAGCAGCCGCTCCCGAGGTCCTCCATGACAGGGATGCCGTGTTTGCGGCCCAGATTCACCAGGGATGCCGTGTCGACCTCTTCACTGAAGCCGACAATCTGAAAATTGCTTTGGTGAACCCTGAGCAGAAGGGCCGTGTCAGGACCGATGGCGCTTTCGTAGTCTCGCAGATGGGTTTTGTTGGTGGTTCCCACCTCCACCATGGTTGCACCGCTTCTTTTCATCACATCCGGAACGCGGAAAGAACCTCCGATCTCCACAAGCTGGCCCCGGGAAACAATCACCTCCCGCCCCTTGGCCAGGGTGTCGAGGGACAAAAGGACGGCTGCCGCGTTGTTATTCACCACCATGGCGGCTTCGGCACCCGTGATCTCTTTAAGAATCCCTTCAATGTGGGTGTACCGGCTCCCTCTCTGCCCGAGTTCCAGGTCAAATTCCAGGTTGCTGTATCCTCCTGCCAGAGGCCCGAACTTCAGAAGCACCCTTTCGGCCAAAAGGGACCTCCCAAGGTTGGTGTGAACCACGATGCCCGTTGCATTAATGACGGGTCTGAGGCTGGGGCGGTCGAGGAGTTCCAGCCTCTCTCCAACCCTTTCGGAGACGGGCTCTACACCCAACTTCGAGAGGTCACGGAATCCATCCCCGGCCTTGATCTCCTGGCGGATCTCCTCCAGAACCTGATGAACGGCCTTGAGAACAAGGGCTCGGGGGTATCTCGGCATGAGCCTGACGAGCAGGGAACTGCTCAGAAGACGGTCCACCGCAGGGATTTTTTGAAACAGTTCTTTCTTTTCATCTGGGAGCATGATACTCCCTCCTTGGTGGAAATAAGTTTTTGTTGCAAAATGCTAAAATTGTGTTAGATTCCTTTTCAAAACCATGGTGGGTGTAGCTCAATTGGATAGAGCACTGGGTTGTGGCCCCAGAGGCCGAGGGTTCAAGTCCCTCCACTCACCCCATTCATGTAAGGAACTCGGCACAAAGCCGGCCTTCAACGTGTTTTGCAACTTTCATGTGTGGTTCATTCAAATGGTTCTCGCCATTTGCCATTTTCTATATCAACACCCTGTGACGGGTGTCAACCGTTTCTCTTCTCAAGTGCCTAAGAAACCTATGATATCCATATCAGAGGAGGCAAATCCAGGCTGCGCCGTCGCCACCCCTCTCGGCAGACATTCACTCCCGAAACAGTCATCTGAAAGACTTTGATGAACACCCTCAGAGAACAGGACGAGACTATCCACATGTGGCGGACGCAATTTAAGGGGGGATAAGTTTCAGCACTTGAAAGTCGCGTGAAACTTCGCTATATGCACGCCCATGGAGTTCATGGTATTGGCTTATCATGGAACGAAAGGATCGACCAAGATGAAAAAGGACAAGGCCCCAAAAGAAGAGACCATCGTGGGTTACGTCGTTCCCAGCGAATGGGACAACGATGACAATGTGGTGGCCATAAGCATTTCCACAGATGACGACGATTATCTCGTGGAGATGAACAAGCTCGGAGAGGAACTGTTTGATTTCCTTGACGAGGATGTGGAGGTCACCGGAACCGTCAGGGAAGACCGGGACGGAACCAAGCGCATCCGTGTCACGAGCTACGAGGTGCTTGAAGACGTTGAGGACGAATTTGGCGAAGAGGATGATTACGATTACGATGACGAGGATGAAGATGAGTAGACACCATCAATGCAGCGCGGCTTTTCCTTTCACCCTTCCCCCTCCTGCAAGCTTAACAACTTTGTGCCTCTCTGCTTTTTAGTATTGACTTATAAGTTAAACTTGAATAAAATAAACAAAATTTTACCCTAACAGGGAACAGCGAATGTGACCCCGATTTCCGGTAGGCGGATCGGCATCTCCTGTCCGCCATGCGGCGCGGCTCAGTGACGTCGCATGGGCAGAAGATCTGAGGAGAGACGGGGAGGGGCATTTTGAGCGGTGAGGAAGAAAAGCGCAGGCATCCCAGAAAAGAAGTCAGTTGGCCGATCACCATCATTGCCGAACACGGGACCATCGAGGGTGAGATTCGGAACGTCACCGTCGACGGGCTTTTTGTCTTTTGCGAAGAGCCCCTGAGGTTGAACGAAACCTACCGCATGTCGATCATCCCGGATAAGCACCAGGCGATCGGCGTTACAGGAAAAGCCGTTTGGTCCGATGCCTATTGCATGGCTGAAGACAGTGCCGCCTATGGAATCGGTATATGCCTCATTGAGATTACGGATCAAGATCGTGAGACCTTGAGGGGGATCCTTGCCGGGCTGTGAAGCGTTCAAACGGAGCAGGATCTTTTCCTTCGCTCGGTCTTGGAGAAGCCGGGGGTAACGGCGCACGGACGTGGTGACCAAAGAGAGAAGGTCCGAAACCCGGGAACGGGTCGACCGGTATTTCAGTGTTGAATTTATCGTGGAAGGCACAGAGACGATCTATCAGTTCAGAATCTGGGACCTTTCCTCCCAAGGCATGTGTGTTCTGGTCAAGAGCGATTCCGACCTGCTCAAGCACCTTAGAGTGGGGCAAAACTGGAACATGAATTACTACCGGGACGACGCGTCCAAGCCGGCTGATTATCTGACAACGGAGATCCGGCACATTACCAGGGATGAATCAGGCCGTTTCAAGGATCACTATCTGGTGGGATTGTCCATTCTCGGAAGCCCGCCGTTCCCCTGAACCATAAGGCACAGCTTGTCCTCGGGCTTCAGGCCTCGTCTTTCTGCGGAGAGACGGGGCCTTTTTTCAAGGACCGGATCCCTTTCCATGGAAAAAGAGAATCTGCAATCCGACCTTGTTCTTTTGTGTGCCGCCGCCATCTGGGGGTTTGCCTTTGTCGCGCAGCGGGTGGGCATGGAGTATGTGGGGCCTTTTCTTTTCAACGGCGTCCGGTTTGGACTGGGAAGTCTCTCCCTTCTTCCTCTGCTCTACTTGAGACGGAGGGATGGGGATAAACGAAAAGAGCAACCTGCAATGGCGCTTGTCGGAGGCGCCGTGGCCGGCATGGTTCTTTTCATCGGCGCATCCCTGCAACAGGTGGGGCTGGTTTATACCACGGCAGGCAAGGCAGGGTTCATCACGGGCCTTTACGTGGTGATCATCCCGGTTCTGGGCTTGTTCTTGAGGCAACGCATTCGTCTTGGTTCATGGGCCGGGGCCGTTCTTGCCGCAGTCGGCCTCTACCTTCTCAGCGTCACCGGGAAATTCACGATCTCTTTCGGGGACCTGCTCGAAGTGGTCGGCGCTCTCTTCTGGGCGATCCATGTTCTCATCATCGGATGGCTTTCCCCGAGAGTGTCGGCCGTCAAGCTTTCCCTGTCCCAGTTCATGGTGTGCTCAGGCCTGAGCCTGGCAACCGCGTGTCTGACCGAAGAGATCCTTCTCGGCCGCCTCCTTGATGCGTCCATCCCCATCCTCTACGGAGGGTTGTTCTCGGTCGGTATCGCCTACACCCTGCAGGTTGTGGCCCAGAAAAAGGCGCCCCCTTCCCATGCGGCAATCATCCTGAGCCTCGAGACCGTCTTTGCAGCCCTCGGCGGCCGGCTCTTTCTGGGTGAGACGCTTTCAACGCGAGGACTCATCGGATGCGCCCTCATGTTTTCCGCCATGATGGTGTCCCAGATCCCCAGGCTCAGGCCGTGGCGCTGAAGCGAGACCTCGAGGCCGCACGTTGTGGCGGGCATCATCAAGAAACTTTGTCCCCCGGGTGCAGGTCACCGTCAAAGGTTGCGACGGCCAGGCGTCCCTTGCCCGAACCTGCCAGGATCATGCCTTCGGAGAGTCCGAACTTCATCTTCCGGGGCTTCAGGTTGGCCACCACCATCACGGTCTTGCCGATCAGGGTTGAAGAAGGGTCAGGGTAGGCGGATCGAATGCCGGCAAAGACCTGGCGGATGCGCCCCTCTCCGAGATCCACCCCCAGCCTCACGAGCTTGTCCGCGCCTTGCACGAGACTCGCCTCGCGAACCACGCCGACTCGCAAGTCCAGCTTGGAGAAGTCCTCGATGGTGACTTCGTTTTCGATGGGGGCCGGGGGTTCTTTCTCAGGCACCTTTGCCTCCTGCTTTGTCTGTTGAATCTTGGCCCACTCGTCGCGGAGGGTCGCCGTGCGATTGAAGACAGGTTTTCCGGGCCTCGAATCTTTCCTTTCAACACAGAAGTAACCCAGCCTCTCGAACTGGACCTGGCTTCCCGGCGATGGGGCGGCAAGGCTCCGCTCCACCCTGCACGAAGTCAGCGTCTCGAGCGATTTGGGATTCAGATGGGCCTTGAAGTCAAGGCCCTGGGCCGTTTCATCAGGATCCGCCTTCGTGAACAGGTGTTCGTAGAGCCGGACCTCGGCAGGGATGCCGTGGGCTTCGGAAACCCAATGAAGGGTCGCCCCGACCTTGCGTCCGTCCGGGGCATCGCCCCCTTTGGTCGCGGGGTCATAGGTGCAGTGCACTTCCTTCACCCGGCCCGTCGCGTCGTCCTTGACGACGCTTGTGCACTTGACAAAATAGGCGTATCGTAAGCGGACCTCCCGGCCCGGCGCCAGCCGGTAAAACTTCTTGGGCGGAGATTCCAGGAAATCGTCTTCTTCAATACAGAGGACCTTTGAAAAGGGGACCTTGCGCGTCCCCATCGCGGGATCCTCGGGGTTGTTCAAAGCGTCCAGCTCCTCCACCTGCCCTTCGGGGTAGTTGTCGATGACCAGGCGAAGAGGCCGCAGGACGGCCATGACGCGGGGTGCTTTCTTGTTGAGGTCTTCCCTGAGGCAGTATTCGAGGAGAGCGACATCCACCGTGCTGTCGCGCTTTGCCACGCCGATGCGTTCGCAGAAGTTGCGGATGGATTCCGGCGTGTACCCCCGGCGGCGCAACCCCGACAGGGTGGGCATGCGCGGGTCGTCCCAGCCGGTCACGTAGCCCTCTTTCACGAGCTCCAGCAGCTTTCGTTTGCTCATGATCGTGTTGCTCAGGTTGAGGCGGGCAAACTCGATCTGCCTGGGGTGATAGATCTCAAGTTCGTCGAGGAACCAGTCATACAGGGGTCTGTGATCCTCGAATTCCAGGGTGCAAATGGAGTGGGTGATCCTCTCGATGGAGTCACACTGGCCGTGGGCAAAGTCGTACATGGGGTAGATGCACCACCGGTTCCCGGTGCGGTGATGTTCTGCATGAAGGATGCGGTAAAGAACCGGATCTCTCATGTTCAGGTTGGATGCGGCCATGTCGATCTTTGCCCGGAGGACGCGGGCGCCGTCAGGGAATTCACCGGCCTTCATGCGTTCGAACAGATCGAGGTTTTCTTCCACGGCGCGGTTCCGGTACGGGCTTTCCCGGCCCGGCTCCGTGAGCGTGCCCCGGTACTGCCGGATCTGGTCGGCATTCAGGTCATCCACGTAGGCCTTGCCCTTTTTGATCAGCTTTACCGCGAATCCATAGAGTTGATCAAAGTAATCGGAGGCGTAAAACTCGCGGTCATCCCAGTCGAATCCGAGCCACCGCACATCCTCCTTGATGGATTCCACATACTCGACTTCCTCTTTGGTGGGATTCGTGTCGTCGAAACGCAGATTGCACAGCCCGTTGAATTCCGCGGCCAAGCCAAAGTTGAGGCAGATCGACTTGGCATGCCCGATGTGGAGGTAGCCGTTCGGCTCAGGCGGAAACCGGGTTTGCACCCGTCCCTCGCATTGGTTGTTCTTTAGATCATCCAGAATGATGTTCTTGATAAAGTTGACCGGTGAGGTCGGTTCTTTTTCCTGCATGTGAAAGGGCTCCCTTCTATAAAACATCGAGGTTTTGTAGCATCTTAGTACCGTGTCTCAAAAATTCTGTTTCTAATTTTGGCAAAGTAAAATCATGATCTTGCGGTTGCCATTTGACCCACTTGGCAGAGACACGGAAATCCGAAATTCGAATATCGAAACTCGAAGCAAATCTAAATGACCAAAAGACAAATGACCAAAACACAACAACTACGGCCTTGCCCTGACTTTGTTTTGAATTTTGAACATTCGGATTTTAATATTGTTTCGGATTTCGGATTTCGATATTCGGATTTTCAATTTTCGCACCATTCTGAATTGCCAAGAGTCAAATTGCCAAAAAACGACACACGACTTATGAGACATGATACGAGCACCGACCTCCGTCCACAACGTATTCCACGCATTCGGCCGCAACCGAACGTTCCTCCCTGGTCCCCCCTTCCGTGATTTGCCTGAGACGGAAATCAGGCGAAGCGCACGCATGAATCAGGGTTTCCCCGATTGTGCCTTTCCTTCCCATCCCGTACGAATACCTCGCGCGATAATCCACTGAAGCCTGTGTGTCCAACCGCGCCCGGCTTTGCCGGCCGGTAAACTGGCTGGACCAGGATGACACGCAGCAACCGAAAAGCATGCGCGAAGGAGCAGCGGGTGAATACCAGGATCATTCTTGCAGACGGCGCCAAATGGGTTCGGGACAGCCTGAGGCTGCTCCTGCAGGATCAATCGGATCTGGAACTTGTTGGCGAAGCCGAAGACGCCCCGACGCTGACCGACCTGGCCTGCCGCATGCGGCCCGACGTGGTGGTCATGGATATCAACATGCCTGCTTCGGCCGGCTTCGAAACCGTTTCGCATCTGCTTCGGACAATGCCTGATGTGAAGGTCATCGTCATGTCCCTTCAGGCCGATCACCGCTACGTGGAACAAGGCTTTAGAGCAGGGATATCCGGGTATGTGCTCAAGGACCGGGCCCATGAAGAGCTGCCGGCCGCAGTGCGCACGGTTGCATGCGACGGCAAGTTCGTCAGCCCTGAGCTCGAAAGGCGCAGCAGGTGATGCTCGGCAATAAGGAAAATCAGGGACGAAAAATCAGGGTTTTCTCCCTTTAGAATCAGGGTATGCCCGATTTACGGCGTGACTCACTGTGGTTACCGTGTGATCGTCGTTTTCCCGATTTTCGGCCCCTTCACTGAAATCTTTCCACCGCAATAGGTCTTTTGGCATGAAACGACATGCTTCAGATAACGGAACCACGAAAATGGATGGATTCGGAAAAAGCATGAAAGTCCCTTCTCCGTCATTCTCCGGCTTGACCGGGGAATCCAGGACAGGCTCTGGTTCCGGATTGGCCGGGGCGACGGATTGGAAGGCTTTTCACGGCTTCATCCATTCTAAATAAGGATTGGGGAGATCCCTTGAACCCGGTTTTGTTTCCGGGTGCGATGAAGACAGACGGCATTTAGCCAAACCTTTAATGAAGCAACCATCAAGCAAGGAGGAGACCATGGAATTCAATTCACGAACCCTTAGGAAGATAGGGCTCAAAGGGCTTTTTGTCTTCGCCCTGGCCCTGCTCATGGCAGCGTCTCTTCACCCGGTGGCAGAGGCGGCAAATTTGCCGGGTCTCACTGTGATGGGTGTCGCGGCCGACGGTACTGAGACGCCCATAACCGCCTATCGCTGGCTGGTCCAGGAGGACAAGACCTACCACGTCCAGACGGACGCCTCGGGCGCCGCGGACCCAACCACCTTCGATCCCAACTGGGACCAGCTCAATGACGGCATCCCCGGCGGCGAGACCCTGGCCGTCAGCTTCCACCGGAGCTACATGCCGGTGGCGGGCAAGGGGTGCGTCGGCTTTGACGACCTGATCGGCGGGCCGAGCCAGTTCCAGTGCAACGAAGTTGAGCCCATTTTTGAGCCGAACAAGCACTACTATGTCTCTGTTGTCCCCCGCTCGGGCGCCTCCATCGGCGGGGCCGGCTTCAAGACCGATGCTTCGGGCAACGTCCCGCCGACGACCGTCTACGTCAATCAGCATCCCATCAAGACGGCGCAGATCACGATCCTGGTCTTTCACGACAATGCGCCGCTCAACAACGCGCCGGATTTTCCGACTGAAGAGCCGGGCCTCGGCACAGGCCAGACCGACATGAGCGGCTTCCAGATTCTCGTCGAGGATGCCGGCGGCCGGTACGGGGCCTCGGCCGGCATTCAGAGCCAGGACGCCTTCGGCAACCCCCTGGGCACGACCTATGATGCGGACGGCAATATCACCGGCTATTTGCCCCTGATCACCGGCCCTGACGGCCGCATCACCATCAAGAACCTGGCGCCAGGCAAGTACGGCATCCAGGCCGTGCCGCCGGCCGGCTCAGGCTGGCAGCAGACCTCCACCATCGAGGGCACCAAGGTGATCGACGCGTGGGTGAAGGCCAACGAACCGGCCTTCTTCGCCGAGTTCGGCCCGCCGGGCTTTCATGTGTTCATAGGGTTCATCAAGGAGGACAGGACCAACCCGGCGCTCAGTGGCGGAGCCACTATCACCGGCGCGGTGGTGAACCAGCACCTTTCCAGGCCGCCCGACTATGCCTTCTACAACGGCGGCTGCTTCGGCCACACCACCCCCTGGGTGGGCCTCAATTCAGCCGGAGGGCTGGGACCCGCCATTTACGCCGCGCCGACCGACGGAAACTGCGGCTTCGAGATTCCGAATGTCCCCGACGGCAACTACCAGCTCGTGGTCTGGGACAACAACCTGGACCTCATCTTTGCCTTCAAGGCGATCTCCATTGTCGACGGTCAGTGCAACACGCCGACCGGCTGTGATCTTCTCGAAGTGCCCGTGTTCCAGTGGTTCCACCGCCAGGAGCACCGCGCCTTCGACGACGTGAACGCCAACGGCATGTGGGACGATGGCGAAGGACCCGCCGCCATCGAGACGGGCTTTAATTTGCGCTGGCGAGACGGCACCATCTATCAGGGAAATGTCAGCGACGGAGTTGGAGCGTTTGCATTCGACCAGGTCTTCCCCTTCTTCTCCTGGCTGGTGGCCGAAGTGGACTTTGTCCGCAACCAGGCCACCGGCGTGACGGTCGTGGTGGACAACGGAGGGGCGATTAACCCTTCCCCGGGACCCGCTCCTTACGACGACAACGACCTGACCTTCGGCCGGGCCATAGCTCCCCAGGATCAGACGAATCCCGCTGATCCTGAATGCGCGGACGGGCTGATCTGCGAAGAAAACGCCACTTTCCGTGTCGAACATGGCCCGGTCCTGACCCAGGGCTTCCAGGGCTTCCTCGGCCAGACCAACGCCTTCCTGTGGGGAAAGCGCCACTACCCGGACGGCGAGAACGGCGGCATCACCGGCATCGTGTTCTATGCGGTGACCCGGGCCGAAAACGACCCCCGCTATGCGGTGGCCGAGGTCTGGGAGCCGGGCATCCCGGGCGTGACCGTGAACCTGTACGACGCAACCGGCACCGTGCTGCTCAACTCCACCACCACCGACTCCTGGGATGACGCGATTCCGACCGGCTGCAAGTATGGGGATGCGGGGGCTCCTTTCAGTTGGTCCCCGGACGGGACGACCTTCTACCCCACCGACTGCTACGACGGCCTCCGGGTCTTCAATCAGGCCAGACCGGCCGTGTTCGACGGCGGGTATGCCTTTGATGCGATCTGCGAAGCCGGGCTTGACGAGTTCGGCGAGTGCGCAGCAGGCTTACTGAGTCCCATGCCTGTGGGCGACTACATCGTCGAAGTCATCCCTCCGCCCGGCTACGAGATCATCAAGCCTGAGGACAAGAACGTGGACTTCGGAGACGAGTACCAGGTAGCGCCTGCGCTGCTTCCCGCGGTCTGCGTAGGCGAGGACCACATGATCCCGCCCTACCTGACCCTGTTTCCGGACCAGCACATCCCGGCACCCTTTGCCGGAACATTCCGGCCTCTTTGCGACAGGAAGCTGGTGACTCTCTCGGCCGGGGCCAATGCCGCGGCAGATTTCTTCCTTTTCACCGAGGTGCCGGTGGCGGCCCAGGGCTTCGGATTCATTCTCGACGACACCACGGCCGAGTTCAACCCGAACTCGCCCCAATTCGGCGAGAAGTATGCGCCGCCCTTTGTGCCGATAACGATCCGTGACTGGACCGGAAGGGTTATCGGCAAGGTCCTCTCGGACCAGTTCGGCCGCTACAACTTCCTGGCGGCCTCCACGATTACGGCAAACCTGCCGCAGCCGAGCGGCATGTCGCCCAATATGCTCACCACCTGCATGAACGACCCGGGCGATGACCCAAACAACCCGGACCCCAACTGGAACCAGCTTTACAGCACCTTCTGCTACACCTTCCAGTACATGCCGGGAGTGGTCACGTACCTCGATACCCCTGTGGTGCCGGTTGCAGCTTTCACCGGGCCTGACCAGTTCCCGCTCGACTGCGAGTATGCGGACGGCACGCCGAGGATCTTCTCGGTTGACGTGCAGACCAACGGGGCCGGAGGCGGTCCTTACATCCCGACCTACGCCGTAACCACAGGGCCCCAAGCGGGAAGAGGCGTGTTCACGAGCGGGCCTCAGACGATCACCATCACATCGATGGGATTGAGGACGGTGCCGAACCCTGAATATTGCAACCCGGCCGCAGGTCCCTGCCCGGCAGGCGCGGACACGGTGAACAAGTCCATCATCCGCGACTACGGGTTCGGAGATCCAGGAATCGTGACCCTGGGAGACCTCGGCCCCCTCACCTGCACTTGGGATGCTGCTGCGATCTCCTGCACCGTTCCGGCCAACACCCCGGTCGGTGCGGTAGGCGGACGGCAGCTCACGGTGACCCGCAGCAACGGCCTGTCCACGAGGACCGGCGTCACAGTCCAGGTGGGCTTGCGGCCTGGCGCAGCAGTGAGAACGGTTTCCACCGGGGGCTCGATTCAGACTGCCATCAATACCGCCGGGCCAAACGACCTGATCCTGGTCGGTCCCGGTACCTACAGCGAGATGGTGGTGATGTGGAAGCCTGTCCAGCTCCAGGGCTGGGGTGAGGGCTCGACAACCATCAATGCCCTGAAGGCGCCGCCGGAAAAACTCCAGGCCTGGCGCGACCTGGTGGACGCGCTCATCGCCGCGGGCTCGGTCGATCTGCTGCCCGGCCAGGAAGTCGGTCCCGGAACTCCTGAGCCCGTGACTCTCTGGAACGAGGAAGGCGCAGGCGTCCTGGTGCTCGGCAGGACCTCCGGCACCCAGGCATTCAATTATGTAAGAACCCAGGGTAACAACCCGGTGGACAACAGGCTCGCCCGTTTCGACGGCTTCACCATCAAGAGCGCCGACACGGGCGGCGGCATCATCGCCAACGGCTACAACAGCTACCTCCAGATCTCCAACAACCGGATCTCGAACAACACCGGCTTCTACGGCGGCGGCATCCGGGTCGGCCATCCCTTTCTCACCGATGTGGACAACATCGCCTACACGGACGCCGAGAACGACTTCATCCAGGTCCACCACAACCAGGTCGTGTTCAACGGCGGTCTGGGAGGAGCCGGTGGCGGCATCTCCATGTGCACCGGCTCCGACTCCTACCAGGTCACCCAGAACTGGGTGTGCGGCAACTTCTCGGCCCGCGACGGCGGCGGCATCGCCCACATCGGAAAGAGTGACGGTACCTGGGTGCTCGGGCCGGGAACCGGCAACAACCGTCCCTGGGTGCTGACGGTTGCGCCGACCATCGCGAACAACACGGTCATCTTCAACGAGAGCTTCTTCCAGGGCCAGACCGTGTCAGGCGGCGGCATTTCGGTTGCCGGTGCGCCGGCCCTGGCCGTGGGCGGCTTGAGCCCCGGCGCGGGGAACGTGCTTGTCAACGGCAACCTCGTCCAGGGCAACTCTGCGGGCGCGGGCGACGGCGGCGGCATCCGGCTGGCCATGGTCAACGGACAGGACGTGGCCGCAAACCCGGCCAATACGCCTCCGCGAAACGGCAACCAGGGACAGAACGATCCTCGTCCGTGGTACGCGGTGGAGGTCTTCAACAACATGGTCGTCAACAACGTGGCAGGACTGGCCGGCGGCGGCATCTCGCTTCAGGATGCGCTGAATGTCCGCATCATCCACAACACGGTCGCCAACAACGACAGCCTGGCCACGGCCGGTGCGGCCTTTACGCCCGGCAACCCGAACCAGTCGAACCCGCAACCAGGGGCCGGCATTGTCAGCCGGGCTCACAGCATCGAACTGAACGCGGCCATTCCCGGCAATACCAATACCTTCTCCAACCCGGCCGCGTTTGCCGACAACATCATCTGGCAGAACCGGCAGTTCTACTTCTTGGTCGGAGATGGAATCCCTGGTGATCCAGCGAATGCGGGTGTCTGGGGCCTATGCCCTGACATAGGTGGCACGATCGCCGGTCTCGCGTGCCCGGCCGGTAATGCTCCCGTCTACAGCGACCTGGGTGTGATAGGCGCGGCGGGACCTTTTCCTCCAGGCACAAGCAACCTGCTCACAGACACTAATCCTAATTTCGTGAGCTGGTACGCCAACGGCGCCCGCTCGGGTATTTTGCAGCCGGAGATCACCACGGCGATCCAGGCGCCGCCGGCCTTTGACGAAGGCGGCAACTTCATCAAACCGACCTTCGGGCCCCTGTCGCTCTACGACGATGCTACGAGTCCCGACGGTGATCCTGGGACGCTCTTCGGCGACTACCACATCCAGGCAGGGCCAGCGGTGGATACGGGGACTAGCCTCAACGCGACATACCCGAGCCTTGCCACCGACTTTGACGGCCAGACGCGGCCCAGCGGCGCTGCCGTCGATATCGGCGCGGATGAGCTGCAATGACAGTGAACACTCCCACCTCTACCCCTCCCCTTGTGGGAGGGGTGAGGGGCCTAAACGCTAACTCAGGCCGTCACCCCGGTGAAAACCGGGGTCCAGAAATGTCCTAAACCCCTGGATTCCGGCTTCCGCCGGAATGACGAAACATAGGATGCAGCTTCTCTCCTTCCCACGTTCGCGTCTATGAGATTAGGGGAGGGGGAAAAAATAAAACCCTGGCAGCAAAGCTCCTAACAAATAAACGATGAAAAGAAAGGAGTGAAAACATGAATAGAGCAAGCAAATACTTTATCCCGCTCCTGGCGGCCCTGCTGCTCCTGTTTGCGGCATCGCCTTCCGGAGCCCAGGTCCAGGTCCAGTGCCCGTGCGACATGAACGGCGACGGCGATTGCGAAGATGTGGTGAGTACCGGTCCGCCGTCCGGAAGATACAACGAGCCGGCCCTGGCGGATTCCCTGGGTGTGCAGTGCATGCACCTGACAGGCGGCGACGGCTTCGCAACCATGGCGGACGGCAGGCCCCAGTACATGTTCGGGTTCGCCGACGTCACCGGAACACCCGCGGCGGACGTAATGGCAGCCGGAGCCTTGGCTTCGGAGTGGCCTGCGCCGACTATCGTGGTGGACGAAGGCAAGCAGTTCTACCTCACCCTGACCAATGTGGGCATGGTGATCCGGCCCGACCTCTTTGATCCGCACACGGTCCACTTCCACGGTTTCCCCCAGTCGTCCACAGTGTTCGACGGCCTGCCCGAGTCGGGGATCTCGATCATGATGGGCGCGAGCCTGACCTACTACTACAACCTGGTGGAGCCCGGCACTTACATGTACCACTGCCACGTCGAGGCGACCGAGCACATGCAGATGGGCATGCTGGGCAATCTCTACGTGCGGCCGGCACAGAACGGCAACACGGCACTTTATCCGAGCGGCAAATACGTTTACAACGACGGCGATGGCACGACAGGCTATGACGTGGAATACGCCCTCCAGCTCGGCGGCTTCGACCCCGAGTTCCACGATGCAAGCTGGACCGTGCAGCCCCTGCCTTTTGCCATGATGTGGGACCGCTACCCCATGATCAACGGCCGCGGCTACCCGGACACCACTGACCCGAATCCGCTGCCGGCCCCTGCCGAGAACGGCGGCATCGTGTCGCAAAAGGTGTCGTCGCTGGTCACGGCCGTTGCGGGCCAGAAGGTTCTGCTGCGGCTCTCGAACCTCAACATCACGGTGACCCATACGCTCACCAGCCCGAGCATCCCCATGAGGGTGGTGGGCATCGACGCCAAGGAACTGAAGGCGTCCGACGGCTCCAAGATCCACTACACCACCAACTCGGTGACCATGGGCGGCGGCATGTCGGCGGACGTGATCCTGGATACGGCAGGTGTAGCGCCGGGCGAGTACTACCTCTATGCTTCCAACCTGCACTACCTGGCCAACAACGACCAGGCCGCAGACCTGGGCGGCATGATGACCAAAATCGTGATCAACTGAAATTAGACAGGATTTACAGGAAGGAGGATCGCAATGAATATAAGACTTAGTAATATTCGCGCTTGCGGGGTCCTCACGGTCGCGGTTTTGGCTGCGCTCGTGCTGCTCACCCCCGGCAGCGTGCAGGCCCAGGCCCGCATCGACGGCATCACGGGAACGAACTTCACGTTCACCGCAGGTGCTGGAGAGCTGAGCACCCCGGACGGCGGCTCCTATCACTTCTGGGGCTACCACGCGCCGGGCGCCACCCCCGCAGAGGTTCCCCAATATCCTGGTCCGACCCTTATCCTGACACAGGGTCAAAGCGTGACCATCACCCTGACGAGCAATCTGCCCTTCGGCCAGCGCGCCTCGATCGTGTTCCCGGGTCACCAGGTGACGGCCTCCGGCGGCAATCCGGGTCTCCTGACCCAGGAATCCGCCGGCCCGGCTGACGTGGTGACTTACACCTTCACCGCATCCGAGCCCGGCACCTACATGTATCAGAGCGGAACCCAGCCCGAGCTCCAGATCGAGATGGGACTCGTGGGCGCCATCATCGTAAGGCCTTCAGGGCAACCGGATCAGGCATACAACCATGCTGATACGTCTTTCGACCATGAGTACCTGTTCCTGCTCACGTCCATGGACCCCTCCTTTCATCAATTGGCCGAGCAGAACCGGTTCGGAGAGATCGATTTCACGGCCCGCTGGCCCGTGTACTGGTTCATCAACGGCAGGGCGGCGCCCGATGACTTTGCAGACGCTTTTGTGCCCTGGCTGCCACACCAGCCTTACAATTCCACGCCGCGCATGACGCCGGGCCAGAAGATCCTGGTGCGGATCATCGGCGCGGACCAGGACCAGCACCCGTTGCACCTTCACGGCAACCACTATTACGAAATCGCGCGCTACGGCCGCCTTCTGACGACCGCAGGCGGGGCTCTTGCCAAGCGGGGCAGGTTCACGACCCTTTCGGTTCCAGGCCAGACCGTGGACGCCATCTTCGAGTGGACCGGCGAAAAGCTGGGCTGGGACATCTATGGGCATGCTCCCGGCGATGATATGGAGGAGAACGAGTACGCGCCTGACCACGGCAAGCCCTTCCCGGTCGTTCTGCCTGCCACGCAGAACCTCGCTTTCGGAGGCTGGTGGTCAGGGAGCCCGTTCCTGGGCCAGGGAGAGCCCCTGCCCCCGGGCGAGGGCGGCCTCAACCCCAACAACGGCTTCTTCTTCATGTGGCACTCCCACGCGGAGAAAGAGCTCACCAACTTCGACATCTTTCCAGGCGGCATGATGAGCATGATGGTTGTAGAGCCGCCCGGCACACCGATACCATAGGAAGGGAGGGACAATCGATGAACTGCAAAATACTCTTTAAGAAGCTGAGGCTGCCGGCCATGGTGCTTTTTGCCTTTGCATGGATGGCGGGTCCCTCCTTTGCGCAGACGACCTTTGATCTCTGCGCTACGACAGGAACGGTTACCATGCCGGACGCGACCGCAGTCCAAATCTGGGGCTACGTCCTCGGGTCGACCTGCACTGCAGGGGATGCGACCCTGCCGGGACCTGTCCTGCGTGCAACGGCCGGGGAATCACTTACAATCAACCTGACCAATAACCTTGCTGAACCCGTGTCATTCTTTGTTCCCGGCCTTCGCCCGGCTTCGGCCGGCGGGACTGCGGGCAAGTTCACGGGTGAGGTCGGGCCGGGCGCCACGGCCGCCTACACGTTCACCACGAGGGCCGGCACCTTCCTGTACCACAGCGCCACGGACAGGATACGGACCCAGGTGCCCATGGGCCTCTACGGCGTGCTGGTGGTGGATCAAGCGGCCAATACAGCCTATCCCGGAGTCACCTATGACCAGGACGAGGTGCTGGTCTTCAGCGCCATCGACCCGAACCTCAATGCCGACCCCGCCGGTTTCGGCGGCGCCAGGGTGATCAACTGGGTTCCCCAGTACTTCCTGATCAACGGCGCAGCATACCCGGCCACAACGCACCTGGCCTTAGGCACAGGCCAGGATGTGCTCCTCCGCCTGGTCAATGCCGGCATCGAGACGGTCGTGCCGACTCTCGAAGGGGGGCTGTACATGGACCTCATCGCAGAGGACGGGAACCGCTATCCGCACCCGATTCAGCAGTACGGCGTGGAACTGCCTGCCGGCAAGACCATTGACGCCATGATCAATGTGACGGACGCAGGATCCTACGCCCTTTACGACCGGGCCCTCAACCTGACCAACGGCATGGCCACGGGCGGCGGCATGCTGACCTATCTGGACGTGGTGGCTGGAGCCGGGATCCTCCAGTTTAGCGCCGCGACATACAGTGTGGCCGAGAACGGCGCCACCCTCACGGTCACGGTCAACCGGGTCGGCGGCAGCGCCGGCGCTGTCTCCGTTGACTATGCTACGGCCGACGGCACGGCCACAGCCGGCTCAGACTACACGGCCGTCCCCACGACCACTCTCAATTTCACCGATGCACAGACAAGTGCGACCTTCGACATCGCCATCCTGGATGATGCGACCTACGAAGGCAACGAGACCTTCACCGTCAGCCTGAGCAACCCCGTCGGCGCAACCCTCGGCACGCCGTCAAGCGCGACGGTTACCATCGTCGAGGACGACGCCGGGCCTGGAGCCTTGCAGTTCAGCTCAGCGACATACAGTGTGGCCGAAAACGGCGCTACCCTCACAATCACCGTCGAGCGGGTTGACGGCAGTGCCGGCGCAGTCTCGGTGGACTACGCCACGGCCAATGGCACTGCTACGGAACCGGATGACTACACGGCTACCAGCGGCACGCTCAACTTCGCCGGTGGGCAGACAAGTGCTACTTTCGACGTCACCATCCTGGATGACATGACCTACGAGGGTGATGAAACCTTCAACGTTACCTTGAGCAACGCGACCGGCGGCGCCACCCTCGGCACGCCGTCAAGAGCGGAAGTTACCATCACGGATGATGACCCCATACCCAACGTCGCCCCAACTGCCGTTGACGACGTGGCGCAGACGCCCAGGGGCACGCCGGTAAACATAAACGTTGTCGCCAACGACACCGATCCCGACGGCACAATCGTTCCGGCATCGGTCGTGATCACCACCGGGCCCAACTCCCAGCGCGGAGGCACGGTAGTCAACATCGGCGACGGCACCGTGACCTACACGCCGCCGAATCCCGGCTTCCGGGGCACGGACACGTTCCAGTACAACGTGAAGGACAACGGCACGCCGCCGTTGACCTCCAACACGGCCACGGTCCGGGTGAACGTGGTGCAATAACCTTAAACCGGGCATCTTCCTTTATGGGGAAGGTGCCCGTCATGAGGATGGGCATAAAGGAAGGTAAGTGAACCGCTGCACGGGTTGGCAGAGCGCGGTAAATGGAACAAAGTGCACGGTTCCCCAAAAAAAGGTCGTCACCCCGTTGAAAAACGGGGTCCAGGTATTTCGGAAAGGAAGGTATTCCCATGCCTACATCAAAGATCGAGAAAAGAATTTTCAAGTCGATCGCATTGCCGGCAGCCCTGCTCCTCCTGGTCCTTTTCTCAGGGCAGGCCATGGCGGACGCCACCGCGACGGTGACGAAAATTTCAACAGCGTCGCTCCAACAGAATCCCATGGCGGAAAAATGGGGCATCGAGGTCACCAGCCTCCGCATGTCGGCCAACAACCACATCGTTGATTTCCGTTACAGGGTTCTGGATCCAAAGAAGGCCGACACCCTTTTTGCTAAGGATGCCAAACCGTACCTGGTTCACCAGGAAACCGGCAAGGTGCTGGCCGTGCCGCGCACGGCCAAGGTCGGCCCGCTCATGAGCACCTATGACCATAAGGAAGGCAAAATTTACTGGATGTTCTTCGGCAATGCGGCCAACCTGGTCAAAGCCGGCGACAAGGTCTCGGTGGTCATCGGCGATTTCAAGGCGGAGAATCTCACGGTGCAGTAAAAATGGGATTGCCCCGCCCTTCGGGCTCGCAATGACGCGATTAAACCAATCTCAGTCAGCACAATTCGTACCCCGAAGCTCAAATCCCCCTTACTCCCCCTTTTCCAAAGGGGGAAACCCGCTGCAAGTCCTCCCCTTTTTAAAGGGGAGACAGAGGGGATTTTGCATGGCTCTTGTTCCGAAACTTTTTACCGTGAAAATCCCCCCTGCCCCCCCCTTTTCGAAAGGGGGGACTTTATGGCGGCTCCTTGAACCTCCCCCTTTATCAAAGGGGGATCGAGGGGGATTTTTATGCGCCTCGGGCGCATTCACGGGCGGGGGTGACCGAGACTTAGGTCATGAGCGTTTACGAATTCATCATTGTTTGGAGGTTTTAAAATGAGGAAAGTGATATTCAGTATGATGATTGGCTTCATGCTCGTTGTGTGGCTGGGGTTTGCCGTACACGCGGGTGTGATTGATCCTGGACTCGAATCCGTTCTCCAGACCCTGGGTCCCGAGGACGAGGTTTCGGTGCTGGTCACCCTGTCCGATCAGGTGGATGTGAAGAAGATCAAGGACAAGGGTAAAGGCAAGCTCAGGAGCGAGATCGTCAAGGCTCTCAAGGACAAGGCGGACAAAACCCAGGAGCCCCTCAAGAGCTTTCTGAAGCAGAAAGAGGCGAAAAGAATCACTTCCTTGTGGATCTTCAACGGACTGGCGGTCACGGCGCCTGCGGCGGTGATCGGAGAACTGGCCGGTCAGCCGGGCGTGGAGAGCATCAGGCTGGACGGCACGATCAGGAAATCGGAGCCGGTTCCGGCCGCGGAGAGTGCGCCTGAATGGAACATCAGCGCAGTCCGCGCCCCGGAACTCTGGGGACTCGGATTTACGGGCGCAGGAACCGTGGTCGCAGCCATGGACACTGGAGTGGATGCGAGTCATCCGGACCTGGCTTCCCGGTGGCGAGGGGGGGCTAACAGTTGGTACGACCCCAACGGCGAGCATGCCACACCCTATGACAGGAACGGCCACGGGACCCAGGTCACGGGTTTGATGGTCGGGGGAGACGCGGGAGGAACGGCCATCGGCGTGGCGCCGGCCGCACAGTGGATCGCGGTGAAGATCTTCAACGACGCGGGAGCCGCCTCCTACAGCGCAATCCACCTGGGCTTCCAGTGGCTCCTGGATCCGGACGGCAATCCGGCCACGAACGACGCCCCGGACGTGGTGAACAACTCGTGGGGGTACAGCCAGCTCGTCAATCAGTGTTTCACAGAATTCAGGCCTGACGTGCAGGCCCTCAAGGCGGCCCAAATCGCCGTGGTGTTTTCAGCCGGAAACAACGGGCCCTATGCGAATACGAGCGAGAGCCCGGCCAATTACCCGGAAAGTTTCGCGGTGGGCGCACTCGACGCTAGCCTGAACATCGCTTATTTCAGCAGCCGGGGGCCTTCGGCCTGCGACGGCGACTTCTACCCGGAGGTGGTGGCGCCGGGCGTCAGTGTAAGGACGTCGGACCTCGGAAGCTGGTACACGTCGGTGAACGGGACCTCCTTTGCGGCGCCGCATGTGGCAGGGACCATGGCCCTGCTCCTGAGCGCCTTTCCCGGCGCAACGGTTGCCGAACTCGAAGGGGCCCTCAAGGATTCGGCCCTTGACCTCGGAGAGGCCGGGCCTGACAATGCCTACGGGTACGGGCTTCTGGACGCCATGGAAGCCTACGCCCTGCTGGAGGGGAACCAGGGCGCTTGTACGGACGCGGATGAAGACGGCTACTATGCTGAAGCAGGATGTGGTATATTGCAAGACTGCGATGACAGTAACGCTGCGATCTATCCCGGGGCGCCTGAGACAAAGCACGACGGCGTGGACCAGGACTGTAACGGCTATGACCTGACCATCGACATCCTGAAAGCGGATTATACGTCCAGGAGAGACATTCTCTCTGTCGAAGCCACGAGCGACCTGGGACAACAGGCGAACCTGGAACTGGTAGGCTTTGGAGCCATGAAGTGGGATCGCAAGAAATCCAAGTGGACGATCTCCGTGAGGGGCGCCGGAGGAGATCCGGGCACGGTCACGGTTTCCGGCGTCGAAGGTTCGGAAACGGCTCAGACGAACTAATATCACCCCGTCCCTTGGAGGCTTGTGTCATAATGTCATTTCGAGGCAGCAGCCGAGAAATCTTGATTTTGGATGAGGGATTGCCACGCCCTTCGGGTTCGCAATGACAATCCAAGGCCATAGTGGCTCCATTTCTGGACGAACGAAGAGATGATGAGAAATCCGGGGCATGCTTTTCGGACAGCCATGGTCCTTTTCGTGTGCGTGCTTCTTGGCACTGCATCGTCGGCTTTTGCGCAGGTGACCGTTTACACCGATGAAGCAGCCTACCTCGCCGACCTGGCCGGTCTCGGCCTCATCACCTTTCAGGAAGGTTTCGAGGCTGAGCCGCCGTGGGATCCGGTGCGCACGACAAATCCCCTGAGCCCGGTCACGGCCCCGAGCATTACCAGCCAGGGCATCGCATGGACATCCAACCATCCGGACGTGGCCGGGAGCGAGATAACGACCAGCGACGGGGCCGCTCATGAGGGTTATTGGGGATTGTATTCCTATCCCCATGGGGACCCGACTGTTAAAGGCGCCGGGTTGGATTGCACGGAAACACCTGCCCCGGCAGGATGTTTCAAACATGACGGCGTCGTCGGGACGAGACAGGCCGGTGCGAGCGCGCTGTATGGCGTGGCCGGCTGGGCTCGCGGCACGCCCGGTGGCAAGCTCATCTTGATTCTGGACGGAGATGAAGCGAACCCGGTCAATTTCGGCGATTCGGGCATCTTGAGCAACACATTTCGATTTTTCGGGGTCATCGACGCTGCCGGCTTCACAAAATTCGAATTCCGGGAAACAGAGGGGGTCGTGGGGGACGAGAAGTTCGTGTTCGTGGACACTTTCACCTTCGGGGTGGTGCAGATCGATGGCGACATCGATTCGGACGGGGATGTGGACGTTTCGGATGCCGTGTCAACGCTGCGGATTGTGGCAGGCATGATTCCGGACGTCGCCAATGTGAAGGCGGACCTCAATGGCGACGGCAGGATCGGCATGGAGGAGGCCGCCTTCATCCTTCAAAAAATTTCTCGGGTGAGGTGAACGCTTTTGACCATTATTAACCGTCTCGAAATAGTATTTACGCTCCGTTTTTGCCGACATGTCATCTCTGTGTAGGAGCGTCCTCCCGGTCGCGATCCTGTCGCAAGCAGGAGCTTGCTCCTACAAAAACGGGGAGGCAATGACTGTCAATACTATTATGAGACCATTCATATTTGGAAAACTGTGTAAGTCATTCCTTAACAGCTCATAAGGAGTTTAAAAAATGAGAAAACGCACATTTTTGGTCATCATGGTCCCGATAGCGTTTGTTTTTTGCTGGTGTCTTTTTTCAGGAACGGGCGAAGCCCAGAAGCACGGTCATGGGAGCATGGATGTTCAACCCATGTACAACGTGCCCGAGGAAAAAAAGGCGCAATGGGAGAGCGTAAAAAGCGTGGTGGGAAAAGAGTACACCGTCTGTCTCGAACACTGCGGGGGCGATCCGACCTGCAAGGGAAAATGTGAGACGGCCTACAAAGCAAGGCTCGACAGGGAATACAAGGGACTTGTTTCCCAGACAGGCGGGGACGCCGTGCCGCCGGACATCACCGGGCATCCATCCTGTCCCTATTGCGGCATGGACAGGGCCAAGTTCGCCCATTCGCGCATTTACATCGTGTACGATGACGGGTCCACCTTCGGCGCCTGCTCGATTCACTGCGCCGCCATCGACATGGCCGTTCACATTGACAAGGGGCCCAAGTCCATACAAGTGGGCGATTACGAGACCAGGAAACTTATCGATGCTGAAAAAGCCGTCTGGGTCATCGGCGGCAAAAAGATGGGTGTGATGACCAAGAGAGCGAAGTGGGCCTTCGAGAGCAAAGAGGGGGCGGAAAAATACATGAAGGAAAACGGGGGCCAAAACGCGGGCTTCGAGGAGGCCATGAAAGCCTCGTACGAAGACATGTACGAGGATACGAAGATGATCCGGGAGAGGCGGAAAATGAGGAGAATGAAATCCAGCTAAGTTTGATGCATTCGTAAACGCTCATGGCTGGCGAATTGGCCACCCCCGCGCATGAGAATCCCCCCCGGCCCCCCTTTTTTCAAAGGGGGGAGTTTCCGGCTATCCTTCGTCCTCCCCCTTTAACAAAGGGAGAGGTTTAAGCAAGTGCCGCCCGGGTTCCCCCCTTTAGTAAAGGGGGGCAGGGGGGATTTTCACGGTAAAAAGTCCCACACCGTCATTGCGAGGACCCCGGACTTGATCCGGGGGAAGAAGCAATCTCAATAAAGACTGGATTGCCGCGCCCTTCGTGCTCGCAATGACCTTCTAAAACAGTAAACGCGTTTGTGTTAGCCCCATAAGGAATTGAAATATATGAAGAAATTTCTTTCACTTTTCTTTTCTCTTTTCCTGATGGCTTCGGCGGTCTGGGCCGACACCGACGGACCGGTGAAGCTTTCGAAAAAGGATAAATGCCCGGTTTGCGGGATGTTCGTCTACAAGTATCCTGACTGGGTGGCCGAGATCATGTTCAAGGACGGTACCGTGGAGTTCTTTGACGGGGCAAAGGACCTTTTCAAGTATTTCTTCAACGTGAAGAAATACAATCCGGACAAGACGGTCACGGACATCGACGCGATCTACGTTACAGAATATTACGATATGAAACGGATCAAAGCGCATGACGCCTTTTTCGTCATTGGAAGCGACGTATACGGTCCCATGGGGAGAGAACTGATTCCCTTTCTGACCGAAGCGGACGCGAAAGAATTCATGGCGGATCACGGCGGCAGAAGACTCCTGAAATTCAATGACATCAAGCCCGCGGTGATCCATAAACTGGATGACTGAGCGGCGTTAACGGATGAGATCTGTGAGGAAATCGACGCCCTATCTGATTTTCATCGCGCTCTGCGGGGTATGCCTTGGCATGCTGCTGTGGCTTCACCCGGCACTCAGCGCCCGGCATCACCAGGATGTCCTTGAGGTGAAGAGAAGGCTGGTTCTGGAACTCCGCCTCACGGACCTGTGTCTTTTCACGGAGGCAAGATACACGCGGCACCTGTCGCAGGCGGATTTGCACTCGGCTTTCCAGGATCACCCCCTGGCACTGGAACACTTTCCCTCCGGCTCCATGGTGCGGCCGCCGGTCTCGTTGTGGATGAGGCAGTAACCACCATGAAATGGATTGAACGACAGCGGGCTTTCATGGACTATACGCTCTCGTCCCTCTGGAGGAGAAAGAGCAAAAACGCGTCTCTCATTTTAGTTTACACCCTCGTGGTTTTTGTCATTTCGTCCGTCATCTTTTTTGCCGGCGCGTTCAAGAAAGAAGCCGAGGCCGTCCTGGCCGATGCGCCCGAGATGATCGTTCAGCGCATGGTCGGCGGAAGACATGATCTGATCCCCACAGGCTATGTAGCGAAAGTCAAAGGCATCCGCGGCGTCCAGTCCGTGACGGCAAGGTTGTGGGGCTATTACTACCACCCGGCGTCCGGTTCCAACTACACCATCATGGTCCCCGAGAATTTTCCTCACGCCGACCACGCGGTGGAACTGGGGCACGGGGTCCTGCGAACCTGGGGGACGGTGCAGGGAAACCAGATCTATTTCAGGACCCACGACGGAGAGACCCTTGTGCTCAGTGTCGTAAAGGTCTTCGAGGCCGCCACGGATCTGGTCACGGCCGACCTGATCCTCATGTCGGAACCGGTATTCAGGAAGATTTCCGGGGTCGCCGAGGGATTTGCCACGGATCTGGCCGTCAGGATAAGGAACGAACAGGAGCGCCGGACCATCGCAGAGAAGATCACCCAGGCCATGCCGGACGCGAGGCCCATCTTGCGAGAAGAAATCTTGAGGACCTACGCTTCCCTGTTCGACTGGCGGAGCGGGTACATGCTCGTTCTGCTGAGCGGCGCCGTGCTCGCTTTCTTCATTTTTGCATGGGACAAGGCCACGGGTTTGAGTGCCGAAGAGAGGACCGAAATCGGCATTTTGAAAGGCGTGGGATGGGACACGGCCGATATCCTGATGATCAAGTTCTGGGAGGGGATCGGAATTTCGCTGACTTCCTTTGTCCTGGGGGTCCTGGCCAGCTATGCCCACGTGTTTTTCGCCTCCGCGACCCTTTTTGAACACGCTCTCAAAGGTTGGGCCGTTCTTTACCCCGCATTCACGTTGAGGCCGGTGGTGGACGCGTTTCAACTGGCCGTCCTTTTCTTTCTCACCGTGGCGCCTTATACCCTCGTGACGGTTCTGCCCATCTGGAAGGTATCCACAATGGACCCGGACATCGTCATGAGGCAAGGGTAAAGCATGGAGCAGAGAGCCTAGAGGGATGATCGAGTTGGCCAAAATCACCAAGACCTTCAACGCCGGCAAGACGAAGGCCTTCACGGCACTCAGGGACATCGATCTTCAGATCGACATGAACCGGATCACGGTCTTCGTGGGACCGAGCGGGTCGGGGAAAACAACCCTGCTAAGCATCATCGGCTGTATGTCGAGGCCCACCTCGGGCAGGATTTTCCTGAACGGCCGGGAAACCACGAGCCTCACGCAGCGCTTCGCCACCGAGGTCAGGAGAAACACGTTCGGGTTTATCTTCCAGAGTTACAATCTCATCAGGGGGATCACGGTGCTGGAGAATACCATGATTCCCGCATACCCCGGCGGGTCGAAGCACGGGATCGTCAAGCGGAAGGCGATGGATCTCCTGGACAGGCTGAAGATCGGATCCAAGGCGCACCAGAAGGTCGAATCCCTCTCCGGCGGAGAACAACAAAGGGTCGCCATTGCGAGAGCGCTGATCAACGGGCCTTCCGTGGTTATTGCCGACGAGCCGACGGCTCACCTGGACACGGATCTTGTCATGGCCCTCCTGGATATCATTGCGGAGATCAAGGAGGAGGGCAAAACGATCCTCATCGCCAGCCATGACCCGCTCATATTCCAATCCTCCATCGTGGATCGCGTCGTCAACCTCCGTGACGGCGCCGTCGTTGAATAAGGGTTAGACAGGAGTCGTCCTTTGTTACTGAACCCGGCCATCATCGCGCTGATATCAGGGGCTTTGCTGGTGAGCGGATTCGCCGTCTATGCTTCCGTCATGGGGTTTCAGATCATCCGGTGGTGGGACATCCAAAGCGGAAGCGAACGCCAGTTGATGATGGAAAGGAAGACCTATCTTATCACCACCATTTTCGCCTACCTTCTGGGCTTGCAGCTTTTTTCACTCTTCCTCTTCGTTTATACCGCGGACCATATTCACGGCCTTTTTGTGGGCGCCATGTGTGCGGCGGGCTCCCTGAATGTGAACGATTTCGGATACCCGACCCTTGTCCTGAAAGTCATCAACTTTCTTCTGTGCGGCATCTGGCTCATGGTGAATCACATGGACAACAAGGGCGCCGATTATCCTCTCATCAGGATCAAGTATAAATATCTGATCGTTGTGTCAGGGCTCCTGGTCGGGGAAGCGTTTTTTCAAACCAAGTACTTCCTGGGGCTGAGAGCCGATGTGATCACCTCCTGCTGCGGGACCTTGTTCGGCGAAGATGCGGAGACCCTCGCGGGCGGGCTGGCCGCGCTCTCCCCCTTCCCCACCAAGATTCTTTTTTTCCTCAGCGTGGTGCTGACCATCCGGACCGGAATCCATTTCATGGTTACCGGGAGGGCGGCAAGGCTCTTTGCCGCGCTTGCGGCCTGGACCATGATCCTGGCCCTGGCTTTCATTATTTCCTTTGTCTCACCCTATTTCTATGAGCTCCCCACCCATCACTGTCCTTTTTGTCTTCTTCAGAAGGAGTATGGTTACATAGGATATCCTCTGTATTTTTCTCTTTTCCTGGCCGGCATCACCGGCGCGGGTGTCGGAGTGGTTGATCGATTCAAGGAGATTCCCTCCCTCAGGGAGGCGGTGCCTCGCTCACAAGAAAACTTTTGCCTCATATCCATGATCGGTTACAGTGTTTTTGTCATGATATCAATCTACCCCATGATATTTTCCGATTTTGTGCTGGACGGATAGCGGGGCTCTATTCACCCTCCCCCAACCCCTCCTCCATCCTCCGCAGCAGCTCGGCTGAGGAGGACGGGCATCGAGGGAGGGGGATGAACGGAATCGCGGACGGGTAAGGGAACAAAGATGCAAAGGATCAGTGAAAAACATCCGTGGCTGAAACGCACAATCTTGGTCACCATCGTGCTTGTCATGGGCGTGGTCATGGGCTACTGGTTCAGAGGCGATGGGGCGGGAGTGGAAACCTCTGGAAAGGGGACCCTCAGTCCTGCCGCCTCCGGCACGACCGGCTCTTCGGAACCGACGGCCTATGCCTGCCCAATGAATTGTGTTGTGCCCATGTCAAAGCCGGGCAAGTGCCCGGTTTGCGGCATGGACCTGGTGGCGGTGGCGACTGAGGCCTACCTTCACGAAAAAGGGATACCCCGGGTGAGCCTCTCACCGGAAGCGGTCCAGGCGGCAGGGATTCAGGTGGCCCCGGTGGAACGGAAGCTGGTCACGGCCGAGATCAGATTGTTCGGCAGGATCGAGTATGATCCTGTCGAGCAATACCGGGTGACGGCCTTTGCACCGGGAATTATCGACCGGATCTATGTGAAGAGAGCCGGGCAGATGGTCAGGGTGGGCGATCCGCTTTTTGACATGCACTCCTCGGAACTTTTCGTCCTGGAGCAGGATCTCTTTGAAGTCTTGAAGGAATTTCCCGATGTGGTCGATTACCGCCCGGCAAGAGGCCAGATTTACAAAAGGCAGATGAGGCCGCCGCGCAGGCAATTCGATGTCCCCAAAGACGGACAGGCGCCCGAAGAGGAAGTGGCGGCCAAGCAGGCCGCGCTGGAAAAACTGGCCCAGATCAAGCGCAAAATGAGGCTGCTGGGCCTGACCGAAGAAAACATCGAAAGGATCATGGCCCGCGGCCTGCCCTCGGGCATTTCAACGGTGATCACCCCCACTACCGGCATTGTTCAGGAACAGTTCGCCTTCAAAGGATCCTATGTCAACACCGGAGAGGCCGTGTTCACCATTGCCAATCCGGAATTCGTGTGGGCCAGGCTGGATGGCTACGCCGCAGATTTTCCATGGCTCAGGCTGGGCCAGGAAGCCGAACTCCGGGTGGATGCCTACCCGGGAGAGACGTTCATCGGAAAGGTGCAGTACCTCGATCCGGAGTTTGACCCCCAATCCCGCACCTTTAGGGTCGGGGTGCTTTACACGGACCCCAGGAAAAGGCTGAGACCGAACATGCTCGTCCGCTGCGTCATTCGTTCCACCTTGACTTCCGGGGGTGTGGCGGTGCCCGGCAGAAAAATGGAAGACCAACCCCCGCTGGTCATACCCGAGACCGCACCTCTGATCACGGGAAACCGGGCGGTCGTCTACGTGGAAGTGCCGGGCAAGCCCGGGACCTACGAAGGACGCCAGGTGGTGCTGGGCCCGCGGGCCACAGACTACTATGTCGTAGAGAAAGGGCTCGATGAGGGCGAAAAGGTGGTGGTAAACGGCAACTTCAAGATCGACAGCGCCGTGCAGATTCTCGCCAAACCCAGCATGATGGAACAGAGGGATGGAGGAACGATGACCATACGCCAGCACCACGTTGGAACGCCGGCCATGGACATGGAAACCAAAAATGAGACGGAGCCGCCGGGACCCACGCCGGAAACCGCCAAACCGGCGCCCACCCGGCGCGATCAGATCAAAGAGCGGTTGATGAACCTGAAACGGGGCGCACGGTGAAACCTCCCACCTCCTGGATCGACCGGATCATCGGGTTTTGCCTCAAGAACCGGATGGTCGTTTTTTTTGCGACCATGATCATGATGGGGTGGGGCCTGGCGGTGGCTCCCTTTGACTGGCAGCCGGAATGGTTTCTGCGCGATCCGGTGCCGGTGGATGCGATTCCGGATATCGGCGAAAACCAGCAGATTGTGTTCACCGAATGGCCCGGCCGCTCCCCCCAGGACGTGGAGGACCAGATTACCTATCCGCTCTCGGTGTCCCTGCTGGACCTGCCGAGGGTGAAAACCATCCGCAGCTACTCCATGTTCGGGTTTTCTCTCATCTATGCCATATTCGAGGATGGTGTCGATTTTTACTGGGCCCGCACCCGGGTGCTGGAAAGCCTTAACAGCCTGGCGGCCCGCGATCTGCCCGAGGGGATCAGGCCGGCGCTGGGACCGGATGCTACCGCGCTGGGCCAGGTTTTCTGGTACACCCTGGAGGGTGTCGATTCCCAGGGCAACAGGGTCGGAGGTTGGGACCTCCACGAACTGAGAACCATCCAGGACTGGTATGTGCGTTATGCACTGCTCGGGGTTCCCGGCGTGAGCGAAGTGGCTTCCGTAGGCGGTTTTGTGCAGGAATACCAGATCGACGTCAACCCCGATCAGATGCGCTATCACAACGTGCGCCTGGAAGAGGTGGTGGATGCAGTCCGAAGGTCCAACGTGGACGTGGGAGCGCGCACCATCGAGGTGAACAAGGTCGAGTATGTCATCAGGGGCCTTGGTTTCATCAAGAACCTGGGTCACATCCAGGATTCCCTGATCAAGGTCGTCGACAACAAGCCCATCTTGGTGGAGCATGTGGCCAACGTAACCCTGGGTCCGGCCTCCCGGCGCGGAGCCCTGGATAAGGGCGGAACAGAGGTTGTCGGAGGCGTTGTCGTCGTCCGCTACGGGGAGAATCCCCTGGCCGTCATCCAGCGGGTCAAGAAAAAGATCGAAGAGATCTCCCTGGGGTTGCCCAAACGGACCCTTGCCGGCGGCACGGTCAGCCAGGTTGCCGTCATCCCCTTCTATGACCGCACCGAACTGATCTACGAAACCCTGGACACCCTGCGCTCGGCCCTGTCGTGGGAGATGCTGCTCACCATCATCGTGGTGCTCGTGATGGTGATGCATCTGCGAAGTTCAATCCTCATTTCCGGCCTGCTGCCGCTGGCCGTATTGATCTGTTTTGTGGCGATGAAGGCCTTCGGCGTAGACGCCAACATCGTGGCCCTGTCCGGTATAGCCATCGCGATCGGCACCATGGTGGACATGGGGATCATCGTCACCGAAAACATCTTCAGACGCCTGGACCGGCCGGAACCGGGTGAAGACCGGCTGACAGCGGTGATGCTCGCCACCCGCGAGGTGGCCGGCGCCGTCCTGACCGCAATTTCCACCACGATCGTCGGTTTCCTGCCTGTATTTACGATGGTGGCGGCCGAAGGTAAACTCTTCCGACCCCTCGCTTTTACCAAGACCTTCGCCCTGCTGGCATCCCTCATCGTGGCCCTGTGCGTCATCCCGCCCCTGGCTTACACCCTATTCACCCGAAAACCCGGCCGGCGGGACTACGGGTGGGTCTTTTACGAGGGCTTGATTTACCTGGGCGGTGCACTGGCGTTTGTTGTCCATTGGAAGGTGGGGCTCTTTGTGGCCTTGATAGGCGGCTTGAACTTGCTTGCCCTCCGGGTTTCCGAGCGCGCCAGGCCGTGGGTGCGACAGATGAACAACGGCCTTGTTGGGATTGGTGTCGCCCTCGTGCTCTCCAACTTCTGGCTTCCCCTTGGCATGGAAAAAGGGCCGGCCCGCAATTTCATGTTTGTGGCCCTGCTGATCGGGGCGATTTTGGTTGGCCTTCGGCTTTTTCAACATTTTTACGGCAGGATATTGGGGTGGTGCCTGGATCACAAGGCCGCCTTTCTCTGCGTTCCCCTGGTTATCCTCACGATGGGCATCATGATCTGGCAGGGCTATGAAAACGTTTTCGGCTGGATGCCCGGATTTTTCAAGAAAGCGGCACCTCACACTTACCTGGCGAAGAAGTTCCCCGGAGTGGGCAAAGAGTTTATGCCCCCGCTGGACGAAGGATCCTATTTGTACATGCCCGTCACGATGCCCCATGCCTCCATCGGCGAGGCACTGGACATTTTACAGCGCCAGGACAGAGCCATCGAGCTGATTCCGGAGGTGGAGCAGGCGGTGGGAAAACTGGGCCGGGTCGAAAGCCCCCTGGACCCTGCGCCGGTTTCAATGATCGAGACCCTGATCACATACAGGGACGAATTCCTGACCGATGAGAAAGGTCAACACCTGCGATATCGTTTCAGACCGGACAAGACCGACTTCTTCCGCAATGAAAAGGGGGTCCCTCTTGACGCGCCCGACGGCAAGCCATACCTGGTTCAGGGAGGGTTTGTGCGGGATGAAAAGAACCGGCTGATTCCCGATCAACGGGGAAGGCCTTTCCGTTTGTGGCGGCCGGCTTTGGACCCGGCGCTCAACCCAGGCCGCCAGGCATGGGGGGGCATTCGCGAACCGGATGACATCTGGGATGAAATCGTCAAGGCGGCCACGATCCTTGGCACCACGGTTGCACCGAAACTGCAGCCGATTTCGGCTCGAATCGTCATGCTGCAAAGCGGCATCCGGGCCACCATGGGGGTGAAGGTCTACGGGCCTGATCTGACGACGATTGAGAAAGTGACGCGCAAAATAGAACAACACCTCAGGGAGGTGCCGTCCATCGACCCGTTGTCGGTCATCGCCGACCGCATCGTGGGCAAGCCCTACCTGGAGATCGACATCGATCGCCGTGCCATTGCGCAGTACGGCATCGATCTGCAAAAGGTGCAGGATGTCATCGAGATCGCCATCGGCGGGAAACAGATCACGACCACTGTGGAGGGCCGGGAAAGGTATCCGGTGCGCGTCAGATACATGCGAGAACTGCGGGATCACCTCGACTCCATCGGGCAGGTTCTGGTTCCGGGACCCGGCGCAACCCAGATCCCCCTGATTCAGCTTGCCGAGATTAAGTATGTGCCTGGACCCCAGGCAATAAAAAGCGAAGACACCTTTATGGTCGGATATGTGCTTTTTGATAAGAAAGATGGATATGCGGAAACCAACGTGGTCGAAGAGGCCCGTCAGCAACTTTTCGAAAAAATCGAGGACGGTGAACTCGATCTTCCGAGCGGTGTGAGCTTCAGCTTCACGGGAAATTACATCAACCAGGTCAGGGCCGACAAAAAGCTGAGAATCATCATCCCTCTTGCGCTCCTCATTATTTTTTTCATCCTCTACTTACAGTTTAAGTCCATGCCCACAAGCGCCCTGGTTTTCTCCGGTGTGGCCGTAGCCTGGTCCGGCGGATTTATCATGATATGGCTGTATGCGCAGCCCTGGTTCATGGATTTCTCCATCTTTGGGGCCTCGATGCGGGACCTGTTCCAGGTCCACCCTATCAACCTGTCAGTGGCTGTCTGGGTTGGTTTTCTGGCGCTTTTCGGCATCGCTTCGGATGACGGAGTGGTGATGGCCACCTACCTCGACAGCACTTTTGCACGTCAACCGACCGGCACGGTAAAGGAAATCCGCCAGGCCACCATCGAGGCCAGCCTGCGTCGCGTGCGGCCTTGCCTGATGACCACAGCCACCACGGTCCTAGCGCTTGTCCCTGTCTTGACATCGAAAGGAAGGGGATCGGATATCATGGTTCCCATGGCCATCCCGACTTTTGGCGGCATGACCTTTGAGGTCATTACCATGCTTGTTGTCCCGGTCCTGTATTGTTGGATCAGGGAACGCAAACTGAAGTCCCGTCGTCCCTGAGGACCCCGATGGATGGTGAGAAGATCATGGATGCATCACAGCGATCCGTCTGCTGAATTCGTGGCTTTGGTTTTGACGCCTTTTCAAAGCTTGCCCTTGGTGGAAACAGAAGCGTCGAGGCACCGTCGTGTTCCCAGTTCTTTCAACGAATCAATGTTCCTGACAATCCGATCTGAAAACCCCTTGTTCGCAAAATAGTCTTTCGGACAATCCTGGGTGCCGGTCTTTATGATTTCCAGAAATCTCTCTGAGGAGTCGGCACATTTACAGGGATCGCCCTGGATGGAATAGTATCTGGCCTGGTGAAAGCTTTCCCCGAGTTGCTCCAGATAGGATTCGCATCGCAGCTTCTGCATTTCATCTTTCCATTCCACATCCGTGCAATCGGAGGGCGCTTTTCGCTTCTCTCGTTCTCCCGGCCCTGAAGGGGCCGCCGAAGGACTGTCCACCCTTGGATTTGACCGTTGTTCCCCCTCGCCGGAACCGGCAAGAGGCTCGCCCTGCATCAAACAGGCGATTGCAACAAAAACGATGGACAGAATCACAGCCCGCTTTTTCATCCTCAATCCCTCTCGATGCAACGTCGCACCTGTGTTGTTTCTTTGAAATGCAAGATTGATGAACTCGTAAACGCTCATGACCCTCACAAGGGTCGCCCGCGCGAATGAAAATGTAGGGGCGGGCTTTATGGGAACCATGCGAATTCAGTTTTATGGTTCCGTAGGGAACGGGTTCTCTTTCGACTTGCCCTTCGAGAACCTCAGGGCCATGAGTAACATCGAATGGCTCAAGACCCTGAGGTTCTCGAAGGGCATCCCGTTCCGAGGATCGGCACGGAGGCCGATCCCTACAGGGCCACTCGCCCGGCCGGGGGATTTCATGCGCGGGGGCGACAAGATATCCCTGTCATGAGCGTTTACGAAGCCGACAACATTGAGGGGAAATATGCGTAAATATATGTCATAAATCAATGGGGGAAATCCTGTATTTTGCTCCTATTCCAAGCCAAGATTCTTCAGATAGACTTACGGAGCGATGATCGGCAGAAGGGCATGGCGGGACACCATACCTTCTCGCAGGATGGCGGGTGGGGAAACGGTCACGTCAAGGACGGTGGAGCCTTTTCCTCCGGCGGTCCTGCCGCCGTCGAGGATCACGTCCACCTGGGAGCCCAGCGATCTTAGCACGTCTTCAGGACTCTCGCAGGGAGGTTCTCCGGTCACATTCGCGGAAGTCCCGGTGATCGCCACGCCTGCGACCTTCGCCAGCGCCGTGGGAACCGGGTGGCTGGAAAGGCGCACCCCGATCTTGCCCGCGCCCCCTGTCAACGGCAGAGGAAGCTCGGGCTTTGCCTCAAAAACTATGGTGAGACCGCCGGGCCAGAACGCTTCGATCAGGCGCGAAGCCACAGGAGGGATTCGGACCACGTACTTTTTGAGCTCTTCGGCCGAGTGGATCAGGATCAGGATGGGATGGTCTTCCCGCCTTTGCTTGACGGCAAGGAGACGTTCAACCGCCTTTTCATCGAGGGCGTTGACCGCGAGCCCGTAAAAGGATTCGGTGGGCACAGCCACCACGCCCCCGGCCATGATGACCCTTGCAGCCTCGTTGATCGATTCATCCCGATCGGTTTTCAGCACGCGAGGAACCATATCGTTCTGAACCCTGAACTTTACGCGCCTTGGGCGTGCCCTGAACCCTGAACCTTTGAACCCTGAACCCCCCGTTCACAGATCCAGCACCCTGCTCTTTTCCAGGACTTCCCGCGTCAGCTTTTCCCGATAAGCGCTGAGTCTCTCCGCAATGGGGGCATCCTTCAAAGCCAGAATTTCCGCTGCAAGCACGGCGGCGTTTTTGGCTCCGCCCTTGCCGAGAGAAACGGTAGCCACGGGAATTCCTGGAGGCATCTGGACCGTGGCGAGCAGAGCATCCAGCCCCTGGAGAGGTGAGGAATCAATCGGGACGCCGATCACAGGCAGCGTTGTGTGGGCGGCCATGAATCCGGCCAGATGGGCGGCCCAGCCTGCGCCGGCAATGATCACCTGAAGCCCCCTTTCAGCGGCCGTGGACGCGTATTCCTGGGCTTGCTTCGGGGTCCGATGGGCGGAAATCACGCGTGCTTCATAAGGGATCTGAAGCTCCTTGAGCGTTTCCGTAGCGCCCTTCATCACATCCGCATCGGATGTGCTTCCCATGACGACGCCGACCATGGGTTTGGTGGTGTTCATGTGCCGCTCCTTCTAAAATCCCCCTCGCTCCCCCTTTGTCAAAGGGGGAAGTTTCTTAGTTCAATGCCCAATGATCAATGCTTGGCCATGCCCATCAGGGGATAGACGACCATCCCCGCCAGCCAGGCGATGTCTTCCGCGGAAAGGATCTCAATGATGTTGCGATCAAAAAGGATGTTGCCTTCAGGGGGGAACTCTTCATCTCCTTCCCACAGAATCAGAGCCACGTTGATCCGCGGAAGCGCCCGGATCAGCACGGACGCATCACCCTGATCAAAGGGTTGGGCTCCATAGGCCTGCGAGGCCAGCTTCACCATCTGTTCCGGTTTTTCACCAAAGGCCTGGACCAGAGGATTCTTGGCTCTCCGGTTGAAAGCATCCAGGTAGAATCTCCCGTCCGGGACTTCCTGGAAGGAAATCCATTCTCCGGTCGGCTCGGCCCCATTCGAAGACCACGCGCCATGAAGGTAATGGAGAATCAGGATTTGCTGTTGAACAGGGACCTCCTCACCGGTCTGCCCGGAAAACACCTTGAGATCCGGCCAGGTGATTTGCACTTCCTGATTCAAAAAAGAAAGCGAACAAGCGGACGATCCATCTTTGTCCCTGATCATGTCCGCGCCTGATACTCTGGCCACGTGATCGGGGTTTTTCTCGGAAAGCTGACCCCTCACCAAGGCCAGGGCCTGATTGTAGTCGTCGATTCTGGGCATGTTTTCACCTTCCGAATTTCATCACGGATTTCCGTCCTTGTCTTCCCTTCGGCTTTTTGTCCTGACTTTCACGACTTTAACGCATTGAACGGTTTCAACGACTTGAACGATGTTTATAATAGATTCACAAAGAGCAGATCAAGGCTTAAAATCGTAGGGCCATGAAGAAAGAAGAAAAAGACCTTTTCAACCCTGCTTTCAAGGGGCTCCAGGAAAAGTTCAACGGCCTAAAACCAAAGCCTGAAGAATTGGCCCCTGAACCGGTCGTTGAGGAGCAACGAGATGAGGAGTTGGAGGCCTTTCTCGAAGCCATGGACGGCGTTTCCCCGCTCCCTCACGAAAAGGAGAAGGCCCCTCGGCCGGGTGCAGGCCGCGTCAAGCCCTCCCACCCCCCTCCGGATGACCAAAAGGCGGTTATGGCTCACCTCCACGGCCTGGTGAAAGGCTCCGTGGAGCTGGACATCACGTTCAGCGATGAATACACCGAGGGATCCGTCAAGGGATTCAGCCGAAAGCTCATGAAAAGGCTCAAACGGGGTGAGGTGCCGGTGCAGGATCATCTTGATCTCCACGGCCTCACCAAACAGGAAGCCGAAGAAGCTGTGAGGGATTTCGTGTACCGGAGTCATCGAAGCGGCCTGCGGTGCATCCTCATCGTCCACGGCCGAGGGCTCAATTCACCGGACAGTTTTCCTGTGTTGAAAGAGGGACTTCCCCTCTGGCTTGGGCGTGGAAAGGCGGGGAAGCTCGTCCTCGCCTTTTCAACGGCAAGGCCTTACGATGGAGGGACGGGGGCCACCTATGTGCTCCTCAGGAAAAGATAACACCACTCTTCCCCGGCAGATCCGGTGCCTCTGAAAAGTATTTACGAGCCGCTGAGTCCGGTTTGCGTTTCCTGCTTCAACTCCTCCAGCTTCTTCTGGATCTCTTTTGCCTTTCGAATATAGTAGTCGACCCTTTTGTAAGTAGGGTCCAGTTTCTGCACCATTTCCCACGCCTTGATCGCTTCCGAGAGCTGTTCCTTGCCGTAGAACTCGATCCCCCGCTTGTAGTGCAGTTCCTTGTACAGCTCTTCGCTCTCTTTCATATAGGCACGGCATTGCCCGCAGTCGCTCTTGTATTTGAGTGAAACCAGAAAATGTTCCCTGGCTGCAAGGTAGTCTTTCATCTGAAACAGGACCAAACCGAGTTCAAAAGAAGCCCTGCAAGCATAGTCCATAGCCGTCTGATCATCGGTGCAGACACACAGGACCTTGTTGAATTCGAAAAGGGCCTCCTCATATCTCCCCTCTTTGAAAAGCTCTATGCCCAGTTCCCGGTAGCTGACGATCTGGTCCGCCGCCTCGGCCTTCGTGGCCTCGGACGGCATTCTTCTTTCCGCCAGTTCCGAATCAATGGACGACCAGTCCCAGTAACCCTGGGGAGCCCGGGTTTCCTCCGCCTCCAACTCCGCCGTCTTATCGCGTGAGGATTCCGCCTCGAGATCGGCCAGGAGAGGCACCCTGATCTCCTGACCCACTTGGACGAGGTGAGCATCCGTGATCTGGTTGTACCGCGCTATAAGGGTGAACTTCGCAGGATCGCCGTAGTAAAGCATGGCGAGTTTGGAAAGGCTCTCTCCCGGCTTGAGGGTGTGAAGAATGTACTCCTCGCTGGGCAAGCGTTTTTTCGAGGTGAGCGTCCGCAAGGCATCCGGATGATCCGGCCGGAGTCGCAGGGCTGTAAGAAAGTGCCGGCGCGCCTCGGCGAATTTTCCCTGTTTCTGAAGATCCTGCCCAACCCTGTACTGCTCTTCAGCAAGGTTCTTGAGCCGCGCTTCCATCTGCGTCCGTCCATCCAGGGCCTTCGGATTTGCGGGGCTGACGGTCAGGGCGATCTTGTATGCCCTGAGCGCCTCGACCCACTCTCCCTTGCTCTCGCACTCGGCGGCCTTCTGCAGGGTGCGGCCAAGGTATTCCTCTTGGGTCGGGGTCTTCGGGGCTTGCATGCCGAAATGAGCACATCCCGTCAGGCACCCTATCACCATGAGTGAGCAACAGAAAACAGCGCGGCTTTTCATGACTCCCTTACCTTAATGGCAGCTCCTGGAACGTAACCAGGCTGTCAACGAAACTCTCCATATCCCTTTTCAGGATCTGATCTCTTCTGAGCACCAAGGGGTCGGAAAAAAACGGGTTGCCTCCCCGCTTCACCGACAAGCCCAGCCTGTAGCCGGCCTCTTCGCAAAGGCTCAGGATCCGGTGGTTATATTCGCCGTAAGGAAAAGCGAAGGCCGTCGTATTCTGATTCAGCTTCTTGTCGATGATCTCTTTGGACCGGACAAGTTCTTTTCTTATCCTCTCGATGTATTGTTCTTCATCCTCGCCCTGGCTTTTCTTGGTCAGATCGCAGTGGCTGAGGGAATGGGAACCCACCTCGAAGCCGCCGGCCTTCATCGCTTGAAGTTGGTCCCAGGTCAGAGAATTGGCAGAGGCCCCGATGAAGTCCGTGTAAATAAAAAGGGCTGCTGTGAAGCCGTATTTCTTGAGGATGGGATAGGCAATGTCGTAGGTGGATCGGTACCCGTCGTCCAGGTTGATCACCACCGACTTGGCTGGAAGGGCTCGACGATAAGCAAGAAAGTCCGCGAGGTCGGCCAGGGATACGACCCGGAACCCCCTTTCCTTTAAGGTCCTCATCTGCGCCTCAAAAACAGGCGTGGTCATGCACAGCGCGGATTCGCACCGCTCCGCAAGTCGATGATAGCAAAGAATGGGAACCGTCTGATACCCGTCCGGCCCAAGCCCTCCCCTGGCTTCCTCCTTCAGGGGAATGACGATGAAGCTTCCTTTTTCAAAGGAGACTCCCCGGTTTGCCTCCGCCACGACCCACCCCTTGTTCCGGTCTTTCAGGAACCGCTCTGCGAGCCCTTCCGCGGTTTCATTTGTCTGCATCCTGATGACGATGTATTCCTCCGACTGAAACACGAGCGGTTTCGAGCCAGGGGTTTCCTGCTTCGCGTCGAATAGGTGGGACAGGCTCGCACAGGCCGGCAGGGAAAAAGCCCACCCCAGAACCGCGAGAACCCGCAACCTATCCTTGAGCCGCTTCGCCTTCGCCCTGTTCATGCACCTCCTCCTGAGAAGGCATCACGCAGTAAACCGTGATTCCTTTTTTCCTGCCCCTCACCGGGGCCATTCCCCGTTCCTCCACCTTCAGAGCGCCTCTGCTCTGGATCGCATCGTAGGTTCTTTTCGTGATCAGAATTTCTCCTCCCTTGGCGATGGAGGTGAGCCTCGCGGCCACGTTCACGTTGTCCCCGATCACCGTATACTCCATCCTTTTTGACGAGCCCAGGTTGCCTGCAACCACTTCGCCGGAATTGATGCCGATACCCACGCCCAGGTGGATGTGATCCTTTTCCCTTCTTGAATTGACCTCGACGATGCTCTTTTGAATCTCCAGGGCGGCTTTCACAGCCGCTTCGGCATGGGTCAAATCGGACAGGGGAGCCCCGAAAACGGCCATCGCCTCATCGCCGGCAAACTTGTTGAGGTGGCCTCCATGCTTGATGACCGCGTCCGTCACGCGGGTGAGGTATTCGTTGAGAAGATCCAGGACCGCCTGCGGGTCTTTGTTTTCCGCAATGGTCGTAAAACCCCGGATGTCCGCAAACAGCACGGTGGCCTCGACCTTGGATCCCTTCATCCATTCGTCGTTGGGATTTGCGAGAATCATTTCCACGATCTCGGGCGTCACGTAGCGGCCGAAGGAATCCTTGATTTTTTCTTTGAGTTCAAGATCCTCCGCCATCCTGTTGAAGGCATAGGCCAGGTCTCCCAGTTCGTCGTTCCGGAACGTCTTGACCCGGTAGTCGAATCGCCCCATGCCGAGCGCCTTTGCCGACTCCCGAAGCTGCCTGATGGGACCGGAGAAGTACATGCTCAGTCCAAGGCTGAGGAGGATTCCTAGAGCGGTCATGAGCAGGGTGAGAACGAGTACGAAGAACTTGGCATGCCCCAGATTTTCCACAATCTTTCTCTGGGAGATCGCCAGATGAACCCCGCCGACCTTGAGTTTCTGGTAGACCACAGGCATCTCGAAATAGAGGACGTCTTCCCCCCGGTAACGGATCATGCTTTTTCTCGACTCGCTTCCCGCCTCGATCAACTTCACCTCTTCCGGAGGGATGTAGGGCTTTCCCACCAGTTCGATCACGGTGTGGGCCCTGGTGACATTCTTGTGATCCGTCACCGCGGCGAAGACGACCTGATCATTTTCCGCGATATTCTTGACAAGCTGAAACAAGGCCAGGTCCTCTTCCCCCAGGATTTTGTCCGGTGCACTATTGCTTGCCGTGCGCACGAGGCTTTCTCCGAGATCCATGAGTTGCGTGGTGAACTGGTTTTCCTGATGCCTCAAGATGCTGAAGCTGATGGTGGCGATGACCAGGCAGATAAGCAACGTGGACATGATGGCCAGTTTCATGAAAATCGGGATCCTGACCTTTTTGGCCCTTCTTTCCCCTCCGCGGCGATCCTCCCCGCTCCTCTTTTCCGGGCCTTCGAAGGGTTCCTGCTTCCCCCTCCGATCGATCCCGCTTCTGCGGTCCCGTCCGCTTCTTCGGTCAGGCGGATAGGAATAAATCATCGCGTCAGCGGCTTGCCCTTTTGCTTCCGGGGCCGGGGAAGATTTGCGATCCATGAGCCGGCAGGCATCCTCTCCAAATGAAAACAGTTATGCATTACAGGGCGTTAGATATTTTTAATTATTAGCATTTTATTTTAATTTACCAAAACTGTCAATCCACAGAGACCGACGGTGAAACCCAAGTTCTCGCAAAGACGAAAGACCGCGGAGAAAATACCATTTATTCGTGACTAACCTTGATGGTCTCGTAAAAAGTCCCAGCCCGTCATTGCGAGGCGCAAAGCACCGTGGCAATCTCTTGGCTATTCGGGCAGTTCTGAGATTGCCGCGCTTCGCTCGCAATGACAAATCGGCGGTTTTCGGACTTTTTACGAATTCGTCAACCTTGATGGTCTCGTAAAAAGTCCTCCAGGCCGTCATTCCCGCGAAGCCTGTCCCCGAAGGTGGCAGTCGGGGAGCGGGAGTCCAGAAGCGCTTGAAAGGACTGGATTCCCGCCTACGCGGGAATGACAAAAAAGAGCGGTTTTCGTCATTCCGGCAAAAGCAGGAATCCAGTGTTTCTAGGGACTTACAAAATACCTGGACCCCGTTTTTCAACGGGGTGACGACTTTTTACCGTGAAAATCCCCCCTGCCCCCCCTTTCGAAAAAGGGGGGGACTTTATGGCGGCTCCTCAAACCTCCCCCTTTATCAAAGGGGGATTGAGGGGGATTTTCATGGGTGGGGGTGACATGAACCCCTGTCATGGGCGTTTACGAATCGATCAACTTAGCGCCCTTTACGGCTTGTCCGGGATCCCGGAGATTTCGCCCGGGGCGTGAAGTCTTGTTTTTCTGTTGACAGGCAAAGCAAGGGAGGGTATTAACTATATGAACAAACCAACCGGTTGGTAAAATCAAAAGGATGGATTAAAAATGAGAACAAAAACCATTTCCGAGGCGTCCGGACTCACTTCTGCGGAAGAGCGCATCCTTTCCGCAGCAGCTCAGGAATTCGCCGGCAACGGTTTCTTCGGCGCCCGCACTCAGGCCATTTCCGATTCGGCCGGCGTCAACAAGGCCATGCTTCACTACTATTTCCGGACCAAGGAGAACCTTTACGGCCAGGTCATCCGGGCGGCCTTTCAAAAGATTCTGGTCAGGGTCGGGCAGGCCTGGATGGAACCGGGGCCCATTGACACGCGGGTCGAAAAGATCGTGGATTCCTACATGGACCACTATGAAAGAAACCCTGATTTCCTGCGGATCATCCTGAGAGAGGTGGTGGACGGCGGAACGCGTTTCAAGCGCATATTCAGGGAAATGGAGAAGGATGAACCGCTCCTCATGGGTTACAGACCTTTGGATTTCGTCGACAAGGTCGCGGAGGAACTGGGTCTCACCCGGACCGAGGTCGTCCACTTCGTGGTGAACCTGGTGGGCATGTGCGCTTTCAGTTTCATCAGCCCTCTCCTCCTTGAAACCATGATCCGTTTCGACGTCCGGGATTTCGAAGGCTATCTCAGGGATCGTCGAGGGGCCATCAAGGCCATGGCGCTTTCTTACGTGAAGGCCGTCACGAAGGGGAAGAAAGGGAGTGAATCATGAAAAGTAAAAAAACTTTGCCCGCCCTGTTGCTTTTGCTCATTGCGGCTGCGGCCGCCTATTACTTCTACGCCCGCCAGGCCGGCTCTTCTGCATCGGAAATGCGGACCTCCGGGCACATCGAAGTGACGGAGGTGGACATGAGTTTCCGGCTTCCCGGACACGTGGCCCGCCTGTTCGTGGATGAAGGAAGCCGGGTTAAACAAGGTGAGGTCCTCGCTGAACTGGACCAGGAAACCCTGAAGGCCAGGCTCAACCAGGCTCAGGCACTGGTCAAGGAGCTTGAGACCCGCCAGGCTTCCCTGGCCCTTTCCATTCAGTTCAAGGAAGAGATTGTGGAAGCGGAAATCAAAAGAGCCCAAGCCGGCAAATCCGCGGCCTTTGCGCGCTACCAGAGTCTCAAGACCGGTTCGCGGGAACAGGAAATTGCTGAAGCCTCCGCTGCCCGGGACAGGGCTCGTTACGAATGGGGAAACCGCCGGCGTGACGCTGAACGAATGAAGGAACTCTACGACGGCCGCATCATATCCGCAAGCCAGTACGACGCGGCCATAACGGCCGCCGACGCGGCGAAAGCGGCCTACGAGGCCGCCGAAGAGCAGTACAAACTGGTCAAGGCCGGGCCGAGAGAAGAACTGGTCAGGGAAGGACAGGCCAACCTGGCCGGTTCCGACGCCGCGCTCGCCGCGGCCGAGGCGGCCCGCCGGGAGGTGGAAAAAATGAAACTCGACCTCAAAGCTCTCAAGGCCCAAACCGACCAGGCAAGAGCCCAGCTTGTCATGGCCGAAGATGATCTGAGGAAATCCCGTCTCTATGCGCCCTTCGATGCATTCGTCACGGTGAAAGACGTGGAAGAGCAGGAGTACGTCCAGGCAGGGGCGCCGGTCCTGACCCTCGCTCACCTCGATGAAGTCTGGGTCAAGACCTATGTCCCGGAAACGCAACTGGGCAGAGTCCGCCTGGGTCAGACCGGAGAAGTGATCTCAGACACCTTCCCGGGTAAACGCTATTCAGGACTGGTCACTTTCATTTCCCCGGAAGCGGAGTTTACTCCCAAAAACGTGCAGACCAAGGAGGAGCGGGTGAAACTGGTTTACCGGATCAAGGTGACCCTAAAAAACCCCAAGCAGGAACTGAAGCCGGGCATGCCGGTGGACGTCGTACTAAAGTGAAAGCTCCAGGCTCGCAGGGCCGAGGCTTCAGCTCGTTGAGAGCAAGCAGGACAAAAATCCGAAGCACGAAATTCGAAGCACGAAACAAAACCCAATGACCGAAATCGCAATGGCCGAACATGAAGCCTACGTAAGGAGCCCTACACCGTCGTTGCCGGCCCTTCCGATTGTTTCTTATATTGGGATATTCGGATTTTGAATTTGTTTCGGATTTCGATATTCGGATTTCGAATTTATCGGAAATGACGTTTTCGCTTAGGGGTTGGTTTCTCTCCCATTCCCAGAGGAGGCAACGAATGGAGTGTTGGAATCATGGCGGTTGTTGACGTAGAACACCTCACCCGATCTTTCGGCGAAGTCAAGGCCCTGGACGGCCTGACCTTCTCCGTCGAGGAGGGAGAGATTTTCGGTCTGGTGGGGCCCGACGGGTCAGGCAAGACCACCTGTCTGAGGATCCTGTGCGGTCTCATGGCGCCGACAGGCGGCAAAGCCATGGTCCTGGGAAGAGATGTGGCCAAGGAGCCTGAACGCATCAAGGATCAGGTAGGGTACATGGCCCAGCCGGCCAAGCTCTACGAAGAGCTCACCGTGAGAGAGAACATCGAGTTCTATGCGGATCTCTATGAAGTTTCCAAGGAACGCTACAGGGAACGGATGAACCGCCTGCTGGAATTTTCAGGCCTCTCCCCCTTCACCGGCCGCCTTTTCCGAAACCTCTCCGGGGGGATGAAGCAAAAGGTCGGACTCAGTTGCGCTCTGATTCATACCCCCAAAGTGCTCTTTCTGGATGAGCCGACCAACGGTGTTGATCCGGTCTCACGCCGCGACTTCTGGAAAATCCTCTACGAGCTCAGGCGGGAGAAGGTGACCATGGTCGTGGCCTCCACCTATCTCGACGAGGCGGATCGATGCCACCGGGTGGCCTTCTTCGACCGGGGTAAAGCCCGCATGGTCATGGAACCCCTCGCGCTGAGAAAACTTCTCAAGGAGCGGCTCTTCAACCTCGCGGTCTCTGACCGCAGGAAAGCCTTGGGGCTCCTCAAGAGCATGCCCGAGGTGCTTGATCCCTACGTCTTCGGAACCGGCATTCACTTTCTGCTTCGCGAGTCCAGTGACGTGTCCGCCGTCAAGGCCGACCTCGCCTCTGCAGGGCTCCACGAGGTGGTGATTGAACGGATTCAGCCGACCCTGGAGGATGTTTATTTGTCTCTCCTCGAAAGAAAGGGAGACAAGGAATGACCCCTGCCGTCTCCCTCAGCGAAGTGGTCAAGCGCTTCGGCGATTTCACGGCCGTGAACCGCATTTCCCTGGAAGTCGGCCAAGGGGAGATCTTCGGGTTCCTGGGACCCAATGGTGCCGGGAAGTCCACGACCATCCGCATGCTCTGCGGGCTTCTGCACCCCACGTCCGGGCAGGGTCGCGTGAACGGCCTGGACATCGTGCGGGAGGCTGAAAAAATCAAAGCCGCTTTGGGGTACATGTCCCAGCGCTTTTCCCTTTACGACGACCTCCGGGTGGAGGAAAACATGCGGCTTTTCGGCGGCATTTACGGTCTTGAGTCCTCGCGATGCAGGCAAAGAATTGAGGAGGTTCTTGACCTCATCAGCCTCAAAGAACGGCGCTTCTCCCTCACCAGAGAACTGCCCACAGGACTCAAACAGCGTCTTGCCCTCGGTTGCGCTTTGCTGCACCGGCCGCCGATCATCTTTCTTGATGAACCCACCTCCGGCGTGGATCCGGGAACCAGGCGCACCTTCTGGGACCTCATTTACACCCTGGCCGACGACGGGGTGACGGTCTTCGTCACCACCCACTACATGGAAGAGGCGGAGTACTGCAACCGGATCGGGCTCATCGATCAGGGCAGACTCATTGCCCTGGGATCCCCGGCAGAGTTGAAAAAACGCCACTTGAGCGGAACAGTCTATGAAATCAGGGTCAACGATGTGCTCGCCGCGGTCGAAGCCCTTTCCGGTGCCGAAGAGGTTCTGGACGCCGCGGTCTTCGGCCGAGCCCTTCACGCGAGAGTGAACCGGGTTCAGGATGCCCGGGACTATCTCACAACCCTGTTGACGTCCGCCGGCCTGACCGTTCACGAGGTGAGGGCCATCGAACCGACCCTGGAAGACGTCTTCGTCGCCCTTGTGGGAAGGAAACAGAACCCATGAGCATCCGCAGAATCAAGGCTCTCACGAAAAAGGAATTCATCCAGATGAGCCGGGACATCCGGAGCCTCATGGGCGTCCTGTTTATCCCCCTTCTCATGATCTTTCTTTTCGGCTATGCCCTGAGCCTGGACGTGGACCGGATTCCCACCCTGGTCCTCGACCGTGATGAGACACCCCTGTCCCGGGATCTCATCCATCGCCTCACCGATTCCCGTTATTTCGACCTCGCCGGTTACATAGACACGGAAAGGAAGATCGACGGCGCCCTTGCCCGGGGGGATGCCCTGATGGCCATCGTGATCCCCGAGCAGTTCGCTTCCCGCATCAACCAGGGAAACGCGGTCTCTGTTCAGGTCGTGTTTGACGGTTCCGATTCCAACACGGCCACCATCGCCATGGGTTATCTCAAAGCCGTCATTGCCGGCTTTGACACGGGCATCCAGGAAAGGCGCCTGCGCAGGGCCGGTCTCAAGATGGTGGACATGCCTTTGGAAGGGAGGATCAGAGTCTGGTTCAACCCGGAGCTCAAGAGCAGGAACTTCATCATACCCGGCCTCATCGGCGTGATCATGATGGCGATCTGCGCCCTCATGACGGCCCTCAGTGTCTCCCGGGAAAAGGAAACCGGCACGTTGGAACAGCTCTTGTCCACGCCCATCAGCAGCATGGAACTCCTCGTGGGCAAGCTCCTGCCTTACGTGGCGGTCGGTCTCGTGGATCTGGCCCTGGTGATGGGAGCGGGAGTGCTCATATTCGGAGTGCCCTTCCGGGGAAGCTATTTGATCCTGTTGATCATCTCGCTCATTTTCCTCACAGGGACTCTTTCGTGGGGTCTGTTTGTATCCGTCATCTCCAAGAGTCAGCTCCAGGCAAGCCAGATAGCCGTCCTGAGCGCCTTCCTGCCCTCCTTTCTCCTGTCCGGATTTATCTACCCGATCGAGAACATGCCTGTGGCGCTTCAGGTGATCACCTTTATCGTGCCTGCGAGGTATTTCGTGGAAATCCTGAAAGGCTTGTTCCTCCAGGGCGTGGGATTGTCCGTGCTCTGGCCTCAAGTGCTGGCCCTTGTCATATACGCCGTGCTCATTCTGAACCTGGCTCGAAAAAAATTCAGCAAGAGGATCATGTGATGAGGCTGTTGTTTCTGCGCGTGAAAGTCCTTCTCTGGAAAGAGGTGCTTCAGGCTCTTCGGGACCCTCGCCTGAGATTCCTCATCATTCTTCCGCCGCTGCTTCAGCTCGTGGCCTTCGGGTATGCAGCCAACCTGGATTTAAAGAATATTCCCATCGCCCTCTACGACGAGGACTATTCGAGCCTGTCCCGGGAACTGGCTTTTGCCTTTGCCGCATCAGGATATTTCAAGATCGTGGAGGTGGTGCAAAATCCGGAGGACATGACGAGGCTCATCGACAGCGGAAAGGTGAAGGCGGCCCTGCACTTCGGTCCTGATTTGGCGGCTCGTGTCGGAAGCCAGCGCACCGCCCTGGTCCAGGTCATCGTGGCCGGCACGAATTCGAACACCGCTTCCCTGGTCCAGAGCTACTCGCTTCAGATCTTCGAACGTTTCAACCGATCCAGGCTGGAAAAACTGCTCAATGATCACCCCCCGCTCAAGAAGATCATCCCTGCCGGCCCGGGAGGGATCGTGCGGCCCGAAATCAGGGTCTGGTACAACACCGACCTGGTATCCAGAAATTTCTATGTCCCGGGCATCATTTCCCTGGTGATCATGGTCTCGGTCCTGAACCTCACCGCCATGGCCGTGGTGAGGGAGAAAGAGGTGGGCACCATGGAACAGATCATGGTGACACCCATCAGGCCCTTCGAGTTCATCCTGGGCAAGACCATCCCTTTCGCCTTCATCGGGATCTTTCAAGTGGCGCTCGTAGGCACGGTGGGAGTTTTCTGGTTCGGCGTGCCCATGAGAGGAAGCCTGCTCCTTCTCTTTTTCTGTCTCCTCATCTATTTGCTGTCCATTCTTGCTCTGGGTCTCTTCATCTCCACCATCAGCCGAAATCAGCAGCAGGCCCTCGTCACCACTTTTTTCTTCACCTTTCCCATCATTCTCCTCTCCGGGTTCATCTTCCCCATTGCCAACATGCCCCGGGTGATCCAGATTGTCACCTACCTGAACCCTCTGCGATATTTTCTCGTCATCATCCGCGATATCTTTCTCAAGGGTTCACACGTGGACATCCTCTGGCCCCAGATGGCGGCCCTTCTCACCATCGGCCTGGCGCTCATGACCCTGGCCGTCAAACGGGTGAGCAAGACGATGGATTAGGAAGAATGGAGTATTGGAGTACTGGGGCAAAAGAATGATGGAAGAGTGGAATGGTGGAACAGCAGAAAGCTGAAATGGAGGCACTGACAAACTTGCTTGTCCGTGTGCTGCGGCTTGCGGTCGCCGAGCATGGCAGCTAGTGCCTGTCGCACCAAGCCTGGCAGGCGGAGCCGCCTGCCCTACTGATGACTGATCACTGGTTACTGATTTCCGTTCTCTGAAGCTTTGAACACTTCTCTTCCAGAAGCCCGCCCAGCTTTTCCTTGAAGCTGGAAGAGTAAAGCCTGAAGACCTCTGAAAGCCTTCCCTCCAGCCTCAGGATCACCTTGGCGGGTTTGGGATCTTCGAAGGTCAAAAGAAACGTCTCCTGCCGCCGGATTTTGCTCCGCAGCTTCATCCTCTCCACCCTGTCGAGCCTGGGCAAGGCGTCGAGTTCTTTTTCAAGAAGCTCCACGATGTCTGTCACATCTCGCTTTCCGAATCGACTCATCACCCACCTCCAGCCCGAAAATCCACTGAAAGGATAACCCAAACCGCGGTTCGAAATCAATCAGGATGTGTGACATTTTCGGTAACACTTTGGTTTTATGAAACGATGATCAGGATCATGATTCTCTTCGTTTTCAGTTTTGAGAGGGACCCTCATGCCCGGCACCGGAGATCGCGATTTGAAAAAGCCGGAATGCAGTCGAGAAAATCCGCTGGAAATCGATTGGGTGAAGGCGTATAGTGTCCCCAAGGTTTTGGTCCTGCTATCCTGTCCAATTTCTTTTGCTTTGAAGGAAAGGACTATCCGATGAAACTCGGGATTGTCGGTCTTCCTCAGTCAGGTAAATCCACCCTTTTCGCGGCCCTCACAGGCGCAAGAGGCGAAGGGGAATTCCTGAAACCTTCCCGCTCCGAAGAGCACATTGCCACCGTGAAGGTGATGGACCAAAGGGTTGATTTCCTGACCGCTCTATACAAGCCCAAGAAGACGACTTATGCCCAGATCGAATACCTTCTTCCAAGCCAGGCGGCATCGCCCTCTCCCGGCAAAGCGGAGAGCCAGGTCCTGAACCAGGTTCGTGTGTGTGACGCCCTTCTGCATGTGGTCAGGAACTTCGAGGCGCCTGGCGGTATTCCCCCCAACTCGGAAGCGGATTTCCGGCAGTTCGAAGAGGAGATGATCCTGAGCGATCTTGTCGTGGCTGAGAAACGGCTTGAGCGCATGGAACTGGACGCCAAGCGAGGCAAAAAACCCGGCGAGGAGGAGCTGTCTCTCCTGACGGCCGGCAGGGAGATGCTCGATCGGGGACTCCCTCTTCGAAGCAGGCCCGAGCTTGCCGGCGCCCAGGCCTTGAGAGGCTTCACCTTTCTCTCCGCCAAGCCGGAGCTCGTGATCATCAACAACGACGATGAAGACGAAACTGCGCCTGAGTGGAAGCAAAAGCCCGAGCACATTGAAACCCTCGTGGTGAGGGGCCGAATCGAACTGGACATCGCCTCCATGGCTCCGGAAGAAGCCCGGGAATTCCTGGAGGCCTATCACATCGACCGTTCAGTTCTCGACCGGCTCATTCAAAGCTCCTACAGCGTCCTCCATCTCATCTCGTTCTTCACGGTTCTCAACGACGAGGTGAGGGCCTGGACCATCAGGGAAGGAACGCCTGCCCTGGAGGCGGCCGGGACCGTGCACACGGACATGATGAAGGGATTTATTCGCGCCGAGGTCCTTTCCTTTGACGATCTCAAGTCCTTCGGATCCTTCCATGAAGCAAAGCAGAAAGGGGTGGTGCACCTGGAGGGCAAAGAATATGTCGTCAAGGACGGGGATGTCATCAACTTCAGGTTTAATGTATAGGAAAAGAAGAATTCAGGAGACACGGATCATGAAAAAGATAAAGGCGGCCATTATCGGTGCCGGGGGTTATGGGGGGTGCGGAGCGACTGAACTGCTCCTCGGTCATCCGCAGGTGCACATCGTCGCGCTTTTTGACAAGCAGGATGTGGGCAGACCCATCAGCGACATTTACCCCCACCTGAGAGGGTTCTGCGATCTCCCCCTCATCGATCCGGCCGACCCGGACAGGCCGGAAGACTTTGACGTCGTCTTCTTTTCCACGCCGGACGGGGTTGGGCAAAAAGAGGCCAGGCACTGGTTGAATAAAAATATCAAAGTCATCGATTATAGCGGTGATTTTCGCTTTAATGACGCCGAGACCTATGAGGGCTATGCAGCCAGAATCGGCAAATCCCAGGGGCATGCCTCTCCGGATTTGCTCCCCCAGGCCGTTTACGGCCTGGCCGAACTCCATCGCAGCGAAATTGCAGAAGCCCGGGTTGTAGGCAACCCCGGGTGCTTTGCCGCGAGCTGCATTCTCGGTCTGGCTCCGGCCCTGAAGTCAAATCTCGTGAAGGACGGTTCGATCATTTGCGACTCCAAAACAGGGGTCTCAGGAGCGGGGAAAAAACCCGCCCAGACCTTTCATTACCCTGCCCGCTACGACGCGATGAACGCCTACAAGGTCTCCGGCCATCAGCACGTCTATGAAATCGAAAGAGAGCTGGGACTCGTTGCAGGCAAAGAGGTCCGGATCACCTTTACCCCTCACGTGATACCGCTGTGCAGGGGCATTCTGAGCACCATCTATGCCGACTTGAACAAAGGACAGGACGCCGGAACCGCCCTCGACGCTTATCAGTCTTTCTACAAAGGGGAAAGGTTTGTCAGGGTTTTCGGGCCGGCCGTCACCGTGACCAGCACCGATGTGAGGGGGTCGAATTTCTGCAACATTTCGGTGAATGCGGATCCGAGAACCGGCAAGCTCATCGTCGTGAGCATCATTGACAACCTGATGAAGGGCCAGGCCGGCAGTGCGGTCCAGAACATGAATATCATGTTCGGCCTGGAGGAGACGGCCGGGCTTATGAGGCCGGGACAGTATCCTTAGGGCAAGTGCCTAAAATGCCTAAAGTGCGCTAAAGTGCCTAAAGTAAAGGAGTGAAGCGGATCGTCAGGAGTCAGGAGATTGCCACGGCGCTTCGCGCCTCGCAATGACAGGGTGTGACTTCTGACGAGTTTGAGGGATTGGTCAAAGAAAAAGCGGCTCAACCAGCCGCTTTTTTTTGTCACCATGTTTTGCGTGTCGTTTCTTGCTCCCTGCTCCTTGCTCCCTGCTACTTGATGCACACCTTCCTGACCTGAATCAGGTCCGTCATGCCCAGGAGGACTTTGCGGATGCCGTCCTGCATGAGGGTGGTCATGCCGTCTTCAACCGCCTGTTCCCGGATCTCTTCCATTTTCGCCCTGCCCTGGATCAGCGACTTCAAGGCATCCGACCCGACCAGGATTTCGTGAATACCCGTTCTTCCCCTGTATCCCGTATTTCCGCACTTCGCGCATCCCTTGGGCCGATACAGGACCAGGTCGCGGCTGTAAGCGAACCCCATTTTGTTGAAATCACCGTCGTAAGATCGCACCAGGGTATCGAACTCCTCCTGGGTGGGGTTGTACTTCTCTTTACAGTCCGAGCAAAGCGTTCGAACGAGCCTCTGGGCCAGCACGCCAAGAAGGGCGTCGGCAAAGTTGAAAGGATCCATGCCCATGTCCAGCAGACGTGTGATGGTCTCGGGCGCACTGTTGGTGTGAAGGGTGCTGAACACCAAATGGCCCGTGAGAGAAGCCTCGATGCCGGTGGCAACGGTTTCGTGGTCGCGCATTTCACCCACCATGATCACGTCCGGGTCGGCCCTCAGAAAAGCTCTCATGGCCGTGGCAAAATCAAAGCCTATTTTCGGATGGACCTGCACCTGGCGCAACCCTTCCTGCGTGATTTCCACGGGGTCCTCGGCGGTCCATATTTTGGTTTCCGGCTTGTTGATGTAATGCAGCGCGGCATGGAGGGTGGTCGTCTTGCCGCTCCCCGTAGGCCCAACCACCAGCACGATGCCGTAGGGCTTCGTGATCATTTCGACGAAGACCTTAAAATTCCTCTCGCTCATGCCCATCTTTTCCAGCGGCAGGGGTTCGCCGCCCGCCAGGATCCGAAGAACCACGTCCTCGTTTCCCCCTGCGGTGGGAATCGTGGCCACGCGAAGCTCGACGTCAAGGGGTGCGTACTTCTTGAACTTGATCTTGCCGTCCTGGGGGAGGCGCCTTTCGGAGATGTCCAGATCCGACATGATCTTGATTCTGGACACAATGGCCCGCTTGTACGTGAAGGGGATGGTCTGGTAGAGCTGGCATGCCCCATCGATCCTGAACCGGATGTGGGCATTGTTCTTTCCGTGCCGCGGCTCGATGTGGATATCCGAGGCGTTCCGGTTGTTGGCGTCAATGATCATCTTATTGACAAGCTGGACAATGGCGCTGTCTTCTTCGCTGAGCCGTTCCGCTTCATCGGATGCCTCGTCATCACTCGGTTCGAGCTGTCCGAGAATGTCTTCAATGCTTCCCGTGTCTTCCAGAAGGCTCGACCGCTTCACGTCGAAGAACAGGTCGATCATCTTGAAGATATCTTCCTTGAGAGCCACACCGTATTCGAATTCCTTGCCCGGAATGAGCCTTCGAATCGTGTCCCTGGCAGGCAGGTAGTCCGGGTTTTCCATGGCAATGAGCACTCGGTTGTTATTCTGGGACACGGGAACGAAAACGTTATTCTTGAGAAAGCTCGGTCTCAACCCCTTTAACACGTCGCCGGGAATGACCATCTTGTCGTCGAAGGGAATAAACCGGGTCTTGTAGTAGGCCGCCAAAGACTTGCCGATGTCCTCCTTGGAAACCTGAAGGTCGGAAATAAGGACCCCCTCCACCGCCTTCTTGGACTTCCTGGCCGTGGAGATCGCGTTCTCCAAATCCCTTTCTGTAATGATGCTGTTGGCGATCAGGTAATCGAACTTGGTGGGTCTTCTTTTCTGGGCCGCTTTCTGATTGTTGAAGAAAGCAATCCCAAGGACCTTGGCAATCTCCTGGACCGAGGTTTGGTCTTCCGGAGTGAAAGACTTCCCCGATTTCTTGTTAATGAGCTGAATGACGCCGAGGAGATATTTGTTGTAGGAGACGGGGCAGACAAGGACTTGCGTGGTCTTGTACCCTGTTTTCTCATCCCAGCTCTTGTCAAAGGTCAGATCATGATTGAGCGACTTGAGCTCCTTGTCATCATAAGCGTTCGAAATGCTGATCAACCGGCCTGAGGCGGCGCAGTAACCCGCGATGCTCCCACTCCCCAGGGGAACGCGAATTTCCGCAACCTCGTTGCCTGTTTTGAACTTGGAGACAATCTGTTTTTTGATGCCGTCCACCATGTAGATGGTGATCCGGTCGGCATCAAAGAGGCTTAGGATCTCATTCTGAAGGTTGAGGAGGATATCGTTGGTGTCCTTGGCGGCGTGGATGCGATTGGTGATATTGTTCAGTTTTTTCTGAAATCGTAGCTGGTCTTGAAGAGACTTGTCTACGATGACGATCCGTTCATCCGGTTTAGCGCCCACAGCCATGGATCAAGATAACTCCCTCAGGATTTAGCGACCTTAATATTTTAAAGAATCCTGTGGAATTTGCAAGGTATTTGTTTGCAATCCGAGGGGAAACAAACTAGGATAAAACGCAAAATCTTTTGAAATACCGAGAGGTTGTAAGCAATAGGATGCTTATCGACTCCCATGCGCATCTGGATATGGAGGAATTCGAGGCAGACCTCGGAGAAGTCCTCGAAAAGGCCCTTGAATCCGGGGTCAGTGAAATCATTTGTATCGGAATTGATTTAACGAGTTCTGCCAAGGCTTTGGAATTGTCAAGGAAATATGACTTTATCTACTCCACGGTGGGATATCACCCCCACCATGCCGACCAGGTTGATCTCAGAGTGCTCAGAGACTTGGCCGACCTGGCCCATGATCCTAAGGTCGTCGCCTGGGGAGAAATAGGGCTGGATTTCTTTCGCCGCCTTTCTCCGCCTCAGATTCAAATGGAGGCCTTTGAGCTTCAGCTCGGCATGGCCGGAGAACTGGGCCTTCCGGTGATCATTCACGATCGGGAAGCCCACGAACACCTCTCTGAAATCCTGAGAAAAAAAGGACCTCCTTTGACCGGTGTCATCCACTGCTTTTCCGGCGATTACGCGTTGGCCCGTCTTTTCATCGACATGGGGTTTTATATTTCCATTCCCGGCACGGTCACGTACAAAAAAGCCGCGTTGGTCCAGGACGTGGCTGCCAGGGTTCCCCTGGAGCGCCTCCTCGTGGAAACGGACGCCCCGTACCTAGCACCTGTACCCTATCGGGGAAAAAGGAATGAACCCGCCTTCGTGAAATACACGGCACAGGAAATCGCGCGTTTGCGAGGAATGGATTTCCAGGAGCTTGCCCTCGTGACATCTCAAAACGCAAGGACTCTTTTCAAGCTGGGGAAACGGCCATGAGCGTTTCCGTGATCAGCCCCGAGTCCCCCCTTTTTCTTGCCTCCTCTTCTCCTCGCCGCAAAACACTGCTGCGACAGATCGGTTTGCCCTTTCGCTCTTTTTCAAGTGCGGTCGAGGAAAACTTTTCCGAAGGGGATCCGGAGCATTCCGTGTGTGTGCTGGCCGAGAAAAAGGCGAGCAGGGTTTTCAACAGGTCCAAGGGAAACTGGGTCCTGGGAGCCGACACGGTGGTCGTCCTGGAAGATGCCGTGCTCGGCAAGCCGGAAAGCGGAGAGGAAGCATCCTCCATGCTCCTTCGGTTGAGCGGGAAGGAACACCGGGTCATCACTGGCTTCTGTCTCATAGACCCATCCGGTCGATCGGCTCACACCCAAGCAGTCGTCACCCGTGTCACCATGAAGGAGATCACGGAAGAGGAAGTCAGGAGGTATGTGGCTTCCGGAGAACCCTACGGCAAGGCGGGCAGTTATGCTGTTCAGGGCCTGGGGGCCTTCATGGTGGAAAGCATCTCAGGTTCCTACACCAACGTGGTGGGACTCCCCCTGTGCGCCGTCGTGAAAGCGCTCCTGGTTACAGGGGCCCTCAAGGCTTTTCCTTTAGACGCCGGCGCGCCATTTCGGCAAGGATGATTCCGCCGGCAACCGAGACGTTCAGAGACTCTACCGTACCCTTGCCCGGGATTCTCACGAGTTCATCGCAACGGTCTCTCATTGATCGGCTCAACCCCTTGCTCTCGCTTCCCAGGATCAGGACGGTGTCCCTGTTCCAGTCAAACTCATAGATCGAGACCGAACCTTCCCCTGCAGCCCCCACGATCCAGAATCCTCTATCTCGCAAGGTGTCGAGTGCCCGTCCCAGGTTGACCACCTGGGCTACCGGAAGGTGCAGATAAGCGCCGGAGGTTCGCTTCAGAAGTTTTCCTGTCACTTGTGCGGAGCGATCCCTGGGCAGGATCAACCCCTGGACCCCAAAAAAAGCTGCGGTCCTGATCAGGGCTCCAAGATTTCCTTCGTCCGTGATGTGATCGGCGGCAAGAACCACGCGGAAGCCGGGGTCAACCGAAGAGCGGGCCACGAGGTCTTCCAGGTCCACATAGGAAAACCCGGGGGCAAGGGCCACGATGCCCTGGTGGGTGATGCCGGGCACGAGCCTTTCTATGTCCTCGCGGTTCTTGTAGAGGGCGAGCACGCCTCGCGCCTTTGCGAGGTGAAGCAGTTCATCCGTGCGAGACCCTTTCTTGCCCTCTTCAATCCAGATTTCATGAACCTGCTTTTGCGGTTTGAGCAGGCTTTCCCTGACCGCGTGGAAACCCGGAATCACGAGAGGTTGTTTTTTGCGGTCGTCTCCGATAATAAGCCCCCAAGAAATGATTCACCGCAGAGACCGCCGAGATCGCAGAGAAATTTAGTTTTTTTCTTTTTTTTGCAATTATTCCTCTGCGTTCTTTGCGTTCTCTGCGGTGAAAAATCCGAATGCCTCCTGGACCCTGGGGAGGCGGCGGGAACGGCGACATCGTTCCGCAAGGATCACGGACTTCACCTCCTCCACGGCGCGCATCAATTCATCATTGAAGATGAGATAGTCGTACCAAAGGCAGTTCTCGATTTCCTTTAACGCCTTTCCCAGTCGACCCCGCACGGCTTCTTCGCTGTCCGTGCCCCGAATTTTCAGCCGCTTCTCCAACTCCTCCATGGACGGCGGCAGGATGTAGATGAGAACGCTTTCCTCAAAGCGGGACTTGATGTTCCTTGCTCCTTGGACGTCCACATCCATCAGGACATCCAAACCCTGTAATCTCGGACCCTCGATGCCGGAGACGGAAGTGCCGTAGTAGTCCCGGTAGACCTCGGCCCATTCCACAAACTCCCCGTTTTCGATCATCCTCGAAAACGTGTCCCTGTCCACGAAGTGATAATCCACCCCGTCCACCTCGGCACCCCTCGGCTTCCTGCTGGTGTGGGAAACGCTGTACCCGACCATGGAGACACTCTCTCTCACATGGTTGATGATGGTTGATTTTCCCACACCGGAGGGACCTGAGATGACAAAAATGGAACCGGCCACGCTCATTCTTCGAGGTCTTCCTTGCTGATTTTGCAGTCAGGGCTGAATCTCTGGGCGATCGTTTCAGACTGGATGGCGGAAAGAATCACATGATTGCTGTCTGTGATGATCACGGAGCGCGTTTTCCTCCCCTGGGTGGCATCAATGAGCCTTTTATCTTCCCGGGCTTCGTCGCGCAGGCGTTTGATGGGTGCTGCGTTCGGCGAGATGATAGCCACCACTCTCCTGGAGATCACCGAATTTCCAAACCCGATGTTGATCAGCTTCGCATTCATATTCCTCTTCCCTCTCCCCATCAAATCCGACAATACACGTTAAGGCCGCAAACTTCGCCAAAGTCGACCCATGGGGAGGTCTCTGATGAGCGCTGCAACCGGCAACAGACTCATCGGTTTTAACGCCTCCTGGGTATTGAAGTCATCCGCAGAGTAGGCGCACCGCTTCGCGCCAAACGGAGCCGCGATCTTCTGCACCTACCGACAGGACACACTGACTTTTCGGCGCCGGTTTAAGCCTCCGTAAAAGTGGTTGCCGCTCTGAAGAGACCTTCCCATGGGTCGGCAACACCAAACCCGGCCACGACCTGCGAAGAATTTGTACGCTAAAGCAGATTTCACTCGACGTTCTGAACCTGCTCCCGCAGTTTCTCCAGTTCCGCTTTGAGCTCCACGGTCCTGACCGAAATGAAAGAATCCGATGATTTCGCGCTGATGGTGTTTATTTCCCGATGCAATTCCTGGAGGAGGAATTCCAGTTTTCGACCCACCGCATCGTCCTGGGACATGATCACCCGGAACTGGTCCAGATGGCTCCGGGCACGGACCACTTCCTCCGTGATGTCGGACCGGTCCGCATAAAGGGCCACCTCCTGGGCGAGCCGGCCCTCATCCATTTCCACGCCCTGGAGCATCTGCTCGATCCTCTGGCGGAGCCTTTTCTGGTATTCCTGCACCACCAGGGGCGATCTGTCTTTGATTTCCCGAACCGTGTCCTCGATCAACCCGAGGCGTTTCACGAAATCCTGCTCGATCGCCTCACCTTCCTTTGACCGCATGAGGTCACAGGAATCCAGGGCCGCTTCAACGGCCCCACGAAAGGCCGCTTTTGCCTGATCGATGTCCACTTCCTCCGTCTTGTAGACAATAACATCCTTCATCTGGCAAAGATCGTCCGGTCTGACTTTCTCGTTGAGCCCGCATTCTTCGCTGAGCCGGCCGAACAGGCGCAGGTACGACTGGACCAGGGGCATATTGAGTTCGAGCTCGTATTCGGTCCCCTCACCCTCTTTGATCATCTGCAAAGAAATCTCCACCCTGCCCCTTTTGATCCTCTCCGACACGAGGGCTCTCAAATCGTCCTCGATGCCCTGAAGACCTTTGGGGGTCCTGAAAACCACGTCCCTGTAACGGTTGTTGACCGTCTTGATCTCCGCGACGTACCTTTTCCCGCCAACCGGGTTCTCCCCCCGGCCATAGCCTGTCATGCTCTTGATCAATGTTCTGCAACCCCTTTCATCCAAAGCTGTTCCTTGTATCTTGCGCGGATTTCATTGAACTGAGCGATCAGCCCCTCATCCGCGTAATCCCGATAGGTCCACTGAAGGGGCCTGAAGCCGCCCTTGTGAAAAACGAGGGTCAAGTCGGCATAAATGCCTTTCGCCAGGTAGATGCGGTGCGTATAGTTCTTGCCCGTGGCGAGCACCAGCCTTTCCAGGCCGATGTATCCCGGATCGATGTTGACGGCCCTTTTTCCCTCCCGGGCGAACGTCTTCTCCAACTCATTCGTCCTCAGCTTCACCTCCACAAGAGCCTCGGGTTTGATCAGGTTCCTGAAGGAGACGAACCGGCGGTGCAGGGGCCAGCCCATCTCTTTTTCGTAGTATCTGGTGCGGTCGAAGAGGACGAGAGAACTCCTCCAGTCCAGGGGACCGAAAATCTCCTCCACCCTGCCGATGGCTGTTTCGACGAGTTTTTCTTGAGGTGAGAAGATGCTGCAGATCAGCTTGACCTCATCCGCTTCTCTAGGACTGCTCATGGTCAACCCGTCCTGGAGTCTAGCGACGCTTGCCCAGACGTTCGCGAACCACCTGCTTGAGCTCCTCGGCCTTCACCGTGGAGGTGCCTACCTCTCCGACCACGATTCCGGCAGCGAAGTTGGAAATCGTTGCCGCTGATTTCAGGTTCATCCCTGCGGCGAGGCCCAGGCAAAAGGCACTGATGACCGTGTCCCCTGCCCCGGTCACATCAAACACCTTCCGAGCGACCGTGGGAATGTGCGTGATCTCCCCCCCCCTTTCGAAAAGGGTCATCCCTCCTTTGCCCTGGGTGATGAGAACGGACCGGCATTCCAGGTTCTCGATGATCCGGGTGCCTGCCCGGACCAGGCTTTCCTGATCCACAATCTGAATCCCGCTGACCGCGCCTGCTTCATCATGGTTCGGCGTGATCACATCGATGCCGCGATAGTAGTCAAAATGCTTCGGTTTGGGATCCACGCCCAGAATGACACCCGAACGCCGGCGCCACTTCGTGAGTCCCTCCATGAGTTCCGCGGTGATCACCCCCTTGTCATAGTCCGAGACCACAATGGCATGAATGGGGTCTGTCACTCCCTGGATGAAAGAGAGAAGCCTAGTCACGTCTTTTTTGTCGACCGTCTTTCGACTTTCCCGATCAAAGCGAACCACCTGCTGGCTCTGTGCAATGATTCTCGTCTTGATCGTGGTCGGCCTGTTGGAAACTCTGAGGATGCCCTCCGTGGGCAGATTCAGGTTCGCGATCCTCTCAATAATCTCCGCGCCGGTCCGATCCCTTCCGACGACGCCGCAGAGAATGGCCCGACCCCCCAGGGAGGTGATATTGTTCACCACGTTGGCGGCACCGCCGAGCATTTTGGTCTCCTGCCGCACATCGACTACGGGGACAGGCGCCTCGGGAGAAATGCGCGACACATCGCCCCAGATGTACTCGTCCATGATAATGTCACCGAGAACAAGAACCGTCGCCTTCGAAAACTGATCGATATAGCGGACGAGCTTTTCACCGTTCTCGGAAAAATCGATTTGTCGAATCATAGGTACGCGATTTGGTTTGAATTTCTTGATGAATCCCTTTGGCGGCCCACCTTACCATCCTGCCTGACCCTTGTCCAACAAAAACCCGCCCTTTGGTTAGGGGAATTGGGCGAAGCTCCGCCTCAAACCGATCTATCCGACCTGGCATCATGTCTCAGAAATTGTGTGCCATTTATAGGCAATTCAGAAGGATGCGAATTTTTAAAATCCGAATATCGAAATCCGAAATTCGAAACAAGCTCAAAAGAAACAAATACGAATGACCAAAAAGAAAGAAGCAAGATTTCAATACTGACGACTTCGTAAAAAGTCTTCCGACTCGTCACCCCGGCGGAAGCCGGGGTCCAGAATCCCTTGAATTTCCTGGATTCCCCGGTCAGACCGGGGAATGACGAAAAACAGGGTCTTCGGACTTTTTACAAAACCGTCAATGCTGGTTTGTTTTGAATTTTGAACATTGTCGTTTCGTTATTGTTTCGGATTTCGTGCTTCGAATTTCGGATTTTTGGTGTCTCAGGGAAGTGGGTCAAAGGAGAATCTAAATTCCGGGATTTCAATTTGCTCTTTTTGAGAACAGAACTTTCGAGACACGCTACCAGCAGGCTACTGGGCGGGACGGGCCAGGGCCTGGCAGGGAAGGCCTTCCCTGCTCCCGGAAACCTGACCTTCACGCCCATCGAGGGGCCGGTTGACTTTTCCTCCTTTCTCGGCTAGAAAGGTCCGGCATGAAATCTGCCAAGGCAGATTTGACGGCTTCCTAAGAAGTCGAAAAACGCTCTTTGTTGTCATTCCTGCGCAGGCGGGAATCCGGTCTCTTCAAACACTTCTGGACTCCCGCTCCCCGACTGCCACCTTCGGGGACAGGCTTCGCGGGAGTGACGGCGTGGGGGACTTTTTACGAGTTCATCAAATTTCATATCGGGCCGTTTGGGGGATTGGTCCAGCCTTCTGAGACAACGCTCCGGGCATGTCATTTCGAGCATAGCGAGAAATCTCATCGTTACCGGGCATGCGTTGGGGGTTGATTCGTGAAGATTATCATTGTGGGCGCAGGCGAAGTGGGTTACCACATCGCCCAAAAACTTTCCGAGGAAAACCAGGACGTCTTTCTCATCGACAAAGACCCTGAAAAGATCAGGCGGATCACCGAGAACCTCGACGTCCAGGCCCTTTTAGGCTCCGGCACGAGCCCGGAGATGCTTAGAACCTCGGGCATCAAAGAAGCGGACATGCTGGTGGCCGCCACGGACAGTGACGAGGTCAATCTCATTGCCTGTCTCCTGGCAAGAAACCTCAACCCTTACATTCTCAAGGTGGCCAGGGTCCGCAGCCGCGAGTACCTCAAGGAAAAAGAACTCTTCAGCCAGGATCTTCTGGGCGTGGATCAGATCATCAATCCCGAATCGGTGATGGTGGAGACCATCCGGAACCTCATGATGGTGCCCGGCGCCTCGGACGTATTGGATTTCGTGGAGGGGCGGGTCAAGCTGATCGGCATCACGATCAAACCTGATTCGCCCTTTGCAGGGCGTCAGCTCCTCTCCTTCAAGGGCATGGAGGGAAAGGTTCTGGTTGGCGCGATTGTTCGTGGGGAACAGGTGTTTATTCCTCACGGTGAAGACACCATCCGGTCCAACGACCTCGTCTATCTGGTCGTAAGAGCCGACGAAATGCCTTCCCAGTTCGGTTTCTTCAATTTCGAGAACCATGAAGGGAGAAGGGTCATCATCGTCGGAGCCGGAGAGACGGGCAGCGCCCTGGCCTTAGCCCTGGACCGGGAAAAAATGAATGTGAAGATCATTGACCGCGACGCCCACAAGTGCGCGGCCCTGGCCGAGAAACTCGAGAAGGTGATCGTCATCCACGGTGACGGAACGGACAAGGATCTCTTGCAGGAAGAAAACATCGGAGATGTGGACTTCATGGTCGCCGTCACGGGCGATGAAGAGAACAATGTGCTCATTTCTCTCCTGGCAAAAGGCCTGGGCGCCAAAAAGACCATCACCCGGATCAACAAGTTGAGCTACATTCCCCTGGTTTCTGCCATTGGGATCGACACGGTGGTCAGCTCGAGGCTTTCCGCCATCCGCGCTATTTTGCAGTACATCCGGCGAGGCAGGATTATTTCCGTGGCACCCCTGAAAGGTGAGCACGCCGAAGCGATAGAAGCCGAGGCCCTTGAGACGTCCGATATTGTCAACATTCCCCTGGCCAAGGTGAAATTTCCAAAAGGGGCACTGGTCGGCGCGATCGTGCGGGGCGATGAAATTATCATTCCCCGTGGAGACAGTGTGATCAAAGCCAAGGATCGGCTCATCATTCTCACGGTGCAAAAAGTGTTGCCGAAACTCGAAAAGCTCCTCACGGTGAAGCTGGATTACTTCTGATGCACTTCCGACGTGTCTTTCGCCTCATCGGGCTTCTTGTGTTCTTCCTGGGACTCTCCATGGCTGTTCCCGTGCTTGTTTCCTTGCTTTACAAGGACGGCAGCGCCTGGGCCCTCGGCTACTCCATGGCTTTTACCTGCAGCGCAGGTCTGCTTACGTTCGTCATTGCCCGCAGGGAAGAGGCCACGTATCTCAGTCACCGCGACGGTGTGGCCATCGTCACCTTCGGATGGCTGGCCGCGGGCGCTGTAGGAGCCATTCCTTTTCTCCTTTCCGATTCCATTCCTCACTTTACGGATGCCTACTTCGAATCCCTTTCCGGTTTCACCACCACCGGGGCTTCCATCCTGAAAGACATTGAAAAAATTCCTCCCTCCATCCTCCTCTGGAGAAGCATTACCCAATGGCTCGGGGGCATGGGCATCATTGTCCTTTCCATCGCCATCCTTCCCTTCCTGGGCATCGGCGGGATGCAGCTCTACAAGGCGGAGATCCCGAGTCCCGTTGTGGACAAGCTCAAGCCGAGGATTTCCGACACGGCAAAAACGCTCTGGAACGTGTACATCCTGATCACCGCTCTCCAGATCATCCTGCTCCTTGCCGGCGGCATGCCCCTCTTTGACGCGGTCTGCCACACCTTCTGCACCATGCCCACGGGCGGGTTTTCCCCCAAGAACATGAGCATCGCCCACTACAACAGTCCCTATTTCGACGCGGTCATCATTGTTTTCATGCTCCTTGCCGGGATCAACTTCTCCCTTCACTACCGGCTTCTCAGAGGAGAAGGGACCATTTTCGGCAAGGACCCTGAATGCCGCCTGTTCCTTTCCCTGGTCGGGATATTCATCGTCCTCGTCACCTATGACATCTATGGAAATGTCTATGACTCACTGACAGCGGCCTTTCGCTACGCCGCATTCCAGGTCAGTTCCATCATCACGACCACGGGATTCGTCACGGCGGATTACGACCAGTGGCCTTCCTTGTCTCGCAATCTTCTGATCCTTTGCATGTTTCTCGGCGGGATGGCGGGGTCCACGGGCGGGGGCATGAAAACCATGCGGATCATGCTTCTTGCCAAACATGCCTACCAGGAGATCTTCCGGATTATTCATCCCCATGCCGTGACCACGGTCAAGCTGGGGGGCAAAGCGGTTCCCGGAGAAATCCTGAGCAGTATCTGGGGTTTCTTTATTCTTTACCTGGGAATTTTCGTGATCGCCGCCCTGATCATGGCCGCCCTGGGCCTGGACGTCATCTCGGCCTTTTCCTCGGTGGCCGCCTGCATCTTCAACGTCGGCCCGGGTCTCGGATCCGTCGGCCCCGTGCAGAACTACCTTCACGTCCCTTTCCTCGGGAAATGGGTTCTCATCTTCTGCATGCTCCTCGGGCGCCTCGAGATCTACACGGTCATCGTGCTCCTCATGCCCGAATACTGGCGCAAGTGATTCGGACAAAAATCACCCTTCTATCCATCAGGGTGAACGCTTCGCAGCACGGACAACTGCCTGATTTTCCTTTCGCGGTGAGAGCTTGTCCTGACATGTCGATGGGTATGGAACCATGAACGGAAACGCCAGAGCAGGCTTTTTGCGAGTTCATCAAAGTTGATGCGTTCGTAAACGCTCATGGCCGACGTATTGGCCGCCCCCGCGCATGAAAATGTAGGGTCGGCCACCGTGCCGATCTGGCAGGCGGGGGCGCCCCGTCGCCGGGATCTTCGACCTGCCCTTCGTCCGGCAAGGCAAAGCGTATTTTCACGGTAAAAAGTCGCGTTCACCCTTCGATACCTCGCGCCGTCGCCTTAGCGGCTTTGGCGCGTCGGCGACAGGGCGAACGCTTTCGAGCGAACGTAAGGCTGTTATGAATGTTTCTGTAAATGCCTCTATTGCCGAAGGCAGAACCGTGTCCCGATGTTCAAAGGTTAGACGAATGGCTTCGGCGAGCTTGGTTCCATCAAAATCGAACCGTCGAGACAAGGTCCATACATCATGGAGTGCAGAAGGACGCCCTTCAGTTTTTCAATTTCTTGTATCGGATTCATAAGAACAGACACTACCGTCAGCAGGTGGAAGTTGGGATATCTGCTCTCCGGGCCAGGCGATTTGAAGCAGTAGACGGGAGAATCCCGCTCATGGCGGGATTTGACCATCTGGATCGAAGTCTGAAACTCAAGATTTATTTGGGAAATCAAGGCCTGCTGATTCTCCGTAAAATTGCATGGATTTGGAACCGGAATCAACACCCGGCTGATTTCTGGATCCGGTGCATTCGACGTTTACTTGCGTCCTTGGGCCTTCCAAATTGATGAATCGCAGAGTAAAATAGGGGCGCATCTGCAAACCGGCTGAGGTTTGCAGAATTGACTGTGAAGAGGACGCCTCCGGAGAGGTCCTATGCGGATCCGTATAATCCTTTATGGAACCGCGCGAAGCGCCGGGAAAGAAACCGGATGGCAAGAGGCAACCCCCTTAGCACTCTGCGGGAGGATATTATGACCGAGAGAAAGATATACATCACTGAATTTGACAAAGTGCGACTCGAGGAACTAATCGAGGTGGCTGAGGAGTACGGCGGACATGACAGGAAGGACTTGGAGTCCCTGGCAGCAGAACTGGAGAGGGCGGAAGTCGTGTCGCCTGAAGGCGTCCCTGCCGACGTAGTGACCATGAACTCAAAGGTCGTTCTTCGCGACTTAGACACTTCTGAGAAAATGACCTGTATTTTGGTATTTCCCAGAGATGCGAACATCGACGTAGGGGCCATCTCGGTCCTCGCCCCCGTTGGCACAGCGATTCTGGGGTACGCTAAAGGAGATGTCGTTGAATGGCCGGTTCCGGCCGGCCTACGCCGGATAATGATCGAGGAAGTTCTTTACCAGCCCGAAGCGGCCGGCGATTTTCATGTATAGTGCCAACATTTCGATCCAGCGGACGGCCTAATAAAAGGCCGCCGCTGATAAGCAGCGATTACCGATTGCTTTTACTAATCGTCTGCGCGGTGGCGCTGGAAACACGGTTTTTCTTCTTCAGACTAACGATACGGATTGTGGAGCGGATGCGGTATTTTGCTTTCCGTACAGGGACATCGTGGCCATTTCAGTTCTATTGCCCGCTCCTAATCAGAACGGTGATATCGCCTGACCAGATGAGAATATCCTGCGTCCAATAAGCCTGCGATAAGTTGACGATTTTCTGCGAGTGCAGAGGGACGCCCTTCAGTTTTTCAATTTCTTGTATCGGATTCATAAGAACAGACACTACCGTCGGCAGGTGGAAGTTGGGATATCTGCTCTCTGGGCCAGGCGATTTGAATCAGTAAACGGGAGAATCCCGCCCATGGCGGGATTTGACCATCTTGGGGGTTAGTCTTCAGTTTGTGTTCTTGGCATGTTACGCTTGGTAATCGTTGCTTTGGCAGCGCACGAGATATATTGTCGGGGACTGGGTCGCCATAAGTGTTTACGGCCAAAGCTTTCGTAAGATGATAGCGGCCAAGGCCAAGGCACTGAAGGCGCCACCGGCGAGAAAAGTGAACGAGGCTCCAAGGCGGTCCCACAAGAACCCCGCGAGCGCACTGGCGAACAGCATTGCGAGTCCGCTTACAAGATTGAAAAAGCCGTAGGCCGTGCCGCGCAGATCGGCGGGTACCGTGTCGGCCACCATCCTGGCGAGCAGTCCCTGTGTCATGCCCATGTGCAAGCCCCACAAGGCAATGCCGCCCCAAACCCAGACGCCCTGGTTTCCGCAGGCCAAGGCCGCATCCGCACTGATGAGCAACGCCAAGCCCCAGGCAAGCAGTCTGGAGTGGTTCATCGAATCCGACAGCTTGCCGAAAGGATAGGCGCTGACGGAATAGATCGCATTCATAGCGATCAGGACCAACGGCGTTAAGGCCAGTGGCAGGCCCCCCTCCTGGGCGCGCAGCACCAGGAAGGCTTCAGAAAAGCGCGACAGAGTGAACACCGCCCCGATGCCCACCACCCACCAGTACGCAGAGGGCAGTCGGCGCAGGTTCTCCCGGCGGATAGGATTGACCGACTTGCCGTCCAATCTCCGCTCGGGTTCCTGCACGCCGAAGACCAGCACCGCCACAGAGAGAAAAGCAGGAATTGTCGCGATCCAGAACACTTTGCGGAAATCGTTTGCCCAGAGCAACATCAGGCCCATTGCAAGCAACGGCCCGAGGAAGGCCCCAACGGTATCAAGTGACTGGCGCAAGCCGAAGGCCGTGCCGCGCAGTTCCAGCGGTGCGATGTCGGCCACCAGCGCATCGCGCGGTGCACCCCGAATGCCTTTGCCGACGCGGTCGGTCAGTCGGGCGGCAACCACCAGACCCGTGCCGGTGGCAAGGGCGAAGAGGGGCTTGGAAGCAGCCCCCAAGCCGTAACCCATCACCGCCAGAGGCTTGCGCTTACCCCAGTAATCTGAGAGCGCTCCGGAGAAAATCTTCACGATCAGCGCCGTCGCCTCAGCCGTGCCCTCGATCAGGCCGATGGTGAAAACGCCCATACCCAGCGCGGTAAACATGAATACCGGCAGGAGGCTGTGGATCAGTTCGGAGGAGACATCCATTAGCAGGCTGACGAAGCCGAGCGCCCAGATGCTGCCGGGTATTCCGTTGGCGGGTTTGGCAGGTGAGTTCATTTCAAAGTACCCCGATAAGTCGTAAGCGCCAAGACACAGCACCGGCAAAGCCAGGACTTGATGAAGATAACGAGGAGCAAATGTGAAGTCCCTTTTCCAGGCGCAAACTCTACATGAGCGTGCATTTTTTGTCTAGAAACTAAAAATCGATTCGACTCGCCTGTTTTTGAAGACCCGTGCAAATTGCCTTGACGCCGCCCGTCACAGTCTATACATTCCACTATTTTCTTGATAAAAGCAGATTCTGAGGATCAATTATGGAAGCTCTGTTTATGTCAACTGGAATCGTTGCGCTCGCGGAGATCGGAGACAAAACTCAACTCCTTTCATTCGTGCTCGCTGCCAAGCTCAAGAGTAAGTACGCTATATTAGCAGGAATCTTTGGCGCCACTCTTGCCAACCACACCTTCGCAGGTTATGTCGGGGCTTGGTTGGCGAGCCTAGTCTCTCCTGAGCTCCTAAAGTGGATTATAGCTCTTTCGTTTTTCGCCTTTGGGTTGTGGGCTCTGAAACCGGACACCCTTGATCAAAATCAAAAACTGCGCGGTAGAGGCGCTTTTGTCACCACCCTGATTGCCTTCTTCTTTGTTGAAATGGGTGATAAGACACAGCTTGCTACTGTGGCGCTTGCAGCGCGCTACGAGGTGCTCATCGCTGTGGTCATGGGCACGACGTTGGGCATGTTAATCGCGAATGCGCCAGCGGTGTGGGTCGGGGAAGCTCTAGCCCACCGAATAAACATGAAGCTCATACGGTGGATCGCGGCTGCCTCCTTCCTTGGCCTCGGTCTGTGGACGCTGGCCTCAGGCACGGTACAACTCTCTTAGGGGCTTTGCGCCTAGCGCCTCATCCTGGTAGGGCGGGCACAGCGTCTAGGAAGCCTGCGATAAGTTGACGATCCGCACTTGGGTTTGCTTGCACCGATCCGCTGCATATCACATGCTTTTCCGACACCCCGAAACCTGAGATACCTCCAACAGATAAGCACTGGCCTTTAATTGCAGATATCTGCTCTCTGGGCCAGGTTCGGGGCGAACTCAAGATCCTGAGAGATTAAGATGGCCCAGGCAGGATTTGGGTGAGGCTTTCGGGGCCTCACCCTTCCCTGACTCAGAAATAGAGGTTGTCAATCAACCGGATTGCTTCGGTGTCGGTGACCTTGCTGAGGTATCTCCGGCTCGTGGGCAGGTTTGTGTGCTTTCGTGATTCCCTTTCTCTTGACATTTTCATCAAAATCAATTATTGCTTTTCAATAATTCAGTTTGATGAACGGAGCTACAATGGCGAATCCTTTCACCATGCGCGTCATAGCCCCCGATTCCCCCTTTTGCAATCGCGATGAGGAAATCAGCGACCTGAGCCGGCATGCCGCGAACCAGGCCAACGTGGTTATATTCTCCCCCCGCCGGTATGGGAAAACCTCTCTGGTCAAAAAGGTGCAAGCCGAAATCGAAAAAAAGGGTTTCCTCACCTTTTACACGGACCTGTTTATGGTCACAAGCGTCAACGAAGTGGCGGAGCGCATTGCGAAAGGCGTTTACGCGATTCTTCACACAAGGGAGTCCTTGCTTCAGAAAGGGGCGAGATTTCTCAAGACGTTTACAACCTTTCGTCCTGTCCTCAAGCCCTCCCCTGAAAACGGGTTCACCCTGAGCGTGGAGCCCTTTTCCGCCAACATTCCAGGTACAGAGCTGCTGGACAAGGTTCTCGAGGAAGTGGCGCTCTTTATTCAAAAGGAGCACTCAAAGGTGCATTTCGTCCTGGATGAATTCCAGGAAGTCACCGAGCTGAAGGAAGCCTCCGTCGAAGGGATATTCAGAAAGCACATCCAGCACCAAAAGGGATCCTATTTCTTCGTGGGCAGCCGCCGCAGGGTGCTTTTGGACATTTTCAACCAGAGAAGCAGACCCTTCTATCAAAGCGCGATCATGTATCCTATAAAGCCCCTGCCGCACCACGAATTGGTTTCTTTCTTGATGGAACGCTTTGGAAAAGAGGGGAAAAGATGCCCGAAGAGCGTCGCTGAAACGATTTCGCAGAGGACACTCCAATACCCCTACTATGCCCAGGCCCTGGCATACCATGTCTTCGACCTGTCCGGGAAGGTCGTCAAAGCCGAAGATGTGGACGCCGCCTTTGAAAGGCTCCTTTCCTCGGAAAGATACGCTTACGAGGCCATGGTCCAGGGACTCACGGGGACACAGATAGCCCTCCTTCGCGCCCTTGCCACGTCCCCTAGTCCGCAGATCCTGTCCAGCGATTACATTGCCCGGCACAAGCTCACGGTGGGAGGGGTCCAGTACGCCCAGAAGAAGCTGGTGGAGCTTGACATGATTGAAAAGCACAACGACCTGTGGCGCGTGGTTGATCCCATTTTTGCGCAGTGGCTGGCCGGGTATTGAGGGGCTATTTCGGTCGCACGAAAATTTTCTGTCCGGGATAGATGGGCTGATCCGGAGCCAGGTTGTTGAGATGCAGGATCTCGCCCACCGACATGCCGTGTTCTGTCGCCACCTCCCACAGGGTGTCCCCGGGCTGAATCTCGTAAGCTTCGGATTCCGTTTTCGCGGAAGCTTCCTGCAAAGGATCGGTCACAAATCTCCTGACCCGTTCCTTCCATTCCGGATCAGTGATTCGATCGATGGGTTCCGCGGCAACATAGTAATAGATCGAACCCCTCATGTTCCTTGTGATGACCCCGTTCTCTGCAAGAAATCTCCGCATTCTTTCCCTGAACACCCGGTCCTGGATATTCTCTACGTCTTTCTTGGCCACGAAGAATCCGCGCTCCATCCCGGCGGAATCGTCCTGGTCCGAAGGAGTCTCCTGGGAGCCTGCGACGGAACACCATGCCTGGCAGAAAAATACAAAAAGGATGAGCAGGTGAAAAACCCATGGGACTCTCCGGTCAAGCTGTCGCCCTCTTTTGGTATGAGCAAAAGGTGACAAGTTCCGCCTCCACATGTCTCATGCGAAAGATGATTTGCGTTTCTTTTGCTGCCTGCCTATCAGCGTGCCGATCAACAGCCCGCACAGAATCACGAGAGCGCCGTTCAAAAACCAGGTGTTCAGTTGCGAGGATCTCATCCTTTCATTCTCGCCGGCTACCGTGAGAAGTTCATTCCTCGCCGCCGCCAGATTTTTTTCGCTCTCCTCGTGCAGGGCCTTTAACCTCAGATACCCTTCAGCTCCCTTCTGCAGATCCGAATGTTCCTTGTGCAGCCGGTCGAGGTCCTGGGTTTTGCGCTTGAGCTGTGCTGCAAGATCCTGACTCTGATGGGACATGGCACCAAGGTCTTTCTCTGTTTGGCCCAGTTTCGCCCTCAATGCGGCCACTTTTTCCTCAAGCTCTTTGGCCTGGATTTCCCACGGTAACCTGTTTATGAGATACCGGCTGACAACCCAACCCTCTTTTTCATCGTTCATGACTCGAACGAGACTCCATTCCCCCTCTGTTCTGATGATCTCCACGGGTTGACCTGAAGTGAGCATGCCTACGATCTTGTTTCCCGTGCTGGGGCCTGTGCGAAGAGTTATTTCGAAAGAGTCTGTCACATAGGATTTATCCGCCCACGCCCCGGCTTCCGGCCCAAAGGCCCAGAAAATCACAAACAGAATCAACCACGCCGTCTTCATAGCCCAACCCTGCTCGGTTTCGCTTTGCTAAAAACATCGCAAATCCGAATATTTTTTCGCAAAGGATGTGCCAGAAAAGCCATCTTATCGAAATCATTGTCGCTTATAGGATTGTGTGGTTAGGGGGAACGGGCTGGAATGAAGGGTTTTTCCTTCATCAGGAGAGGCCGCTGTTGAGCATTTTACATATAGGTACTCGAAATGACTTAGATCTTCAGGATGAAGGGTTTTCCCCACAAAGCGATCCTACCGCAAGCAGGAGCTTGCTCCTACAGGAGGCCTTGGACTTCGCTCTGGGTAAACTCCGCGAAGCTCTTTGAATCCCCCCCCAACCCCCCTTTACTAAAGGGGGGTGAGGGGGGATTTCCCTGAGGCCGCCGAGGGCGGATCGAAGGATCTTTTCGCGCCGTTCGGAGATCCCTCGCTACGCTCGGGACAGTGCGCTGCACTGGATTGCCACGGCGCTTCGCGCCTCGCGATGACGGTACAGGGTGGAAACCAACCGCGATGCTCTACTCGATGTTTTTTGCTCCCTGCTCCCTGCTCCCTGCTCCCTGCTCCGTGCTCTTTGCTCCGTGCTCCTCCCTGGCGCGGCGTAGCCGGAGGCGAAGACGGCTGCTCCGTGCTCCCTGCTCTTTACGTCAGCACTTTCAGCATCAGGGGAATGGCTATGAAAGTTCCCAGGGAACTTCCCAGGTTGGTGAACACGACCACCATGAGGATCCGCGTGATTTTGTTTCGCCAGAACCCCTTGAAAGACGTGATGTCGTCGAGAAGGCTCTCGAAATCCCGCACCTTGGGCCGTGAAACAAAGGCTTCCACCAGACCGGCCACCCACCCCGCCGCCATCATTGGATTGAGGGACGTGAGCGGAGCAGCGGCGCCTGCGGACAAGATGGTCAAAGGATGGCCGAACGCCGCGGCAGCACCAAGAGCCGCAAGGGCCGCATTCGTCAGAATCCACCAGGTGACCATGTCTGTGGCGGCCTCCGACCCGGAGCCCAAAAAGCCGGCGACGAACAACCCCATGATCCCGGCCGGAATAACCCACTTCAACACCCCGAGCAGACGCCCCTTGGGAGGCATTTGATCCAGCGATTCGATGTCCACGGGCTCCGACCAGTAGGCGTGAATTCCCGGCACGTGCCCGGCTCCGACCACTGCGACGATCTTCCTGCCCGGTGCAGTTCTGATCTTGAACGCGAGGTACTGGTCTCTCTCATCGATGAGGATGCGTCTCACTTCGGGAAGGGTCGCCCCGATCTCTGAAAGAAGGCTGTCCAGCACATCCTTTTTCTTCATCTCCTCGATCTGCTCTGCGGTGATGTCTTCCATCTCCCACAGGGAACTGATGAGCTGGGAGAAAAGCTTCACCTTGGTCCATATTTTCATCAGGCGCCAGGTTCTGGACAGGGTGGTGCGGATGTCCCTGTCCGCCAGGTGAACCGCTGAGCCCGCCTTTTCCGCGGCCTGGACGGCCCGAAGGATTTCCTCGCCCGGCTTGATGCCCAGCTTGCGTCCCAGCCTTCTCTGAAAGCTCGTCAGCATCAGGTTGGACAGGAGGAGAAACGCCTTCTTCTCCTTGATGGCTTTCAGAAGGTCCGTGTCCTGCCATCGGGATTTCTGGGTCAGGGAGTCGTACCTGGACTTGCACAGCTCGACGCTGACCGTGTCGGGCTTTTCCGCTTCGATGACCTCTTCCACGAGCTTCGCGCTCTCCTGGGAGACGTGGGCCGTGCCGATGAGGATGACCTCTTTGTCTTCGAAGCGAAGATGGTGAATGTTTTCGTTTTCAGTCATGGGCAGTGAATTTTCTGAGTTGGCCTTCATAGTAGGATCGATTGTCTTTTGCAACGGATATCGCTTCTTTGATGGTCTCTACGGCTTCCGGGCTCATGCCGTTCACGAAATAGGCCTCCGCCAGGGTATCGAGATACATGGCCGACCTTTCAAGAGCCACGGCTCGCTTGGCCAGGACCAGGGCCCGCTTTGGGTCCAACAGGGTTTCATCCTCCACGGTGGCCAGCAGCCATGCGAGATTGTTGAGCGCCATGGACTGATTCGGGTCCAGCCTGATGAGCTGCTCATAGGTTTTCACGGCCTCCCTCAACTTGCCCAGCTTATGATACACCATGGCCAGGTTTTGATGAAGCTCAAGGTTCCGTGGCTGAGTTTCAATCTGCCGGCGAAGGGCTTGCTCCGTCCATCGATAGAGAAGGGTTTCCTTGAGGGGACCGACGTTGACAGCATAGCCGATTCCCGCGACGAGGATGAGGTAGGCAAGGAAAGAGAAAGCCACAAACCGATTTTGTTTCTTCGCGAGGCCGGGTTCCGTGGTCGTGCGCCACAAATAGTCCACTCTTTCCCGGATGCTGAAGTGGTGCCAACTGGGCAGGTCCCGGATCTTCCCCCCGAGAAGCGCAATCTTCTCCAGGGAGCTGATGGTCTGTCGCGGGCTCCCCATGGAAAAGGCCGAGTAAAGGTCGGCCTGCCGTTCAAAATGGCGCATGAAAAAACCCATCACGTAACGGAAGTACACAAACATGGTCAGGAGGATGGGAAGGGACAGGAGCAGGTAGAAAAGGCTTGCCCCTTCACCATCTTCCGCCTGCACAAGATTGACGAAGGTTGGGTGGGCCGCCAGAAAGTAGAGAAAGATGTCAAAGAGCCCGAAGGACAGGAACATGAACCCCACGAAAAAGAGAAGGTAAAAGAGCAGGTGCCGGTACTTGGCATGGCCCATTTCATGGGCGAGCACGGCCTTGAGCTCCTCCACGGAGAGGATGTCCACCAGGGATTCGGTGATGAGGATATAGCGGTAACGGGCAATGAGCCCCATGATCCCGGCGGTCAGCATCCGGCCTTCGAAGATGGGCCATTTCAGCAACTGGCGATACTTGAACTCCTTTTCGCGCAGAAAACCTCTCAAAGCCTGCGCCTTTTCCGTGGCAGGAAACGGTTCGCAGCCCCACCAGAATTGAATCAGCCGGGGCATAAAAATCATGAGTACCAGGAGGAAGAGGGAGAAGAAAGCCATCTCTCCCGTCCATTCATTGAGGAACGCCTGAAGCAGGGGCCAGGGGATGAGATGGAGGAGGTCAAAACAAAGCGACAGGGAAACCCAGGGAAAAAGGATAGGAACATGGAGTCTCACATTGGAGAGGACAAAAGACCGCCGAGTCAACTGAGTCCGGAAGGCGATCACGTACACGGGGTGGGCGAAAAACCAGATGGTCATGAGATAAGCGATGTAGACCATCATGGCAAGAAGCCCGTGGACCGCGGTCAACCGGCCGACGCCCGGAATGGCATGGAGCCAGGTTTTCAGGTGCAGCAGCCATACGTCAAAGGCAAAGAGCAGGATGGCCAGGATGGACAGTTGGAGGACGAGATTTTGATAGAGACCCGCCAGACTCTGCTTTCCCTCCTCCTCTCCGGCAAAGCGCGTCAGGATACGCTGAAACGAGACCTTGCAGTACAGAGCGAAGACCATCCAGGAAAGCGCAAACAAAGCGATGGAGAGAGCCAAGGATCCCTCGGGTCTGCTCCCCGGGTAGCTGAGGTTATAAAGGAGAAGAACGATGATAAAGTAGATGACATTGTTGAACATGGCAACCCGGCGGACTCGCGCTCATTCGGGGTCTAAGCCTATCCTTCCTCTCCTCTCGCGAAATCGAGTTTGCCCCCACCGGGAGGAACGGCGGGATCTCCCTGAAGCACAATGCTCACCCCGTAGCGGTTCTCCACGTCGGCCAGTTCCTTCCTCTTTCTGTTCAGAAGATAGGCGGCCACGTCCATGGGAAGGGTGCCGTTCACGCGGATCACGTCTCCCTTGGTAACGCTCAACCGGATGCGGCGGAGTAAAGAAACCGCTCTCGATTCCACGGACATCACCGTGCCTTTTCCGTTGCACACCTGGCAGAGCTGGTAGCTCTTGGCTTCGATGGACGGTCTCACCCTTTGGCGGGAGAGCTCCATGAGACCGAACTTGGAGATGCGGGCCGTGTCGATTTTGGCGCGGTCGTTTTTCAGTTCCTCCCTGAACGCTTTCTCCACCTCCCGGATGTGCTTCCCCTCCCTCATGTCGATGAAGTCGACGACGATCAAGCCTCCCAGGTCTCTCAGGCGGAGCTGCCTGGCGATTTCCCGCGCAGCCTCGAGGTTTGTATTGTAGATCATACTCTCCGCGTCGCTCCCCGTCGTACCCCGGCCCGAGTTGACGTCGATGGAAATGAGGGCTTCCGTGGGGTTGATGACGATGGATCCTCCTGATTTGAGAGGCACCTTGTTGCTGTAAATGTTCTCGATCTGCTCCTCCACGTTGTAGAGGTCGAAAATGGGCCGCCTGTCCTTGTGGAGTTTCACGACCTCCTGATCCCTGGGGGAGACGATCTTCATGTATTCCTTGATCTTGATATACGTCTCCTTGTCGTCGACCAGAATTTCCGAGATATCGCTGTTGTAGTAGTCCCGGAGGGTGCGGAAACAGATGTCCTGCTCTTTGTGGATCAACGACAGGGGCGGGCTTTCGGCGACCTTGCTTCGAATGGTCTTCCACATTCTGAGCAAACGGTTCAGGTCTTTGGAAAGCTCCCTCTTGGTCTGACCCGCGGCCACGGTTCTGACGATGTAGCCCACTTCCTCCGGGAGCTTCAACTGCCCCATGATCTCTTTCAGTCTCTGCCGCTCTTGATCGCTCTCGATCTTGCGGGAGACCCCGTTGATCAGGCGGCCCGGGGTGACGACCAGGTATCTTCCCGCAAAGGATACGTAGGTGGTCAACTGGGGGCCTTTATGTCCGGGCATCTCCCGGGTCACCTGCACGAGGAGCTCCTGGCCTTTCTTGATTACCTTCTCAATGGGAGGGATGGCCTGGCTCTGCGGCGAAATCGGGATCTGGAAATATTCGGGGTGGATGTCCCCTGCTGAGAGGAAACCGTTCTTCTCGCCGCCGTAATTGACAAAACAAGCCTGAAGCCTGGACTCGATGCGCTCGACGGCCGCCTTGTAGACGTTCCCCACTTTCTGCTCCACCGTGGAGGTCTCAATCTGGAACCCTTCCATCATACCGTCTTTGATGAAGGCGACCCGGAACTCTTCAGGATCCAACGCATTGATGAGCATTTTTGTTTTCATGAGTGGCTTTCCGACCCTCTTCCGTGCTTGTTAAGGTGCTGCTGTGCCTGGTACATGAAGGTCCGAATGGAGGCCTCCCTGCCGGGCTGGTAAGACCCGTCATAGGGAGCATCCAGGTAGGGGACCTTCATGCGATTCATGATGGGTTTGACGATGGATGACGTGATGGTGCTCGGCATGCACGTGAAAGGATACACGTTGACCACCCCGTTATATCCGTGATGCATGTACTCCAGAATCCCTGAAATGCTCAAGCAGGCTTCCGTCCCCACATCAAAAGAATAAAGGTCGTCTTCCAGGAGCACATTCTCCAGACGATCCAGCCGGTGATCCTCGGCCAGATCGAGGTGGGCCTTCACCCGCTTGTACACCTGGTTCTGCCTCATCTGCTGATAGGACAGGTCGATGCCGTAGCCGAGCATCTTCTTGAGGTGTTCCTTGATCTTCTTCACCCTCATCTGCTTGAGGCTCAAACGAAGACCGATTCGCTCTTCTCTCTTTCTGTCATAGGTCGTATAGTTCACCCACTCTGCGATCGAGGCGTTCACCACCTCGCCCCCGTACTTTTCGATCGCCCTGATCACATTCTGATTGGATTGGACATGGGTTCTCAGGTAGATCTCTCCGACCACGCCGATCAGGGGCTTTGGAGGTACGGCAGGATCGATGATCGACTTTCCCTCCTTGATCACCCCTTCCAGCGCCTCGAGAATGCGGTCAAAGGCGAGAGCGGCGCCGTGCTCCTCGAAGGCATCGGCCATGGTTCCCATGGCCTTCTCAATGAATGCGTCGGCTTCACCCCTCTCCCTTTCATAGGGCCTGATCCTCCACAGCAGCCTGTCCAGCACATCCGCCACCACCACGGAAAAGAACCCGGCTTTTCTGAAGCTCCGGGTCTGCTCCTTGTCCAGCATGCCGTCCAGGGAGTAGGAGTTCTTGGATGTGAGAGAGCCGATTTTGAGGTCCTGGAGTTCGGGAAAGGTGTCAAGAACGATGCGCTGGTGCTTGTTGTACATGCCGAACCGGCAGGGACCGTCCGCTTCAGGCATGAAGTAGATGTAGTTTCCGGCATCAAAGGCAGGCCCCAGTTTTTGCTTCTCCTCCTTCATGTAAAGCAGGATGTCACCGGTCGTCACCTGGCAGGGAAAGCACTCCTTGCCCGAGGTGAACTCCTTGCCCAGGTCGAGTCCCTTGTAGGTTTCCATCACCAGGGCGTGGACCCCGAAACTCCTGAATGTCCCTGCGAGAAGGTGACCTCCGATCCTGTTCATCTGGGGGATGAGGACCTTTTTCCCTGTCAGCTTGAACTGGCCCACCTTTTCCGAAAAAGACCGAAATGTTTGGCTGCTGCTCTTCGCCATGCCCGTCTTCACCCTAATTGGAAACCCATTTCCTTTCGTAAAACCCGGCGTTTTGCTTTTGCAGGGTGTTTTCTATCACGTTCTTGAACGCTTCCAAACGCGTCATCATGCCTGCCACGGCGCTGTGCTCGTCCAGCTCGAGGATCAGATAGGGCTTATCCCCCATGACGTAGCGGTAGAAGTGTTCAATGAATGAATCCGCCCCACAACTGAAATTGGTCATGTGAAGGCCGAAAAGGTGGGGATACTCCTGGATAAACTTGGCGGTGCGCAGGATCTGTGCACCCAGCCCCCAGTACATGTTGGGGAAATCGCTCAGGTCCACGGCCGAGACATCGATGAAATCCATGGGAATGGACGCTATCCCGATCTTGGCCATGTTCTGGCCGAGGCGCAGGTTCAGCCTCTCGTCGTAAAGGTTGTACGGCCTTCCCGTAACCACGACCAAGGGTCTGGCAGGGTCATGGGCTTCAAGGATTTCTTTCCCCCGGTTTTGAAGCTCCCTCATAAACGCCCGGTCGTGCTGCCAGGCGTATTCGAGGGCTTTCCTGATTTGCTTTCTGCTCCTGCCAAGCTTATCGGACATTTGCTCCGCCATCTCCAGGGCCAGGGTGGGAAGGTCGTGCTTGAGGTGAAGGATGGGATTGAGCACGTTCTTTCTGTCCAGCCCGAGTGCGGCACGGACCATGTACTGATTGGCCTGGAGCAGAGGACAATAAAAGCCGGTCTCCTGTTCCGTGGGTGTCGGCATGGTAATGATGCTCGGAAGAAAGAGATAGGTCGTCTTGCCCGCGAGCTCCCTGACATGGCCGTGGGAAACCTTGACAGGGAAGCACGTCTCCGCGGTCATGGATTCAATGCCGGAGCTTGCGATGCGGCTGTTGGTCGGAGGCGTGAGAACGAGCCTGAAGCCGAGTTTGTCGAAGAAGTGAGCCCAAAGGACCCCCGTCTGCAATGTGTAAAGGGATCTCTGCATCCCCACCGTTGGACGGCCGTCGACTTCCGGCAAGGCCTCACCCTTGAGCTCTTCATACACGCCCGCCATATAGGTGGACCAGATCTCTTCCCTGACCTTGAACAGGTTTTCCTGTTTCTGGCCTCTGCCCCGAATCAATTCGTATCGGCCGCACTCTCCTCCCCAGATGCTCCGCCGGCCGTCGAAATCATAGATCTTGAGTTTGCATTGGTTGTGGCAGTTCGGATCCGCGGTGCAAATCTTCTCCGTAAAGTCCATCCGATCGCGAATGGCACTGGACAGACCCCTGAACGTGCTCTGGGTGCGGCCCTCCACGGTCCTCTTTTCCTGGAGACTGATGGCCGCCCCGTAGGCTCCGAGCACCTCCCGGTGTTTCGGAACGATGAGCGCCCTGCCGAGAACGTCTTCAAAGGCGGCGACCACCCCCTTATTGAGGGAAGGTCCTCCCAAAAACATGACCCGCCGCCCGATCTTCCTTTTCCCCACAACCCGGTTGAGGTAGTTGTGCACGATGGCGTAGCACAAACCGCCGATGAGATCCTCCAGCGCAACGCCCTTTTGATGATAGGATACAAGGTCCGATTCCATGAACACCGTGCATCGTTCAGCCAGCTTCACCGGGCTCTCCGAGGACAGGGCCACATCCTGGAATTCGCCCACGATGTTGATCCCGTACTTGTTGGCGAGTTCATGAAGAAAACTTCCTGTTCCTGCCGCACACACCTTGTTCATATCGAAGTCCAGGGGGTTGGAGTTGGCGATGAAGATGTACTTGGAGTCCTGGCCCCCGATTTCAAAGATGGTGTCCACGGCGGCATCGATTTCCACAGCCCCTCTGGCATGGGCCGTAATCTCATCGATGATCAGGTCCGCATTGAGGAAATCGCCCACCACGTTCCTCCCCGAGCCCGTGGTGGCCACACCCGTGATCTCAATTCTGTTTCCCATCTCGTCCGAGATTTTCTTCAGCAGCCGCTGGGTCACCTCGATGGGCTTGCCCTGGGTGTGGACATAACTCTTGTGGATGATCTCACGCCCTTTATTCATGAGGGCATACTTGGTTGTCGTGGAACCGATGTCGATTCCCAGGATCACGGGTATTTTCTTGTGGCCGAGGACCTGCTTCACCTCATTTTCATCAGGAAAGCAGGTCGATCGAATCTCAAGTTTTCGCGCGGTGGGCAAATCCAAAGCACGCTCTCCCTCCCGGGTAAGAAGGGCTTCCAGGTTGGGCCGGTTCCTGATCCCCGATTCCAGAGCAAACAAGGCCACGCCAAGGGCCCCGGTAGAGGTGCTGTGCTCGGGGACCACCAGGTCGGGAAAATAGGACTTGAAAGCGCGAACCTGAAGTTCATTGAGAGAAAGGCCGCCGATGAAGAGGATGGGCTCCTGCAGGATGCGGTTGGAGACAATGGTGCTCATGTAGTTTCGCGCGTTGCCCACGTGAAGCCCATAGATGATGTCTTCAAGGCGCTCACCCTTGTTCTGGAGGTGGATCATGTCCGACTTGGTGAAGACCGTGCAGCGGCAGGCCACGTTGGCGGGCTTATCGCTCCTGAGCCCGAGCTTGATGAAGTCCGCCAGGATCTCTTCGATCCGCTCCTGCGACGCGCTTTTCTCTGAACTGTAGATCGACGTGGCCAGGCGTTGGGCCTGCTGGTCGATGAAGGATCCTGTTCCTGAAGCGCAGGGTCCGTTCGTGTTGAAGTATTCCAGTTCCCAGCTCCCCTGGCTGTGATGGATCTGGAAAAGGGCGGTGTCCTGACCACCCATGCTGATGATGGTGCGCGTGTCCGGCTTCAGGAAAAGAGCTCCTACCACCTGGCTGATGGTTTCAAATTCGAAGAAGGCGCCGATTCGCTCGCTGACTTTCTGTCCGTGGTTCCCGGTAAACGCGACGGCTGCGACCTGATCCTCACCGAATCGCTCGTGGAGCTCCCGGATTAAAGCCAGGACTTCCTCTTCCACCCTTCCCACGTGCCGTTTGTAAGGAGCCTCGTAAACGATCTCGCGTTTGCCGTTGATCACCATGGCATTGACGCTCACCGATCCCGCATCGATGCCGATGTAGTAGTTTTCAGCCATCACCTTGTCTCTAACCTAATCCTTTCCCGACACGTAGTAGATCTCGCCCAAGTGCTCCTGGGATCGTAGATATCCCTTCACCCTCAGCCCCTTGACAAGCTTCTCCACCTCGTCGACGGAAAGGCCGAGCACTTGGGCCACATCAAGCGTGCGCACCGGCCTCCTCCTGGCCATCTCGATGACCGCGGCAGAAAGGGAGTCATAGTGCTGGTCCCGGTGCCGCGGCGGAATGAATGCAACGACCTCTGCCGAAGGGCCGAAGAAATTTTTTACCTTTTCCATCTTCTCTTTGTCAAGGGAGAGGGCTCCCGGATCTGCGGGAGGACGGACCACCGTGTTGAGCTGGATCTTGTCGGGCGCGATTTCGATCAAAACTGCTTTGAGCCCTGCCAGTTCCTCCTCGCTGTCATTGAGGCCGGAAAGCAGCATCACTTCCACGTGAAACTCGCCCTGGTACATCCCCCTGAAGCTCCGCAACCCTTCGATCACCCTGGAAAGGTGAAGATCCGGATGGGGCCGGTGGATTTTTCTGTACGTCTCTTCACGGACCGTGGTGAGGGTGGGCATGATCACATCGGCATCGAGCACTCTTTCCCTCACATCCTCTCTCCACAACAAGGAACCGTTGGTCAGGACGGCAACCTTCAAATCGCTCTCGTTTTTCACGAAAGCGATGGCCTCGCCGATCCCGGAATGAAGCGTGGGCTCGCCTGACCCTGAAAAGGTGACGACATCGGGCCTTATTGTTTCAAAGCTCTTTTTCAGCTCCTCGAGCACGTCTTGCAGGGGGACATAATCCCTGGGTTCCGCCGTGATACACGTTGTCCTTCCCACCTGGCAGTAGAGGCAGTCATAGGAACAGGTTTTGGGCGGAATGAGGTCCACCCCCAGGGAAAGCCCCAGACGCCTGGAAGGCACGGGTCCGAACACGTAGGCCACTCAAAGTCTCCCTTTAATCAATTGAACAATTTAGACACGATCTTGCCCTTTGCACCATTGACGGTCTCGTAAAAAGTCCGAAAACGCCGACTTGGTCATTGCGAGCCCTTCGACAGGCTCAGGATAAACTCGGCGAAGCTCTTTGAATCCCCCCTGGCCCCCCTTTTTCAAAGGGGGGAACTTGCTCCTCTCCTTTTTGTCCTCCCCCTTTATTAAAGGGGGATCGAGGGGGATTTTCATGGGTGGGGGTGACCGCCTCCAGGTCATGAGCGTTTACGAACCCATCACCATTGGTTCTTGGTCTTTGCTCATTGGTCATTTCTCATTGCTCATTCCTCATTCGTCCGTTGTCATGGGTCAAATCGTATGTCACAAGTCGCAGTTTGAATGTTGACTGACGCACGTGGGTTAGGATGTCTCCGGTTCCTTTGGTTCGTGTTCAGGCACTTTAGGCATTTTAGGCATTCTAGGCACTTCCCTTCAGTGCGCTTCATCCCAGGTTTTTCCGCTCTTGATGTCCACCTTGAGGGGAACGGCCAGCTCGTACACCCCCTCCATCTCTTCCTTGACCAGGAGGCCGACGCGGCCCATTTCGTCCTCCTGCACCTCGAAGACGAGTTCGTCGTGAACCTGCAGGAGCATTCGCGATTTGAGCGACTCTCTTCTCAGCCTGTCGTGAATCCGGATCATGGCCTTCTTGATGAGGTCCGCTGCGGTTCCCTGAATGGGCGTGTTGACGGCCATCCTTTCCGCTTCGCCGCGAATCATCCGGTTCTTGTGGTTCATGTCCGGCAGATACCTTCTCCTGCCGAAAAGGGTGCTCACATACCCGTTACGCCGCGCAGAATCGATGGTCTCTTCCTTATACCTGACCACCCCCTCATACCGCCTGAGATAGGCGGCGATGTAGTGCTTGGCTTGACTGAAATCGATTCCCAGCTCATCGCTCAGTTTCTGGGGTCCCATCCCGTAGATGATGCCGAAATTGATGGCCTTGGCGACCCTCCGCATGTCGGGGTTCACCCCGTCCATGGGTACGCCCAGCATCTCGGAGGCCGTGCGGGCATGGATGTCCTCGTCCCTCCCGAAGGCTTCGATAAAAGCAGGGTCTTTGGAATAGTGGGCGAACACCCGGAGTTCGATCTGGCTGTAGTCCGCGGAAAGAAGGCGGTATCCCTTGTCCGCAACAAAGCCTTTCCGAATCTCCCGGCCCTCTTCACCCCTGACCGGGATGTTCTGGAGATTGGGGTTACTGCTGCTGAGTCGGCCGGTGGCTGCAACCGCTTGATTGAAAGAGGTGTGAATCCTGCCCGTTTCAGGATGAACCATGCTCACCAGGGCATCCAGATAGGTGGACTTGAGCTTCGACAGAGTTCTGTATCTCAGGAGAAGTCTGGGAAGCTTGAAGGGAAGAGCCGCCAGCTTGTTCAAGACCTTCACGTCCGTGGAGTACGCCTTGGTCTTGCTTGTTTTCTTCTGCACGGGAAGCTTGAGTTTCTCGAAGAGCACAAAACCCAACTGCTGTGGCGAATTGATGTTGAACGCCATGCCTGCTTCGTCAAAAATTTCCTTTTCTATGGCTTGAAGCTGCTCTGAGAATTGCCGGGACAGGTCTTCAAAGAATGGGACGTCCACCTTGATCCCCGCCCACTCCATGTCCATGAGCACCGGAACGAGCTTCATCTCCAGGCCATAGAAGAGGTCCTGGTTCATCTCCGACCTCAGGGCCTCATCCATCACGGCCCGCAGCCGCAGCGACACCGTCGCCTCTTCACCCGCATAGGCCATGGCCCTCTCAACGTCCACTTCCCCGAATCCGCGGGACGTCTTTTCCAGCAACTCCCGGGAGGTCATCATTTTATGGTTGAGGTAGACCTGGGCCAGCGATCGGAGGTCATGTTCTCTGAGTCCCGGATTGATCACATAGGAAGCAATGGTGGTGTCGAAATGGAGGCCTTTGATTCCGATGCCGTGTCGCTTCAAAACCAGACCTTCATGCTTGACATTTTGACTCACCTTGAGGATCGTTTCGTCTTCCATCGCGTCCCTGAGGGCGGATAAAACCCTTTTCACCGGCAGTTGCTCCGGCACCCCGGGGTAATCATGGGCCAGGGGAACATAGAAACCGCGATCCTCTTCCACGGCGAGGCCGATCCCCAACAAATCGGAGCGGAGCGGGTCCCCCGAAGTCGTCTCCAGGGCACACGCAACGACGCTCTTTTCTTTCACCTGCTTTGCAAGCGCCGAAAGCTCATCCTCGGCGAGAACGAGGCGGTCCTCTCTCTTTTCCGGCTCCACCCTCTGGAAGAATTGATCCCGGAGATCACGAAATTCGAGTTCGCGGAAGATTTCGGCCAGTTTCCGGCCGTCGGGAATGCCGACCTTGAGCTCGGGCACCTCTTCCTCCAGGGGCACAAACACATCGATGGCCACCAATTTCTTGCTGACCAGGGCATCCTCCTTACCCTTTCGCAGCGTCTCTCTCATTCGCTCTGTTTTCACCTCGTCCAGGCGCTGGAAAACCTCTTCCAGGGAGCCGAACTCCTTGACGAGATTCAGGGCGGTTTTCTCCCCGATCCCCTTCACGCCGGGGATGTTGTCGGACACGTCGCCCGAGAGACCCATGACGTCGATCATCTGCACAGGGTCCAATCCATATTCCCTCGTGAAGGCGTCATAGTCCAGGCGGCTGCCTTTCATGGTGTCCAAGAGCGATGTACGGGGTGACACGATCTGCCTGAAATCCTTGTCCCCTGTGACCACGACGATTTCGAACCCCTTCTCTTCCCCCATCCTTGCCAGGGTGGCGATCACGTCATCGGCTTCATAGCCCTCTCTTTCCAGAACTTTCACGTTCAGGCCCTCCAGGATCTCCTTGATGTAGGGAATCTGAACCTGGAGATCCTCGGGCATGGGAGGTCTGGTCGCCTTGTAATCTTCATAGATCGCATGCCGGAATGTCGGCCCTTTGGCATCCAGAACGACGGCCATATAGACAGGCTTTTCTTCTTCCATGAGCTTGAGGATCATTCTCGAAAAGCCGAAAATCGCATTCGTAGGCAATCCTTTGGAGTTGGAAAGATTGCGGATGGCATGGTAAGCGCGATGGATATAGGAGCTGCCGTCTACGAGAAAAACCACGTCTTGCTGCTGTGCCATAAATGATCGGCCTCTTGGTGGATGACAAGGGAAGGTAAAAATCCGGGTCCAGAGGGCCCGGCTTTGGTGTAAGCCCAGAGGGCATGATTCGCTGGTGTAGCCTCGCCAAAATCCGAAATACGAATATCGAAATACGAAACAAATTCGAATACCAAATATCCTAATGACAAAAACAAAACGAAATCGCGGTACCGAATACGCTCATTGCTTGGGTCATTGGAATTTTTGTCATTATGTATTGTTTCGTATTTCGAATTTCGTGCTTCGAATTTAGAGCCTTATCACCCCCACAGGCATAGCCAAATGTCTCTGACCTGGCCCTGAGGAACAGGGTTGGTGAACTGCACTCAAGGGGTGAAGTTGCCGAATGAGGGCTCTTTCAAATTCCGCCCGGGAATACTCAGGTTTGCGGTTCGCCTGCATCCTGGAGCTTGGGGGGCTGCCCCTCACTCAGGAAATCCGTGAGTTTCCGAGCGGCCGCCCTGAAACTGAGTTTAGGAAGAGGAGGGGCACTCCACCTGGGTCTGATTTCGTCCCTGGGGGCCTTTTTCCCTTTTGGACGGGGCTTTGCAATGGGTACGGGACAAGTGGCTGAGGTGAATCCCACCCTGTCCCCATCGTTATTGTATATCACTTCACCCTTAAACCACCCCAGGTGTCGTCCATTGATTCCATAAACATGGGCTTCTTCGAACAGGTAAGCGGCGGGCACTCCTTCCCACAGGTAAATGGTCTCCTCATAGTCCGAAGCGATGTAGGCAACCGCCTCCCCCTCCTTGTCGTAGAGGATCTTCTCCATGACCAAAGCTCCTCCCGCTGCTCAAGATTCTGCCCGCAATGACCCAGACACCATTTATCAGGCAGGAAAGCTCAAATCAACCCCAAACTGAAAAAGGGACTACTTGGCATAGTCCACGGCCCTGATTTCCCGGATCACGGTGATCTTAATCTGCCCCGGATAGGTAAGCTCCTTTTCAATTTTTTTGGCCACGTCACGGCAGAGGACAAAGGCCTGGTCATCGTCTACGATTTTCCCTTCCACCATGATCCTGATCTCGCGGCCTGCCTGGATCGCGTAAGACTTACTGACCCCTTCAAAGGACGTGGCGATCTTTTCAAGATCTTCCAATCTTTTCACGTAGGACTCGAGCATTTCCTGTCGAGCGCCGGGCCGGGCTCCCGAAAGGGTATCCGCCGCCTGGACCAGGGTAGCCAGGACGGATTCCGGCGCAACCTCCTCATGGTGGGCGGCAATGGCATGAATAACCTGGATCGATTCTCCGTACTTCTTTGCCAGCTCCGCCCCGATGATCGCATGAGGCCCTTCCACCTCGTGGTCCACGGCCTTGCCGATGTCGTGAAGAAGACCGGCTCTTTTGGCCTGCTTGACGTTCACCCCCAGTTCAGCGGCCATGACCCCGCAGATGAAGGCCACCTCCCTGGAATGCTGAAGCACGTTCTGAGCGAAGCTCGAACGGTATTTCAAGCGGCCTACCAGCTTGATGAGTTCCTGATCGATTCCGTGAACTCCCAAATCAAAGGCGGCCTGTTCTCCGGCCTCCTTGATGCTGACCTCGATTTCCTTGGTCACCTTCTCCACGATTTCCTCAATCCGGGCAGGATGGATTCTGCCGTCGTCGATGAGTCGCTCCAGGGCGATTTTGGCGACCTCCCGCCGGACCGGATTGAACCCGGAGAGGATGACGGCTTCCGGCGTATCGTCGATGATCACATCGATGCCCGTGGCCGCCTCGATGGCCCTGATGTTTCGCCCTTCACGGCCGATGATCCGACCTTTCATCTCTTCATTGGGCAGGCTCACAACCGACACGGTTTTCTCCGCAACATAATCGCCCGCGTATCGTTTGATGGCCAGAGCCAGGATCTCTTGGGCCTTTCTCTGGGAGGTTTCTCTGGCCTCCATTTCGATCCTGCGGATGAGTTTTCCCGACTCGTGTTTGGCTTCCTCCTCCATGGAGGTGATGAGGAGAGCCTTGGCTTCTTGGCTGGAAATGCCCGCCACCCTTTCGAGCTCTTTTCGCTGCTCGGCGAGCAACTCCTCCAGGCTCCGCTGTTTCGTTTTCAGTTCCTCCTCAATGCCCTCGATCTCCTTTTCCTTTCTCAGGACCTTTTTCTCCCTCTGTTCATACTGCTCGATTTTCTTGTCCAGGCTTTCCTCCTTGTGGAAAAGCCTTCTTTCCTGAGCCAGGAGCTGGTCTTTTTTCTCCTGGGTCTCCTTCTCGAATTCGAGCTTCATCTGGTAAACGGTGTCTTTTGCCCGGATGGCGGCCTCTTTTTTCAAGGCCTTTGCCCTCTTGTGGGCTTCGTTGATGATCTTCTTCGAATAGTTCCTTATGGATTCGTATTGTTTTTCAACGATCCTCTTTCGGCCCCAGAAGCCGACAAGGAGTCCCAAGAGTATGCCTGCCACCAGGCTCCCCAGAAGTGTAAGCCATGTCGTCATAAACCACCCATCCTTGGAGGGTGAAAAGAACCTTGCATGCCTTAAGATGAACCGGCACGTGGAGGGCGTACAGGAGTGGTACTAGGCGGTTATTGCAAGAAAGAGGGCGAAAAAAGAACCAAGCCGCAAAAACCCCGGCCGCGATGGGCCGTTAGGCCTGCGGAGGGTTCTATTCAAATCCGGGGTTAACATATATGGCTTTTTCGTTCTTAAATGCGTCATGTTCAAATCATCGTGTAAAGTTTATCTATATGCTTAAGTCCTCTTTCTTGAACGGACATTACCCTGTTAGCCGGGCTCTCCGGTATGACCTTTTACACAACGGCCTTTCCATTCAAATGGAAAAGAGCCTTATCGGATTGTTGAATCAATGCTTTCAATCAGAGCCCGGGTTCGTTCACGGATTGTAGACAGCAATTCATCCCTTTCCTGGACCACTTGGAAATATTCGCTCGCGATATTGAGGGCCGCCAAAATTGCCGTCTTCTTCTCCGATAGCCCTTCCGTGTTCTCTTCAACCTCCTTCAGCTTGTCGTTCACATATTGAGCGAGCCTGAGGATGCTCTCCTCATTGCCGTCGCCCTGCAGGAGATAATCCTGATTTCGGATCCTGATTTTAACAGGCCCCATCAACTCTTATGCCTCCTAATTCAGAACCCGTCGAAAATCATAATAGACATTTCAATAAAACTCAAGCTGTTATATCGATTTGATCAAGTTTTTCCAAGAGCAGGACAATCCTCTGCTTGGCCTTATCCCTTGCCGCTTTAAGGCTCTCCAGTTCCGTGTTCAGATTCGCTATTTTCTCATCCTGGATTTGGACTCTTTCCAGAAGGGATGCTCTTTCCTTTTTCAATGAATCCGCGAAGCGAACCAGGGAATCCACTTTCGATTCGAGAATCGCGAATTGATCCTTTTCGTCTCCTTGATGCATATCGCTAACCTCGTACATTGTTTTTCAGACAGGCCAAAGCTTTAAACCTATACTATTCCGGAAGGCAAAAAGTCAATAAAAAAGACAAGCGATTCGCTTGTCCTTTTTCAGAAAAAACCTCGAATTCTCAAGAGGTTATTTTCACCGGGCCTTCTCGGCCACCTTGAGTCGCGCCACCGCCCTTTTCATGGCTCCCTCGGCCCTGAGAAAGTCGATATCCTTGCTGGAGCGATCCAGACCGAGTCTTTCTTTGGCCCTGGACAGGGCCTTTCTGGCTCTTTCCAGATCAATTTCCCCGGCCATTTCCGCCGCATCGACCAGCACAGAGACCCTGTTGCTGAAAACCTCGGCAAAACCGGCGCTTAAAGCCACATACCCTCTTTCCGAACCTGCGGTGTAACGCAGTTCGCCCGGCACGATGCCGGACAGAAACGGGACATGCCCCGGAAGGACACCGAACTCCCCCTCGGTCCCGGGCAGGACCACCATGTCCACCTCGCGTCTGAGGAGCACCCTGGCGGGCGTCACCACTTCCAGATTCACTTTTTCCATCGCTTCAGTTCCCTTTGTTATCCTGCCGCAGCCATTTTTTGAGCCTGTTCCTTGACCTCTTCAATGGAGCCCACCATGTAAAAAGCCGCTTCGGGAAGATCATCGTGCTTTCCTTCGATGATTTCCCTGAAGCCTCTGACGGTCTCGGCCACCGGCACATAACGGCCTTTTCTCCCTGTAAAGGCCTCTGCCACATGGAAGGGCTGCGAAAGGAAGCGCTGGATTCTCCGGGCTCTGGCCACGGTCAGCTTGTCCTCGTCGGAGAGCTCATCCATGCCCAGAATGGCGATGATATCCTGGAGGTCTTTGTATTTCTGGAGAATCTGCTGGGTTTGCCGGGCCACCCGGTAGTGCTCTTCTCCGACGACGTTGGGGTCCAGAATTCTCGAGGTGGAATCGAGCGGGTCCACGGCAGGATAGATGCCCAACTCGGCGATCGGCCTTGAAAGCACCACGGTTCCGTCAAGGTGCGCGAAGGTCGTGGCAGGGGCCGGGTCGGTCAGATCGTCCGCCGGAACGTAAACGCACTGTACCGAGGTAATGGAGCCCTTGGTGGTTGAGGTGATCCTCTCCTGGAGTTCTCCGAGGTCCGTCCCGAGGGTCGGTTGATACCCCACGGCGGAGGGAATCCGGCCGAGGAGGGCTGAAACCTCCGAACCGGCCTGGGTAAAACGGAAGATGTTGTCGATGAACAACAACACATCCTGCCCCTGCTCGTCCCGGTAATACTCCGCCGCGGTGAGGGCGGAAAGGGCCACCCTCGCCCGCGCGCCGGGGGGCTCCGTCATCTGGCCGTAGATGAGCGCCGCTTTGTTGATGACGCCCGACTCCTTCATCTCCAGATAGAGGTCGTTGCCCTCGCGGGTTCTCTCACCCACCCCCGCAAACACGCTGATTCCGCCGTGCTCCATGGCGATGTTGTGAATCATCTCCATCATCACCACGGTCTTGCCCACGCCGGCTCCCCCGAACATGCCCATCTTGCCGCCCCGGGGAAAAGGAACGAGGAGGTCGATAACCTTCACCCCCGTCTCGAGGACTTTCACGGACGTATCCTGCTCCACGAAGGACGGTGCGTGGCGGTGAATGGGTAAAAACTCTTTTGCGTCCACCGGTCCGAGGCCGTCCACCGGCCTCCCCACGACGTTCAAAACACGCCCCAGCGTGACATCACCGGCGGGCATCATGATCGGGTTCCCCGTGTTTTTGACCTTCATGCCGCGAACCAGCCCGTCGGTCGTATCCATGGCAATGGTTCTCACCACGTTATCGCCCAGGTGCTGGGCCACTTCCACCACGAGGTTATCCGGCGTCTCGTCAATGGCAGGATTCGTAATGCACAACGCCGTAAAGATAAGGGGCAGGTCGCCTTCCGGAAACTCCACGTCTACCACAGGTCCAGTAACTTGGATGACTTTCCCGTCACTCATGACTTGATCAAAACCTCCCTTTCTAAAGAAGCATAGAGCTTAGAGCGCAAAGCTGAGAGCACGGAGCAGGGAGCAGGGAGCAAATGAAGTGGGCTAAAGATCTATTCTTCCTCTCTGCTCTTTGCTCCCTGCTCCGTGCTCCCTGCTCCCTGCTGTCTTACGCATTTCTCAGGGCCTCGGCCCCGCCGACGATATCCATGAGTTCCGCGGTAATGGCCGCCTGTCTCGCCTTGTTGTAGACCAGCGTCAGGTTCTCGATCAGCTCCGAGCAGTTCTTGGTTGCGTTGTCCATGGCGGCCATGCGGGCCGCATGTTCGCTTGTTTCCTGTTGAAGAAACGCATTCAGGATTTGAACGCTGATGTGCTTGGGCAACAGCTCGATGAGCAAGGCATCCGCAGAAGGCTCATAGAGATATTCCGCGCCGGTTTCGCCGCTTTCCTCTATCCTCGGGGGCTCGATGGGAAGGAGTTTGACCGCCATGGGCTCCTGTTTTGCCCTGCCCACGAAGCGGGAATAGATCATGGTCACTTCGTCCACTTCATCGGCAAGGAACCTGGTGATGAGCCCGGAGGTCATCTTGTTCACGAAAGAAATGTCCGCGGTGCTGTAGATGTTGGTGTAGGCATTCGTGACGCTCGCACCCGTCTTCCGGAAATAGTCTCTCCCCTTCTTTCCCACCACCGTCAAGGTGCAGTCCACGCCCGATTCCTTTTGTTCCTTGAGCCACCTTTCACCCCTGAGGATGAGGTTCATGTTGAAACTGCCGCAAAGTCCGCGGTCTGCGGTAAAGTGAAGCAGTTCAACGCGCGAGACCTTCTCCTTCCGCATGAGCAAGGGGTGAACTTCACGATCGATCCGTCCGGCCAGGTTGCCGAGCACTTCTGCAAACTTCCTGGCATAGGGCTCGAAGTTCTCCATTTTTCCCTGCGTGCTTCTCAGCCTGGCCGCAGCCACCATGTTCATGGCCCGGGTGATCTGCCTGGTCTTTCTGACCCCCGCAATCTTGTTCTTAATGTCTCTTAAGGTTGCCATGGATCCCTTCCACCTTCCCGTTTAGGCTTTCAGGCCGGGCTGAAACATCGGCTTGAACTCGTCGAGGGCCTTCTTGATCCTGCCCTCCAGCTCGTCGCTGATCTGGCCTTTTTCCTTGATCTCCTTCAGGATGTCCCCGTGCTTGGAGTCCATGAAGGCGATCATCTGCTTCTCGTAGGCGCTCACCGCGTCCACGGGCCATTCATCCAGGTAACCGTACGCTCCGGCGGCCAGGATCATGATCTGCTTCTCAGCGGCCATGGGCTGGTACTGGGGCTGCTTCAAGACCTCCACGAGTCTCCGGCCGCGGTTGATCTGGCGCTGGGTCGCCTTGTCCAGATCACTGCCGAACTGGGCGAAGGCTTCCAGCTCCCGGTATTGGGCCATGTCAAGGCGAAGGGATCCGGCGACCTTTCTCATGGCCTTGGTCTGGGCCGACCCACCCACTCTGGACACCGACAATCCCACGTTGATGGCCGGCCGGATGCCGGAAAAGAACAGGCCGGGCTCAAGATAGACCTGGCCGTCGGTAATGGAAATCACGTTGGTGGGGATATAGGCGGAAACGTCGCCGGCCTGGGTCTCGATGATCGGGAGGGCCGTCAGAGAGCCTCCGCCGAGGCTGTCGTTCAGCTTGGCCGCTCGCTCCAGAAGCCTGGAGTGATTGTAAAAGATGTCCCCCGGAAACGCTTCCCGTCCCGGGGGCCTTCTCAGGAGCAGGGAGACCTGACGGTAGGCCGCGGCCTGCTTGGAAAGGTCGTCGTAAATGATCAGCGCGTGCTGCCCTTTGTCCCTGTAATACTCACCGATGGCGCAACCGGCGTATGGAGCAATATACTGCTGCGTGGCCGGGTCACTGGCACATGCTGCGACCACGGTGGTGTATTCCATGGCCCCGTGCCTCTGGAGCACATCCACCACCTGGGCCACGGTAGATTTCTTCTGACCCACGGCGACATAGATGCAAAAGATGTTCGAGTCCTTCTGGTTGATGATGGCGTCCACGCCGATCGCCGTCTTGCCGATCTGCCTGTCACCGATGATCAACTCCCGCTGTCCGCGACCGATGGGCGTCATGGCGTCGATGGCCTTGATTCCTGTGTACATGGGTTCCTTCACAGGCTGCCTGGCGATGACACCGGGGGCCACCATCTCGATGCGCCGGGTCTCAGCGGCCTGGATAGGGCCTTTTCCGTCCAGGGGATTTCCCACCGCGTCGATGACACGGCCGCGCACCGCGTCTCCCACCGGAATCTCCGCGATTCGACCGGTCCGCTTGACCACGTCCCCTTCCTTGATCTTGGTGTCATCGCCCATGACGGCGACACCCACGTTGTCCTCTTCCAGGTTGAGGCAAAGGCCGTAGATGCCGCCCGGGAACTCCAGCATCTCCATGGCCATGGCGTTTTCCACGCCGTAGACGCGGGCGATCCCGTCACCCACGGACAGAACCGTCCCCGTTTCGCTCATTTCGATCTTCTTCTCATAGTCCTTAATTTGGCCTCTGATGACTTGACTGATCTCTTCTGCTCGGATATCCATTATCTGTATTCACCCCTTTTCAGTGATTCTTTGAGACCCTTCAACTGGGCCTTGACGCTTCCGTCCAAGACCAGATCGCCGATTTTCACGACGATCCCCCCGATCAAGGCCTTGTCCTCGCGGGCCGTCATTCTGATCGTCCGAGACGTCAACGCCTCGAGAACCTTTTCAAGCCGTTTTCTCGCGTCCTCATTGAGAGGTCCGGCCGTGATCACCTCGGCGCGGGCGATGTTGGCGACCTCGTCGGTCAACTTTTCGTAGTAGGCGTTGATGCCCGAAACCGCGCTGATCCGGTTTTTGTCCAGGAGGAGATTCAAAAAGTGCTTCACCGTCTCACTGTAACGCGTTTTTCCCAGAACGAAGTTCAGGATTTTCTTGCGATCTTCGAGGGAAAAAACCGGATTGGAAACCGATTGCGCAAACTCGTCATTCTGCTCATAAAAGGATGAAAAATCCCGAAGGTCTTCGCCGTATTGCCGGTACTTGCCGTCTTCCTTCCCGAGGCTCAGCAAGGCCTTCGCATACCTTTTCGAAACCTTTGACGTGGTCAATGCCCTTTCCCCACCCTTTCTATGAAGTCGTTCACCAGCCTGTCCTGATCCTTTTCCGTCATCTCCCGCGCAATGATTTCTTCCGCCTGCCGGGCGGCCAGAGCGAGCACCTCCCCCTTGAGCCGATCCCTGGCTGCCTCGATCTCCTGTTGAACGGCGGCTTCCGCTTGTTTGAGAATCTGATCCACCCTTGACCGGGCCTCGTTCACGATCCTTTCCTTTTCGGCAAGTCCTTCCGCCTTGAACTGTTCGATAATCTCTTTCTTCTTTCCCTCAAACTCCTGAAGCCGCTTTTCCAGGTCCCGGTACTTTCTTTCGGCTTCCTCCTTGCCGCTCTTGAGTTCCTCGAGTCGCTTCTTGATCTCCTCGGTTCGAGCCACGAAGAACTGCTTGATCCCCACTTTCTTCAAGGCCACAAAAAGAATGATCACAAGAAGCGCGAAGTTTATGAATCGGTAGAGAAGATCTTTGAGGTCGCCGCTTCGATCCTGCCCGTGGGCCTGATCTCCCGCCGCCAGCGCGAAGCCGGAAACAAGGATGCACCCCGCAACCATCATCACGAAGAAAAAAAAGACCTTTCCCGGTCGGCAAGGCCGTCTCATCATCAAACGCTCCTCCCGAGGATCTTCTCCGCCAGCTCTCTGGAGAAAGCCGCAAGCTCGTTTTCCAAAGACCGGCGGGCGGCGACCACTTTCTGTTCGATCTCTTTTCTGGCCTGATTGATCCTGTCTCCCGCCTTGTTCGTCGCCTCTCGCACCATGCCTTTTTCTTCTTCGAGGCCGCCATGGCGGATGCCTTCCTTGTGTTTCGAACCCTCGCGCCTGGCCCCGGCCATGCTCTCCTCGAGGTCATAGGAACGCTCAGCCGCCTCGTCTTCCAAATCGTTGATCCTGTGCTCGAGTGACTCCACTTCGGCCCGTCTTTGGCGAAGAATGTTCCGAATAGGTCTGTAAAGAATCAGGTTGAGAACGATCAGAAGAAAAAGAAAATTGGCGATTTGTACGAACAGGGTGTAATCGATACTTAACATAGCCCCCCATCCTTCTCGCTAGCGTAAGGCTTTTATAAAAAGAGATCGACCCTTGTCAAAACTTTTTTGAGCAATTCCACAAATACCTTCGATTCACCAGTAGAGCCACAGAGAGACGAAAACCTCAAATCCTCTCTGTGTCCTCAGTGCCTCAGTGGTGAATATGTCTTTTCGAAACCCGATCTTTAGGTGGAAACCGCTTCGCCCTCGCCCTCGGAAGGGCTCGAGTCCGCCATGCGGCACTGACCGTCAAAAACAACTCCTTCATCGATCACCACGATGGGCGATTGGATGTTCCCGTAGACTTTTCCCGGAGCGCGAATCTCGATTCTTTCCGCGGCAAAGAGACTTCCCCGAATCTCCCCGCTGACAATCAAGTGGGAGACCCGGACATCGGCGTGAATCGCTGCGGAATCGCCGACGATCAAGGTGCCGTCCCCGAAAATTGCCCCTTCGAACCGGCCGTCGACGCGAACCGTCCCGGTGAACGACAGTTTCCCTTCAAATGCCGTGTTCTTTCCCAGGAATGCGTTGATCTCGTCCTTTTTTTTCATCACCGGCGTCCAAATCAGAATGGGTCTGGATATCACGTCGGAAAAACCAATGCAAGCAAAAATCGGCCGAAAAGCTCACTGGAACATGAATCTTCGCATGCTGATATTCATGAGCAGTCCCATGCCGATCATCGTGGAAAGGATCGCCGAACCGCCATAGCTGACCATGGCCAGCGGAATCCCCACCACGGGAAGCAACCCTGTCGTCATGCTCACGTTGATCATGGTCTGCCAGAAAACGATGGCCACCACACCCACGGCGATCAGGGCTCCGAAGCGGTCCTTCGAACTCCGGGCGATGCTGATCCCCCAGACAATCAGGCTGAGAAAAAGCAGAAGCAAAACCAAAGCCCCCACGAATCCCCACTCCTCCGCGAGCACCGAAAACACGAAATCCGTATGCTGTTCAGGCAGAAAATGAAGTCTGGTCTGCGTCCCCTTCAAGAACCCTTTCCCCCACAACAGACCGGATCCGATGGCGATTTTTGACTGGTTGATGTGGTATCCCGCGCCCAGGGGGTCCAGATCAGGATTGAGAAAGGTGAGAATGCGCCTTTGCTGGTAAGCCTTCAGACTCATCCAGAGAAACGGACCTGAGGCCAAAGTGACGGAGATCAGGATGAAAAGGGAGCGCCATTTCATTTTCGCGAACAGGATGATGGAGAAGGAAACAATGACGAGGAGGAGGGCCGTGCCGAGATCCGGCTCCTTCACGATGAGGAGCGCGGGCACGGCCATGAGCAGAAAGGGCTGCCACAAATCCCTTAACCGGTATTCATTGACCTGGGCATGGTCATTGAAAAACTTTGCCAGGGCGATGACCATGCTGATCTTCATAAGCTCCGAGGGCTGGAAAGAAATCCCCCCAAAGCTGAGCCACCGCTGGGACCCTGAGCGCATGTCTCCGATGAAGAGCACGATCACCAGCAGTGCAACAGAAAAGAAATAGATCGGGTAGGCGAGCCTTTCCAGTTGGTGGTAATCAAAGGAGGTCATCATCAGGAGCACGGCAAAGCCGATGAGAAACCAGTAAATCTGTTTCATGAAAACCTGGGAGCCTCCCGCCCCTTTGATCGGATAGGTGGCACTGTACAGGTTGACGACGCTCGCAACGGCGATGAGAAGAAGAATCAGCAGGAGGGTCCAGTCAAAATTTTGGATGAGCCTTCGATCAAACATGCTTATCGCGTCTCCGACCCCGGCGTGCTCGTCCGGGCCACAACCTGCCCTTCGGGAGTTTTCCCCAAATAGGCCTTGATCAATTCCCCTGCGATAGGCGCTGCAGCGCTTCCGCCGTGACCGCCGTTTTCCACAAGCACGGCAATGGCCAGCACCGGGTTTTCCGCGGTGGCAAGGGCCACGAACCACGCATGATCATTGAATTCCGGCGGGATCTCGTTCCCTTTCCCGAAAGCCTTTTCCTTTTCAAGGGCGAGGACCTGGGCCGTGCCGGTCTTTCCGGCCACCGTTCCGTCCTTGATTTTGGACTTTGAACCCGTGCCCCTGGGCTCGTTGACGACACCGATGAGGGCTTCCCTGATCAGGGCCAGGTGTTCCTCTTTCGCCTTGATCCTCCCCGCCTGCTTGGGGGTGAATTGGTAGCTCTCCTTGCCTTCCTTCCCGACCCACTTCACGACCTTGGGTTCATACAGGATGCCGCCGTTAAAAAAGGCCCCCATGAGGCGCGCCATTTGAAGGGGAGTGACCAGCACAAAACTCTGCCCGATCGACGTTGAAATGGTCTCTCCCGGCTGCCAGGGAACACCGAACCGCTTCAGCTTCCATGGGCTGGTGGGGATGAGGCCGTCCTTTTCCGAGCCCAGCTCAAACCCCGTGGCACGACCCAGACCACACATCCTGGCATACTGGGCGATCTTGTCCACCCCGAGGCGTTTGCCCAGCTTGTAGAAATAGACGTCGCAGGATTCCACCAGGGCCCTGTGAAAGCTCACCCTTCCATGGCCCTGCTTGCGCCAGCAATGGAAAACATGATCCCCAAGGTTGAAGGCCCCATCGCAAAAGACCTCTTCCTCCGAATCGATGAGCCCTTCTTCCAAACCCGCCAGGGCCATCACGATTTTGAAGACGGATCCGGGCGGGTACTGGCCCTGAGTCGCCCTGTTCTGAAGAGGGTAATCCTTGCCGGTGGTGAGTCTCAACCACTCCGCTTTGTCGATGCCTTCGATAAAGGCATTGGGATCAAAGGAAGGGGCGCTCGCCATGGCCAGGATTTCACCGTTCATAGGGTTCATGGCCACGATCGCCCCCTTTTTACCGGAAAGCGCCTTCTCGGCCACGAGCTGGAGGTTCCTGTCGATGGTGAGGCCGAGATTCTCCCCCGCGACGGGTGGTTTTCTGGAAAGCACCGCCAGCTTGCGGCCGGCCGCATCGACTTCGACTTGTTCCCCGCCCCTGACACCCTGGAGTCTGTTCTGCCACTTTTTTTCCACCCCATACTTGCCGATCAGGTCGCCGGGTTTGCAGTCCGGATATTGTCCGCCGTCAATCTGTCCCTCGCTGATCTCTCCGAGGTAACCGATCGTGTGTGAAGCAAAATCACCCATCATGTAGTATCGCTGGGGTTTGACCTGAATCATGACTCCGGGCAAGTTGAATAGGTTGGCTTCTACAAGAGCCAACTCTTCACGGGAAAGATTCCTCTTGATCGGCATGGGTCGGAAACCATACCGGGAAGCCTCTTCTGCCAGCTTTTCCCTCAAGGAACCCTCGTCAAGGCCGACGAGTCGGACCATACTTTTCGCCAGGCTTGTCCGGCTGTTGATCTCCTCGGGCACTACGAAAAGGTCAAAAGAAGGGCGGTTGTCCACGAGCAGCTCGCCGTGGCGGTCAAAGATCATCCCCCTGAAAGGGGGGATATCCTGAAGATGGATCCGATTGTTCTCCGATTGGACTCTGTAGCTGGGCCCGTGCACCACCTGCAGCAGCCAGAGGCGCAAGAGAAGCCCGGCAAAAGCCACGACGGTGATGAGGATAAGGATTTTCAGGCGGATGCTGAAAACCTCAACCGAAGCCTGCTCAAAGGTAGCGCTTTTCAAGAGACCCCTCCCCGGACCATCACCCTGTTTTCGGGCACCAAGGCTTCGTTCACGGATTTTCCATCATAGGGCCGGGAAATAAGCCCCTGAGCCATTCGAAAAGGGTAAACACAAAGGGGCCGATCAACGCCGTGACGCCGGCGGACACGGCAAACTCCAACAAAAGGGAAGACGAGAAATGGACCCGGTACGACAGGGTATGCAGCAAGCCCACCAGGCAGAATTGTCTCGCAAGGGCTCCAACGAGAATGAGAATCATTTGCCCTTTGATCGAATGGAGATCGAAAAACCGGGATCCGAATTCAATGATCAAGAAAACCAGCATATACAGAAGCGTGAAGAGACCCAACACACCCGCAGCAAAAAAATCGATGAGCATGCCGAAAAAGAAGGCATAGATGCACGCCCCGACTCTTCCCGAGCGGATCAATAAATACGCTATCATCACCGTGACAAGATCGATGTCAAGGAAATAGGAGCCCAGCCCGGCGATGAAGCTTCCTTTGAAAAGGACTTGTAAGATCCCCACAAGCCAGGCGAGAGCGGTGAGCGCTATTCCTTTTCCTCGGTCCTGTCGAATAGCGGGTCCTCCTTCATAATCACCAGGACATCCTCCAGCTTCGAAAAATCGACCATGGGCTTCACTTTGATGTCCTTGAAAAACTCCCAGGAGGTGTCCTCCACCTCCACAACTTCGCCCACCGGAAGCCCTTTTGGAAACACCCGGTCCATCCCGGACGTCACCACCACATCCCCCACGACGACATCGCCGGCCCTGACCACGTAGTCCAGCTTGCAGAGCCCCGATGAAAGGCCTTTCACGATGCCCTTCTCCCTTGAACGCTGGACAAGGCAGTCCACCGCGCTGTTCTGATCGATGAGCAAGAGCACTTTGCCGTAGTTTACCGATACGGAGACCAGGCGGCCCACCACACCCATGGCGTCCACCACCGGCATGTTCACTTTCAGTCCCGAATCTTTCCCCTTGTCCACGATCACCGATTCGAACCACCCGGAGGGATCACGGCCGATCACCTGGGCCTCGGTGACAGGCCAGGGAAGCGTCTCCTTGAACCGAAGCAGGTCCTGATGCCTCTTCGATGCGGCTACCGTTTCCTGATAGCGCGCGTTTTCCATGCGGAGAAGATCGATCTCCCTCTTCAAGGCTTCATTATCCTCCCGAAGGTCGATCAAGGCGAAATAGGTCATCCAGAACCCTTTCACGGCGTCGATGGACTTCTTCGTGAATTCCTGAAGAGGAGCCGTCAACTCCACCAGAACCTGTTCGATAGGACTCCACGATCTTCTTTTGTTGCCTGCACTGGAAGAGATGAGGGCAAGGGCAATGAAAATGAAGACGAGATAAATCCAATATGTTCTTATCCTGCGCAGACCGAGCAATGACCTCGTCGCAATCCTGAAAAGTTTCCTGATGACCGCCCTGAAAAATCTTTTACTAAAATCTTGACAAAGTTTGGAGGTTTTGTCTATAAAAAGTGTTTTAAATTTTTAAGAAAATGGATATCGTGAGACCGCTATGAAAAGAACGTTTCAACCGAGCAACATCAAACGGGCACGAACACATGGTTTCAGGGCGAGGATGAGCTCTGCCGGGGGCGTGAAGGTCCTGAAAAGAAGAAGGGCCAAGGGACGAAAGCGACTGACCGTTTAGGGGTCATCATAAAGCCCGATGTGAGCCGTGTCGATGCGCGCTTTCTCTTTTCCCAAGCAAGAGAGGGTATTGAACCGAACCGATTTTGTCAATGCAAATCGCGAGGGGAAAAGATACCATACGGCGCACTTTGTGATCACCTTCCGCAAGAACAGGCTGGAGGTTTCGAGGTTAGGGATCATCACCAGCAAGAGAGCGGGCAACGCAGTCACGAGGAACCGGATCAGGCGGATCGTCCGGGAGATCTATCGTCTGCACAAACCCTACGTGCCCCGGGGCTGCGACATTGTGATTGCAGCCAAGAAGGAAGCCGGCGACCTGGATTTTTGGAAGGTCAGAGAGGAACTGCTTGATTTTTTCACAGCTAAGAAGTTCGGTGTACTACGTTAGGTATATACCGATAGGGTTCATCGCGATCTATCAATACCTGGTTTCACCCCTTCTTCGACCCTCCTGCCGCTTTTATCCCACATGCTCGGCCTATGCCCGGCTGGCCATCAAAAGATATGGCGTTTTGAAGGGAGGCATACTATCATTGGTGAGGATCTGCAAATGCCATCCCTTGCACCCGGGGGGATATGACCCGCTTCCTTAGGCCCGGGCTTTGACGTCGCGAAGATGAGCGACGATTTTATTTGAATCAGGTTTTACCCATGGATAAAAGGACGATTGTTGCATTCGCGCTCTCCTTTGTCGTTCTCATTCTTTGGTCCGTCTTTTTTGGACCCAAGCCCGAACAAAGGACGGAGCCTCAGGTCAGGGAAGAAGAGATGCAGACAAAGGTTGCGCCTGCCCCTGCAGCGGAAGCCCCTCCTGCAGCCCCAAAACCCCTCCTTGAACCGGCCTCTGTAACGCAAGACTCCGAGGTTGAGCAAAAAGAAATCACGGTCGAAACGCCCCTCTATAAGGCGGTTTTTTCCAACGCCGGCCCTGCCCTGAAAAGCTTCAGGCTGAAAAAGTATCGCCTGAGCACGGATCCCCGTTCTCCCCTGGTCGAACTGGCGCACGGGAGAGCGGATCTTGTCAAAGTCCGGCTTGATCCTTTTCAAAGAGAGGAGGAATCCCCGCTCATTTTCAACGTGAGCGAGACGACCTTGGTCCTTGATTCCGAGTCCTCACCCAAGGAACTGGTCTTCACGGCGAGCACGGCAGGCGGCGTTTTCATTCGCCAGTCTTTTCTCATAGACCCGAACCGCTACCCTATCGAACTCCGCGTCACCGGCCTCAACCGTTCGGAAAAGGTATTCGAAGGAGCCGTCAAAGCCGCACTTGCCAGTCTCCCTCCCAAGGAAAAAACCAGTTACTATGCCTTTATCGGGCTTTCGCTCCTCTTGGACGGGAAACTGAAGGAACTGGAGGCCGACGACTTCAAAAAGGAGGAAAAGGCCTTTTCCGGAAACATTCAATGGGTCACTTACCAGGAAGACTATTTCATGGCCGCCCTCATCCCGGAAAAGACCCAAGACGCCCGCTTTGTGGGACGGTTGCTTCCATCGGGGGTTCTGGAAGGGACCTGGGGGAGTCCCTCAATCTCCATCAATCCCGGCGAGCAACTCTCCACCCGTTTCACGCTCTTCTTGGGCCCCAGGGATCTGAGCGTCTTGAAGGAAATCGGCAGCAACCTCGATCAGGCCATCAATTTCGGATGGTTCGACATCATCGCGAAGCCCCTTCTCTATGCCCTGCGTTTTTTCAACGGCTATGTTCACAACTACGGCATTGCGATCATTCTTCTCACCGTCCTCATCAAGATTCTGTTTTGGCCTCTCACCCATAAGAGCTATAAGTCCATGAAGGAGATGCAGAAACTTCAACCCCTCATGGCCAAGATCAGAGAGAAACACAAGGGCAACAGGGAGCAGATGAACAAGGAACTCATGGGCCTTTACAGAACCTACAAGGTAAACCCCATGGGAGGATGCCTGCCCATGGTCATCCAAATTCCCGTTTTTTTCGCCCTCTTCAGGATCCTCGGCAATTCCATCGAACTGAGGCACGCTCCCTTCTTCCTCTGGATTAACGACCTGTCGGCCCCTGACCGGCTGTTCCATTTTTCTTTTGAAATTCCCTTTATGTCGCCTCCCTATGGAATACCCGTGCTCACCCTTCTGATGGGGGCATCCATGTTCATCCAGCAAAAGATGACCCCCACACCGGGCGATCCTACCCAGGCAAAGATCATGCTGTTTCTCCCGATCATCTTCACGGCCATGTTCATCAATTTTCCTTCTGGCCTGGTGCTCTACTGGCTGGTCAACAATGTCCTGTCCATCGGCCAGCAGTATCGCATCATCAAACGACCAGCGTAGCAATGTCGCAATCGGAGGACGATCATGGAAACCTACGAATTCGAAGGGAAAACAACTGAAGAAGCCATTGAAAATGCCGCCCGCAAATTGAACCTCCCCGTGGAGGATTTGAATGTCGACATCATTGAGCCGGGCTCAGCCGGGATCTTCGGGTTGGTCGGCGGAAGGAAAGCCAAGATCAAGGTGACCCTCAAGAGCACGCCGGAGCCCGGCGAAACCGACGAGCGTGAAGAGTCCGTTGAGCCTCTGGAAACCGATGAACTCCAATTTGCCCGGGAAACTCTGACGAAAATCCTCTCCCTCATCCCGGTCGAGGCGACCATCCGCGCCGATCGAATCGACGGCAAGATCAACCTGAATATCATTGGGGATCGCTCAGGTCTGCTCATCGGCAGAAAGGGAAAAACGCTGGATGCCCTTCAGTACCTCGTCTCCAAAATCGTCAACAAGGCCTTTGACAAGAAGGTCCACGTGATCGTTGACTCAGAGGACTACAGAAAAAGAAGAAAAGACTCGGTCACCCAACTCGCCCTCAAGATGGGAGAAAAGGCAAAGAGGATCAAGAAACCGGTGACGATGAACCCTCTGAATCCGCACGACCGGCGCCTTGTGCATCTGGCCCTCAAGGACGACGAAAACCTGGAAACGCGGAGCCGAGGTGAAGGGCTTCTCAAGAAGGTGGTGATCATTCCAAAAGGAAAGTGACACTCCGGGCTCCCCTGTCCGCCGGCTCGTCCGGCCCAGCTTTGGCGCCCGTCCTCCGCAGTAGCACTGCTACGGAGGATGGAAAGTCGGAAGCTTCAGCGTACGAGGAGGCTTCCTGCCGTGGGTGTCGCGCACCGTTTCCCTATGCCGTTCGATCCTTCCAACAGGGATACCATTGCCGCCATTTCCACCCCCTTGGGCCTGGCAGGAATCGGCATTGTGCGCATCAGCGGGCCCGGCGCAAAAAGTCTTTCCAGGAAAGTATTCCGGCCCAGGAGGGCCGTTAAAGCCTTTCAGAGCCACCGCCTCTACCTCGGGTATTTCATTGATCCCGATACGGGAGGGACCGTCGATGAGGTCCTCCTCTCGGTGATGGGTGCACCCCACAGCTATACGCGGGAAGATGTGGTAGAGATCAACTCCCACAGCGGTTACCTGCTTCTCTCCCAAATCCTTCAAATCGTTCTCAAGCAAGGCGCGCGACTGGCGGAACCGGGCGAGTTCACGTTTCGCGCCTTCATGAACGGCAGAATTGATCTCAGCCAGGCCGAAGCGATCATGGACTTGATCCGCTCTCCCTCTGAAAGAGGTCTCCGCCTCGCGGCAGACCAGATGAAGGGCCGCTTCCGGCAATCGGTCGATCATCTTCGGCAAAAAGCCGTCGAATGCCTGGCCCGCCTTGAAGTGGGCATCGATTATCCTGATGAAGAGCCGGACGCTCTGCCGGGCGCCGATCAGATGGAGGAAGAGCTGATTGGACCCATTCGGGCCTTGATCAGCGGCCACTCCCAGAGAAAGATCTGGATGGAGGGGATCAAAACCGTGATCATCGGTCGCGTCAACGCGGGCAAATCGAGCCTCCTCAATCGCCTTCTGAATGAAGAACGTGCCATGGTGACGCCTGTTCCGGGAACAACGAGAGACGTCATCGAGTCTACGCTCTACCTTGAAGGCCTTCCGCTTCGCCTCATGGACACGGCCGGGTTCAGGCGCGGAAAAGGGACCCTGGAGAAAATGGGCATGGACTTGACCAGGCAAAAAATGGAGGAAGCGGACCTGATTCTGGTCATGATCGATCGAAGCCGGCCCCTTCATGAAGACGAGATGGACATGATCGGCCAAATCCTCAAAAGGCGAACCGTCGTGATCCTCAATAAAATCGATCTGCCTCCCAAGATCCGCGAGGAGGACTTGAAAGCAGCCATCCGCGGAATGCCTCTGGTCCGGATATCGGCGCTCACGGGTGAAGGCATTGAGGAACTGCGCAGGGTTGTCAGGGCGCTTGTTCTCGAGGGCCAAGAAGCCGGGGCGGATCTGTCTATCGCCCCCAATGTGCGACAAACGCTTGCCCTGGAAGAAGCATGCCGATGTTTTGCAAGCGCGGCCCGAAACTTGAGGGACGGGATGCCCCTCGAAATTGTTGCCGTGGACGTGAACGAGGGCCTGTCGGCCCTCGGCGAAATCACGGGACAGACCACGACGGAAGAGATTCTCGACCGGATTTTCAGTCAATTCTGCCTTGGGAAATAGGAAAACCTGAGTTATAATAGGAACTCTGGAGACCATGACATGAAACTCAGGACCCCCTCCTTCAAGCTCGCATGGATCACCGCCTTCATGATCGTCCTCGTCCTGGTGTTTTTCTTCGTCGGCGTACCCATCTTCGATCTCCTGGAGCTCAAGACCTATGACCTTCGCCTTACCTCGACAACCCGGCGAAGCCCTCACCCGGCCGTCATCCTGGCCGTTCTGGATGAGAGAAGCCTCAAAGAGGAGGGTCGCTGGCCGTGGCCGAGGTCCAAATTCGCCAGGCTGATCCGGAATCTTTCCGAAGACGGCGCCAAGGTGGTCGCCTTCGATATCGTCTTTTCCGAACCGGACGAGAACTCCCCGCTCCGCCTCCTGCGCGATTTTGAGCAGGAACTGAATCAGCTCCAGCCCGAAAACCACACCATCAAGGCACTGATCGAAGAAAGAAAAACCGCGGCCGATCACGATACGGCTCTGGCCGGGGCCATCCGCGAATCCAAGGCAAAGGTCGTGCTGGGCCACTTCTTTCACATGAGCCAGGCCGACCTGGACTACCAGATCAACGGGGAGGAGAAAGAAAGTCATTTGAAGAAAACCGCCGGCTCTTTGTATCCCATCACCTACTACATCCAGAACGAGCCGGCGGTTGTTCCATACATCCAGGCCTACTCGCCTCAGGGGAACCTGGAGGTGCTCAACGCCGCTTCAGAGGCTTCAGGGTACTTCAACATGATCCCCGACAAGGACGGCGTGGTGAGGTGGATGCCCATGGTCATCCGGTGCGGATCCGGTTTGTATATGCCGCTTTCCATCCAGGCCGCCTGGCACTATTTCGACAAACCGAACTTGATGGTGAGAATCGCCCCTTTCGGAATAGAAGATATTCGCCTCGGCCCCACCGTGATCCCCACCGACGAAAGCGGGCAGGTCCTGATCAACTACCTCGGCCCGGAGAGAACCTTCCCCTATGTTTCCATCACGGACATCCTTGAGCGAAAATTTCAGACCGGCACGTTCAAGGACAAAATCGTCCTCGTGGGCGCCACGGCGGTCGGACTCTACGATATGAGGAGCACGCCTTTCTCCGCGGTCTACCCCGGGTTGGAAGTTCACGCCACGGTGATCGACAACATCCTCCATGGGACGTTTCTCTTCAAGCCCCGGTGGACAAAGATTTATGACGCCCTAGCCATCGTCCTCCTTTCTCTCTTTGTCGGGCTGGTCATCCCCAGGGTCGGCGCCATTCAAGGGGTTCTTTTCGCTGCAGGTCTTTTCGTGTTTCACCTTGTGGCGACCCAGTGGCTTTTTTCACACGCCTCCCTCTGGGTGAACATGGTCTACCCGCTTCTTGCTTTGGTGCTGGTCTACACCTCTCTCACCATCTATCGCTATCTCACGGAAGAACGGGAGCGAAAAAAAATCAGGGGCGCGTTCAGCCACTACGTCTCAACGTCCGTTGTCAATGAAGTGCTGAAGCATCCGGAGAAATTGAAGCTGGGAGGAGAAAAGAAGGACCTCACGGTGCTCTTTTCAGACATCAGAAGCTTCACGACCATCTCGGAGGGGATGGCGCCCGAAGATCTGGTACACATCCTCAACCAATACCTCACCATCATGACCGACATCATCCTCAAATACGACGGGACCCTGGACAAATACATGGGAGATGCCATCATGGCCATCTACGGGGCACCGCTCGACATGACCGACCACCCTGCCAGGGCCTGTTATTCGGCCCTCGAAATGATGGAAGGCTTGAAACATCTCAATGAGCAGTGGATCAGGGAAGGCAAAGTGCCGCTCGATATCGGCATCGGCATCAACACGGGACCGATGATCGTGGGAAACATGGGCTCGGAACAGAGATTCGATTACACGGTGATGGGAGACGCCGTCAACCTTGGGAACAGGCTGGAAGGGGCCAACAAGGATTATCGGACCAACATCCTCCTCAGCGAATTCACCTTCGAAAGAGTCAGGGAGGAATTCACATGCATGGAGCTGGACAGCGTGCGCGTCAAGGGCAAGACCCGTCCTGTGCGAATCTACCAACTGATGGGCCCCAGGGGCCTCCCTGCGGAGAAAAACGCGGCGATCCAGTATTTTCAGCAGGGGCTCCAGGACTACAAGAACCGGAAGTGGGATCAGGCCATTGACGCCTTTCAAACCGTCACCGCCATGGACAAGAGCATTCAGGCGGCCCAGGTTTATGTTCAACGCAGTCTGGACCTCAAAGCCAATCCGCCTCCGCCGAACTGGGACGGCGTTTACGTCATGCGAACCAAATAAAGATGAAATCCGCTTTGGCGGATTTCATAGGTAGCCTTTGAAGAAATAGTAGGCGAGTTTCTGATACTCGAGAAGCACCTCCTTAGAACTCCCGCGGTTTTTCCACCACTCTGCGGCTTTGAACCTGGAATAGGACGAAGGAACCACCAGAACACGAATCCCTTCTTTTTCCATCGCCTTCTTGAACACAAGCCACGCCCGTCGGCTGTGCGTGGGCGAAGTGACAAGGATGAGGGAGCGAAAGTTGTCTTCTTTAACAAGCCCGGCCACCAGCGCCGCTTCCATCACGGTGTTTTCCGAAGGGGTGTCGCTCGTGAGAACCGCAGGCTCAGGCACGCCCAGGCTCTTTAACAGGAGGACCATCAAGTCCCTGGTTTCAGGATAGGACACGCCCCTTCGCTTCAGAATGTCAAACCCGTCAGGAATGATTTCCCTTGCCACAAAGATTTTGGAACCAAGGCCTCTCTTGTAAAGGTCGGCGGCTGTAAGCCCCCTCTCCACATTCCCGCCTGCCAGGCAAACAATGAGATCGGATTTCACGGGGGGATGCTCGACAACGAGATATTGCCCCATGCTTGTCAGGATAGGGACGCGGTAAGCCGAGAGGAGAACGTAAATCACGGCCATGGCAAAGAAAAGCCATTTCAAGCGAGCGATACGGCTCACCGTGGAACCTTCGGGCTCTATCGGAGTGCTGTCAGGAACGGTCGTTCGTTCTCTCGATTCTCCACCTTGGTGGGAAGGCGCCGACCGCGTCTCTCCCGTGTCCCAGGGCAAACCCTCGTCTTTCTTCCCGGTCAAGGTTTCCCACAGTTTGGATTTCGGTCCCTGCGAGTCCATTTTGCTTGAATGTACCTCCTGAGGTATTGTAGATAAAAAATTTTTCCTTGTGAAGGGCTATTTCACCATGAAGGTCGACTGCGGTCAGTACAGTAAAAGCATGGAACTTCTTTCCCTCAAGAGGAACCTCGAAGCCGGCATCCCTGACCAAGAGGAACGGGAAAGGACAAAAGAGCGCATCCGGGCCCTCGAAAAAGAGCTGGAAATGGACTAGAAGGTCCTCTCGGTATCCAGCAGCAAGGTCACCGGCCCGTCATTGACGAGATGGACCTCCATCATTTCCTGAAACTCGCCGGTCGCCACAGCCAGCCCTTTTCCCCGAACATGGCGAATAAAGTCTTCGTAAAGCGCCCTGGCCTTTTCCGGAGGGGCCGCCCGTGTAAAAGAGGGTCTCCGGCCCTTTTGGCAATCCGCCCACAGGGTGAACTGGGATATGATGAGCACACCCCCTTCCACCTCGATGACGGAGCGATTCATCAACCCCTGCTCATCGGAAAAAACCCGCAAGTGCACAATTTTGTTGGCCAGAAACTCTGCTTCCCTCTCCGAGTCGCCATGGCCCACACCCAGAAAAACAAGCAAACCCTTTCCCACCTCTCCCACGGTTCTGCCGCCCACATCCACGCGGGCCCGGCTGACCCTTTGGACTACGGCCCTCATTGCTTATCCTCCTGTCATTAGTCAGTGGTCAGTTGTCCTTGGTCATTGATCATCGAGCATTTATCATTGCGCATTTATCATTGCGCATTTATCATTGACTTCAATGTTGACGGCCTCGTAAAAAGTCCTCCAGGCCGTCACTCCCGCGAAGCCTGTCCCCGAAGGTGGCAGTCGGGGAGCGGGAGTCCAGAAGCGCTTGAAAAGACTGGATTCCCGCCTTCGCGGGAATGACAAGAAAGAGCGTTTTTGGACTTTTTACGAATTCATCAATGTCCAATGTGCAATGATCTCATCCTCATCAACCCGTGGATCTACGACTTTGCCGCTTACGACCTCTGGTCAAAGCCTCTCGGGCTCCTGTCGCTTGCCACTTTCCTCAGGAACAGAGGCTTCCGCATCCACCTCATAGACTGTCTCGACATCCACCATCCTGGAATGGCCGGCAACCCTTCCCTCGCCCGGCCCGGCCGCCGCCCATACGGGACCGGAAAGTTTTTCAGGGAAAGGGCGCCGAGGCCTGAAGTGTTCAAGGATGTGCCCAGACCTTATAGCCGATACGGCATGAGCACACAACTCTTTGTAGAGGAACTGAGGTCGGTCGAACGACCCGCAGCGATCTTGGTTACCTCCCTCATGACCTACTGGTACCCCGGTGTCCAGGAAGTCATCAGGATAGCCAGATCGATCCATCCTGAAACGCCCGTCCTGCTCGGGGGCATTTATGCCCGCCTGTGCCGCGAGCATGCGCTTCGGAAATCCGGGGCAGCAGAGGTACTCAGTGAAACGGACACTCGTGACTGTTCCGTTCTCCTGGGTGCTCTCAGAAAGCTCGGGGTGGACTCCGAGCCTTCATCTCGGCCCTTTCCCTACCCTTCTTTTGATCTGCTCCACGGCCTGGACTACGTCTGCCTTCAGACGTCATCCGGATGCCCTTTCCGGTGTCACTACTGTGCCAGTCATTTTCTGAATCCGGAGTTAACCAGGCGGGACCCTCACGACGTTGTGGAGGAAATTCTGTTCTGGCAGGCGAACCGCGGCGTGGAAGACTTCGCCTTCTACGACGATGCCTTGCTCGTGGGATTCGAATCTCACCTCGGGGTGCTGATCGAGCAGGTGGCGAAGATGAAACGGCCTGTTCGCTTTCATACGCCGAATGCGCTCCATGTGCGAGAGATCACCCCCTCGGTGGCGAACCTTGTCTTTGCCTCCGGGTTCAAGACGATCCGCCTCGGTCTGGAAACCTCCGACATGGGCCTGCATCACGATCTGGATGGAAAAGTTTCGGCCGGTGAGTTCGAAAAGGCGATCAAGAACCTGGCCCTGGCCGGATTCGACAAGCGAGACCTGGGAGCGTATATCCTGGCAGGCCTTCCGGGCCAGTCCGTCGAATCCGTGGCAGAGTCCGTGGAATATGTGGTCCGGCTGGGGGCGACTCCTTATCTTGCGGAATATTCGCCCATTCCGCACACGCCCTTGTGGGAAAAAGCCGTGTCCTGCTCGGAATACGACCTTGTTTCCGAACCTTTGTTTCACAACAATACCCTCCTCCCTTGCTGGAACGAAAAGCAGCGCAGGAGGTTTGAGGACCTGAAAAAAGACGTGGTCAGGATTCGTCGAAGTTCCGGTTGATCAGGCTTGCCGCATAGCCTGCGCCGAACCCGTTGTCGATGTTGACCACGGTGACCCCTGAGGCGCATGAGTTGAGCATACCGAGCAGGGCCGCGAGTCCCTCGAAGCTGGCCCCGTATCCGACGCTTGTAGGCACGGCGATCACAGGCTTGTCCACCAACCCTCCTACCACACTCGGAAGCGCCCCTTCCATGCCGGCGACCACAATAATGACCGAGGCGGCTGAAAGCCTTTCCCTGTGGCTCAACACCCTGTGGAGACCCGAAACACCCACATCGTGGACCATCTCCACATGGTTGCCCATGAAGCGGGCGGTCACCGCGGCTTCCTCGGCCACGGGGATGTCGGAGGTTCCCGCGCTGATCACCAGGATGGTCCCCCTCCCTCTGATTTTGGGTGTGTCCTGGATCAGGGTGAGGACTCTCGCCTTGGAATAGTAAAGGCCCTGGGGAAATCTCATCCGGATTTTCTCGGCCTTTTCCTTTGAAAGCCGGGTCACCAGAACGTTGTCGCCCTTGGCCAGCATTCTTTCCATGATGGCCAGGATGTCTTCGACCTCTTTTCCTTCCCCGTAGAGGACCTCCGCGAGTCCCCTCCTGAGGCTGCGGTGATGGTCGATGCACGCCAGGCCGATGTCTTCGAAGGGCAGATCCCTCAGTTTCTGCAGAGCCTCATCGACGGAGGTCTCACCTTCTCTCACACGCACCAGTAATTCCCGAATGCCGTCCTGTTCCAACGTCGCTCAACCTCACCCTATGAAATCTGCTGGCGCAGATTTCATAGAACGCCCCTCCGGGGCTTCAATCCCGCCGAAGGCGGGAGCTGTCTGAAATCCGATGCAGTCGGATTTCAGGATCACAAGAGTCCCGATTCCTTGAGCAGCGACATGGACTCCTGGGCGATGTTCGTCACCTTGCTGAGTGCCTTCGACAGGTGAAGGAGCGCCTCCTCGGCTACGCCGGACTCGATCATGACCACGGCTTTTTCCACATGGCTTTCCCCTTCCTGCCAATGGTCGCTTCCGGTGAGAGCCTTGGCCAGAGCCATTTCCTGTGCCACCATGCCCAGAAGCATTCGGGCGACCCTTTCGCCGCCTTTTCTCTGTTCACCCGGCAGCCCCTCCAGAAGCTCGAGAATCTGGCTGACCCAAATAATTCCCGCCTTGATTTTCTCGCTCTGAGAAAAGGCGGTGATGGCCTCATTCGTCTTCATCCCGCTCCTCGTCGCTCCTGTCCTGTCTTTCCTGTTCAAATCTCACAGGCCTTCATCCTGTCGGAAATCTCCGTGAACACGTCGGTGAGTCGAAGGATTCCTACAATCTCCTTTTCTCTCGTCACCAGAAGAGACTGGTGCCGGCCGATGACCAACTGGTGGATGGCCTCTGCAAGGGTTGCATACTCTCTGACATACTCTCCTTCTGAAGGCGTGTACATGACGTCCTTCACCTTGATTTTCGCACCCTTTCTGCAGATGTCTTCAAGCGGCTCTTCCCAGAGGCTGTACCGTTCGATCATGGATTTGATCAGTTCGGGGCTGAAACCGGTCCGAGAAACCCCTTTCAGGTCCCCGAGCTTTTTATACCCGGCTTCGATCCCTCGAATGACGTCCAACTGGCTCAGTTTTCCCACGATCTTCTTGTTCTCGTCGTAAACCAGGATGGCCCGGTGCTTGTAACGATCCTGCCCGAATTTTTTCTGTGCCTCACCCAGAGCCACGACCGCCGAGTGCAGGGTCGCCTCAGCGCTCACGGTGGCATATTCTTCAATGGGAATCATGAGATCTTTTACCTTGGTGGTCTTCATTTGAAACCTCCTCTTATCGTATAACCTCTCCTAAATTGTGCGGCTTTTTCCTTCAGCCGCAATCCGCGCCGCTGTTTGGTAGTAGATCCCCGCTGCACTCAGCACCTGCTCAAAGGAAACCTGCTCATCCGGCGAGTGCGCCTTTTCCAAACGCCCGCACCCCAGGATAACCGGCTTGACGCCGGCCATCCACAACTGATTGGCATCCGAGTGGCTGGGAAAAGCCAGAGGCTCCCAGGCAAGGTCCTGGTCTGAAAAGCTTGCCTTCAGTGCCTCGATCAGCGGTCCTCTTTCGGGAAGCTCGTATCCCGAATGGACCAGGGCAAAGTGCACGGAGGACTCTATGGCAGGGCCGGCACGGCGTTCCTCGGATATGAGTTCCTCGATCTCGAGGCTGATTTCCGATACCGGGGCCGTGGGGGGGAGATGAACGTCCACCCAGGCTTCACATCCGTCAGGGACCACGAACCCGCCTCCTGAACTGAAAAGGTCTCGAATGTTGTAAATCAACCCTTTGTGCTCCTGTTCCAGGTAGCGGGAGAGACGGAGCAGGATTCGCAACATCTGCTCGACTGCGTTCAGGCCTTTCTTGGCCATCGAGGCATGCACTCGTCTGCCCTGGGTGTTGAGCCGAATCTCCAAGTATCCATAATGTCTCAGGCAGGGTCTCAGGTCCGTGGGCTCACCGATGATCGCCCAGGGAAAGTGATACTCCTTCACCAAGGCTTCGGCCCCATCCCCTTTTTCCTCCTCCCCGACAACCAGAGCAAGGGCCAGAGGCGCCTCCGTCACGCCATGCTCCGCAAGGCATGTAAAGGCCTCGATCATCGCTGCGCAGGCACCCTTCATGTCCGCAGCGCCAAGTCCCTTGATCAGGTCACCCTCCTCCGCCGCTCCGAAATCCTCGAGCTCATAGGCCGGCACGGTATCAACGTGGCCGATAAAAGCGACCTCCGATTCGCGACCCGAGAGAGAAACCACAAGATTGTGACGGTTCTCGTCAACGTCCTGACGCTGCACGGGCAACCCGGCCCGTCTCAGATAGCCGTAAAGATAGTCTACCACATCTTCTTCTTTCCCCGATGGGCTGTAGATGTCCAGAAGGCGCTTGAGCAGCCTTCGAAGTCTTTTTGCATGAATTCGGCCGGCTTCCTTGTTCATAGTTTGCCGTTGGTCCCGGCGTGGTGGTTCTTCTCCGAGGCGATTCGCTTATGCCCAGACAGATTGAGGCTCAGGTAGATGTGCTCTTCGGGTTTTCCGAACCCCATCTTGCGGAAAAACCGGAGCGCTTGCAGATTGTCCGCTTCAGTGTCCACAACCAGCATTCGAACCCCTCGTCCGGCCATCACCTCTTTGACATGGTTAAAAATCCTCTCGCCCAGTCCGCTTCTCTGATATTCCGGCAGAACCCCCAGCCACACAAGGTGACCGTATTTCCAGGCGGATTTCTCCTTCTCGATGGTCGTGCCCAGGGCGAAACCCAGGACCTTGTCATCCCCTTCGGCCACAAAGCACAACTCCGAATCCGCATAGAAGAGTTCGATCAGTTCGTACTCGTCCCAGGTGCGGTACAAATTTGGAGATTCCCGGGCCGTGAAAAGCTTTTCTCCCATGTGAAAAACCGCTGCCAAATCATCGAGCTCCATCTCTCGGATCTGGATTTTCGGTTTTTTCTTTGTCTTTTGTAAATCCTCCGCCGGACTCATCCTTTCCTGCCTGAATGGTTTTTTTCACTAATGAATAATAGGGCTTACGCTCTCGCCTGTCAAGAAAAGCCTTTCCGGCGACAGCCCTTTTCCCCTTCCCAACCCCGGCAATGGTGAGGAACTTTTCGTACAAAGCGGCGGGCAGGGTCTTTTGGCGATGGATGTTTGTGGTGGGGTCTTCTTGGATATTGCCCCGGCACCCGCTTGTAAAAATCCGGGTCCAGAGGGCCCGGCTTTGGTCTAAGCCCAGAGGGCATGATTTGCTGGTGTAGCCTCGCCGAAATCCGAAATCCGAATATCGAAATACGAAACAAATTCGAATACCAAATGTCCTAATGACAAAAACAAAACGAGAATCGCGGTACCAGGTACGCTTATTACTTGGATCATTCGAATTTTTGTCATTATGTATTGTTTCGGATTTCGAATTTCGTGCTTCGAATTTAGAGCCTTCTCACTCCCACAGGCATAGCCAATTGTCTCTGACCTGCCCCTGAGGACCAGGGTTCGTGAACTGCAATGAATAGAGCCCTTCTCACGTGGGCCGATCACGATTTCCCAAGGAATCCGAGTTCTTCAATGATTTTTGCGCAGACCTCTTCGTGGGAGAGGTTCCTGCACTCGACAACAAGGTCCGCGTGCTTCCTGTACAACGGGAGGCGCTCTCGATACAGATCATCGAGGCTCTGGCCCGGAGACTTGGCGAGCCCCCTTGTCCCGAAGTCGTGAATCCTTGTTTTTAAGGTCGGCAGGTCGGTATCCAGGAACACGATGAATCCATCTGACTTCAAACGGACCATGGCCGCCTCGCTGTATACGGCGCTCCCGCCGGTGGCGATGACGTGATTGCTAAAGGAGATCCTCAGCAACGTTTCTTCCTCGAGCCTGCGCAAGACCATGTACCCGTCCCGATCGACAATATCCTGCAGTGATCGCCCTTGCGAAGTCTGGATGATCACGTCCGTGTCAATGAAGCCACGAGCGGTCTGCTTGGCCAAAACCACTCCAACCGTGCTCTTCCCGGAGCCCGGCATCCCGATCAGGATCACGTTGGATCGTCTTTGTCCCATCATGGCGTGACGGCAAGGAAAGTGTATGGGAGAACGCTTTCAGATAGTCAAAAGCATTTCGCCGCTCTTCAAAATCTTTGTGAGCGGCTCACCCCAGTACTTTACCTCGACATTCATCTTCTCCAAAATCTCTGTCACACCCAGTTGGTCTGCGCACGCCTTGCAGGCGGTTACGTGCACGCCGGCATCCTGCGCCTTCCTGATCTTCTCCTGGATTTGGGTGTTTTCCGCAGACAATTTTGCGGGCATGCCCCAAATGATCAACGTGACCTTGCTCCACCACCCTTTGAGCAGGGAATTGACGCCGTACATGAATACCATTTTCTCCGCGGTAATCGGGTCGCCGTTGGTCCACAGAATGTAGAGATGATCCTTTTCTCCCATCGCTTACCTCCTATGAGTCATGCATGATTTAGATCGGTCCGCCTCCCCCGACGCCGACAGATATCGCCTTGAGGGGAATGGCCGTCCCTGCCAAAAGCCTCGCCCGTCCGACCCAGTAGCCTGCTGCGGCGGATGGACCGGTTTGAGGGGAGGCTTCGCTAGCCTTCCAGCAGCCGGAAGGGTTTGACCTTGCGGATCACATAAGGCCTTTCCTCCGGGCCCAGGCGGTGGCCCAGCAGGCAGGAGCGATCCGCATAGTTGAGCAGCATGAGCAACAGCTCCCTGCCGCGAAGAAACCCGAGGCACCCGGCCGCCGCACTCACTTCATCGAAAACAGCCACCTTATCCCTTCTCACTCCCGGTCCTGCGATCGCCAGCGGCACCGGCTCGCCTGAGTGGATCAGGCTCGACACACTTGCCGTGGAATGGTCCGCCGTGACGGCCACAAGCAGATCCTCTCTATTTTCCAGTGCCCTCACGAGGTTGTCCAGTCCCCGGTCGAGGGATTCGATGGCCTTCCATTTCGTGACCGGATCTCCCGTGTGGGCAGCTTCGTCAGGAACCTTGGTGTGGACGTGGACAAAATCATGGGACCGGTCTGTGAGAGCCGCCTCGATTCTTTCCCGCAAGTCCCTGGCCGGATCTTCTCCGTCCTTGATCCGAACAAAGTCCATGCCCATCTCATGGGCCATTCCTTCGAAGACGGCCCCTGATCCCACGAACATGGCGTCAAGATCCCACCGTTCACGAAATGATCCGTGACGGATCCGGCGTCCGCACCGCTGGATGGCAAGAAAATTGGCAGGGGCCTGACCCTTTTCCTCGCGCAGGCGATTGATCTCATGATCCTTCAGGACCCGGTGACAGTGACTCAGGTATTTGTTCAGCGCTCGTGCCGTCCTTGCCGCCTTCTCCGGTTCCGGATTTCCTGCAAGGGGCTGGATCTCCGCCATGGGACGGCCGATGATCATGGGATCGGGATCGCATACAAAGGGTGAAACGTCCCCCTTTAGGACAAGCACGGCATCATTGAATTGGGTCTGATGAAGGCGAAGGCCCACCCCCTCGGACTCATAGTCGGCAATGGACCCATAGAGGCGGGTCAAGCCGGCGCCATCGCCCTTGATGTCCCTTCGGCTGTGGGTGAGAACCGGCAAGTCCCCTTCCCATGTGACGGAGGACAAATGGGCCAGGCCGAGCACGTCCGGGCTTTCAAAAGGGACGTGGTAACCTGCCCCCTCCAGAAGACCCCGGCCTGGGAACTCGTCCAGGTCGTATCCGAAAATCAGGTAATGGGCGGTTTCACTGGGCAGGCACTGCCCCGGGGATGCAGGATGAAAAAGACCGTTGCTCCCCAACGCGGCGATCCGGTCCAGGTTGGCTTTGAAAGCCGCCTGAAGGGGCGTGCGATGTTCGAGCACCTTATAGGCCCGGTCCCCCAGGCCGTCCAGAAGAACCAGAATGATCTTCATAGGATCTCGCCTCATGCCTTCCGGCAAGAACATTTCACCACTGAGGCACGGAGGACACAGAGAAAAGCTTTTGTTTGTCGGGAGATACCGACAAACACAAGGGGTTTGCCTCAGGAAACTTCGACAAATGCGTCACCGTAAAGCCCTATAATGTTGAAGCCACACCAGCACCTGTTGTCATACATGACGAGACTGAGTCGCTGGGCGTTCTTTGCCTAGCAAGATAAACTTCATGTTAAATGGCTTGTTGTTACTTTTGTTTCAGAGGTTATTTTCGTCTATCGGTATCTCCCGATAGACGAAAAGATCAAAATTCCTCCGTGTACTCTGTGACTCTGTGGTGAAAGATATCACGAAATGAACGCCACTCCTTCTCCTCCAGCCTTCGCCGCCTGCCCGTTCAGATACTCATCAATGATCTGCTTTGTGTGCACCAGAGCGCCCGGCTCTTTGATCTCGATGACCCACCAGGGACAGTTGATTTTCTCCAACAGCGCCAGCCGGCTCCGGAGTTCATCCGGCCCTTCCGGAGGGACGTGTCCGCGCCCCGAGACCTCGGTATGGTAAACGTGGGCGTTGAAGACTCTTTGTGCATGGGGCGCAACAAAATCTTCGATGGCGTAATGATGGCTGACCACCGATTCGCAGGCAAAGGCATGGCCGATGTCAAAGGTCACGCCCGCTCCGCTTTTCCGAATCAGCTTTTCGAACAGGTGTGGCCTGCTCGTCCAACCCCACGCCAGGTTTTCAAGGCACACGACCACCTGCCTCTGTGTGCCGTATTGCACGAGGCGTCGCAAGTTTTCGACGGTCCTTTCCCATGAAAGGGTTTCCGTGGAATCGAGGCCCAGCCCCACGTGAAGGGTGAGATACGTCCCGGCCGCCTTGGTGACGAGGCGGATGATATGCCGGAACAGGTCATCCGCGGCTTTCGCTTCATCCGGGTCGTCGTGGCCCAGATCAACCTGATAAAACGGGCAGTGGAAGCGCACTTCAAATGGCTGGAGAGCCGCAACCCGCTGAACCCACGCTGATTGCTCCGCAGGGGTGCGAGGGATCGCGGCCAGGTCAAAGGACCACTCGATTCCCGTGAACCCGTGCTCCCTTGCAAAATCTCTCACGGCGTTTTGCTCCGGGAAGATGTTTCCCATGGCCACTTTCGGTTTCATGGTTCCACCGGCTTTTTCTCACCGAGCTCGATGAGCTCATTGAATATTAGCCTGATCACACTCAAGGTGTGATTCAGGCTCAGGCATTGAAAGCCTTGCGCATCCTTGCGTGAATCGCCAGTTTCTCCAGGGAAAGCTTGATCGCATCCCTGGCCCTGTCCGTCTTTTTCATGGTTTCTTCGAAAAAGGCCTTCACCTCATCTTCTTTGCCCAGGCCGCCGTATGGAATGATCGCAGTCAAGACCCTCTCGTAGTGAACAGGGTGAAAGGCCTCGAACCGTAACCGGTCGTCCAGGTACCACGGCCACAGACCGGGCATTGCGGCCACGTTTTCAGCCAACACCCCGATGGTCAGGAACTTGTTTCTGTCCGGCACCTGGTCGAGCACATAGTGCCGAACCTGTTCCAGGATCGCTCCGTCCTTGCAGCAGCCCAGGGCGATCAGGATGTTCATTCGTTCATGCTCGCTCCGGGCCGACTGGGAGCGCTCTGTAAGCCACCGGTAAGCCTCCTCCCCCCGGAGAAAAGCGCCGGCTTGCATCACACTCCTCATGATGTCCGGATGAACTTTTCCCCCGTGAAGCAGATCTGAAAATTTCGCCTCTGCAAAGGCGGTCGCTTTTTCCGAACCGTAGAGCACCGCATGCCACAGAAGCCGGTCCCTCAAAATGGACGTGGTGTGGCGATCATCGTGTCGCGGTCCGTATCCGATTCTTTCGAGCACGCCCTCAAAGACTCTCGCGCCGATGGCGGCGATCTTGTCGGCCTTCCTTCCCCCGGCAACGACGAAGATATGATGGAGGTTCGCAGCCATGGTCGTGAGAGGCAGGAAGGCGTCCTCCCGAACATAATGGGTGAGAAAAGAAAGATATTCACTGAGGCTCACATCGCCTTTTTTCAACAGGGCGTAGAGATCGCTCTGGAGTCCCCACCGGTCGACCGAGCTAAGGGACTTCTCCCGGATCATCTTTCCGAGGGCGCCCAGGTTGTCCTTTTCAGAGTACTTCACCCTGTAGAACCCGCGCTGGCCGTCATTGATCTTGTAGGCCGCCACATTTTTCCCCATCTCAAGAGAGAGCGTCCTGTCTTCCAGAAGGGCCTCGATCACTTTGCCGGTTCCGTCTTCAAAGAAGAGTCGCACGGTGATGGGGATCAACCACCGCTGTTCCCACCGACCCGGCAGATAGGTGAAACGCTCTTGGGTGAGAATTAACCGGTCCTTTTCCCTCTTCACGTCCACCAGGGGAAAGCCGGCCTGGCCGATCCAGTTCTCCATCATCCTCGCCACGGGCTTGGCCGAAACCGCCTCCAGGGCTTCCCACAGATCATGGCTCGAGGCGCAGCCGTACTCATGGGTCTTGAGATATCGCCTCAGGCCGTCCCTGAAATGATCGCTCCCAACATACCCTTCCACCTGTCTGAGAATGCTACCCCCTTTGTTGTAGATGATGGGAGCGGTGCTGACATTGATGACAACGTGATCCCCACCCGGGATCTCGATGGGAAAGTTTTCGCAAAGCCCGTCTCGGTCAAGGGCTGTTTCGGTCTGTCCGTGGAGAAACTGCTCCCACACGTCCCATTCAGGGTAATAGCGGTCCACGATGCCGTACCCGAAGTAGGTGGCGAAGCTCTCGTTGAGCCAGAGATACGTCCAGTCTTCCGGCGTCACCAAATCCCCGAACCACTGGTGGGCCAGCTCATGGGCAATGACCTCGCAAATTCTCTCTTCCCCGGCCTTCGATGTCGTCTCAGGGTCGTGGAGGAGCAGGTTTTCCCTGAAGGTCATGGCTCCCCAGTTTTCCATGGCGCCGGCGGCAAAATCAGCGATGGCCACCAGGTCGAGCTTGGGAAGGGGGAACCCGATGCCGTAGTACGCTTCGGCAAAAGTGAGAGCCTTTCTCGAGAATTCCAGGCTGAACCGGCCCTGCTCGCTCATCCCCGGCAGGGTGGCCACACGGATCAGCACCTCTCCCGGGTCTTCGATGAACTCGAAGTCGCCTACCCCGAAGAAGAGAAGGTAGGTGGACATCCTGGGTGTGCGTTGGAACTTGACCCACTTTCTGCGGTCTTCCAGAGTCTTTTCCTCTTCGACGGGCATGTTGGACACGACGACCTTGCCGGCATCCACGACCAGTTCCACGTCGAAGGTCGCTTTCTCGGCGGGGTGATCCCTGCAGGGGAAAGCCCTTCTCGCGTCACTTTCCTCGAACTGGGTGACGGCCATGAAACGCTCTTTACCGTCCATGACGTAGCGGCTTCTGTAAAAGCCTGCCATCTTGTTGTTGATTTTCCCCGTATAGGTAATGGCAAGGGCAATGTCGCCCTCCATTTCCTTCGGGAATGTCATGGTCACGATTTCTTTCTGCGGATCCACGGAAAAGGGACAGGGTCTCAGTTCCCCGTCCAATAGAACTTGGCAATTCCATAGGGCGAGATCCAGGACATTGAGAGAGACTTCCCTGACCGGCTCAGGAGCATCCAGATAAATTTCAACCCTTCCCTCGAAGGTGAATCTTTCCAGGTCCGGCTCCAGGTGGATCTTGTAGTGGTTTGCTTTTGCTTTGTTCATGGTCTATTCCCTGTGATCGTATTTCCACATTCCCCTTGTATGCAACCTGCGGTGCGTTACATGCCATTCACACCGTGCAAAGTGCATATATCCCGCCTTTGAGCCCCGAAGGGGCGTTGTATGAAATCTGCCCTGACAGATTTCATGAAGGCACGTACTTTGACGGCCAGGCTGTTCTTCCCTGGATCTGCAGCCCCTTCAGGAGCATCATGGTCGACGTACCATGGGCCAGCAAAAGGCCCTCTTCATCGGTTATGGAGGCCTCCCCGAGGCACAGGGTCTTTCCCACCCGGATGCTTCTGCCTGCGGCGGTCATGCGGCCGCCGCTAAGGGGCGCCAGGTAGTTGATTTTCAACTCAACGGTGGTCATGCCGAGTTCCTCCGGGACTTGGGTGTAGACAGCCCAGAATGCCGCAGCATCGAGCAGAGAGGCGAAAACGCCCCCGTGAACGATTCCGAAGGGCTGCATGTGCTTTTCCTGGACCACGATTTCCAGATTCGATTCCCCCCATCCCAGGTCCGTTAGTTCGATCGAAAGGAGCGTGAAGTAGGGACACGGATTCACCACCCCCTGAACCGCCTTCACGTAGTCCGGATTTATTTTTCGCATGCGCTTATGATCCTTTCACCGGTATCGCTTCCACCAAAACTTTAGCCGTCCCTTTTCTGTAAAAGCCGAGCCGCTTGGCTGCGCCTGCGCTGAGGTCGATGATGCGGCCTTGCACAAAGGGTCCCCGATCGTTCACCCGGAGGATGATGGAGCGCTTGTTCTCCAGGTTGGTGACTCTCACATGGGCAGGCAGGGGGAGGTGCTTGTGAGCCGCATTGAGACCGTCCGGGTCAAAGACCTCCCCGTTGGCGGTCATCCGTCCCCCCTTCTTGCTCCAGGTCTCGTAACCGTACCACGAAGCCGTTCCCACCTCCCGGTACTTTTCGGCGGCTTCCAAAGACAGGGGGACATATCGCTTGCCATGCACGACATAGGGTGCGTTCTTGACCCGGTCTTGCTTGATCGCCTCTTTGGGCGGCAGGTCGTCCACGGACTCGAGCTCCTCATGGGTCAGGGGCCAATCCATGGGCGCCATGACCACCCGGAAGGTGAATTCTCCGACCTGATAGACCAGTTTTGCCGCGCCGACGTCGACCCCTGCAGCTCCCAGGGTGATGCCGAGAGCGGTGCCTAGGGCCTGCTTCCCTATCCTCTGGGAATCTGAGGTTGCATCACAGGACCATAAGAGGCACAGGGATATGAGCCATATGGTGTTCCTGACTCCGAGCCAGCGCTGCGTTTTGATGCTCAGGATTTGCCCGTCCTCCATGATGCGGGTCGTCTGACTTCCTTTACCGGTTTGCACAAAAGAAAGTTTACTTTTTTACCCTTTTGTGGCGACAATTGCAACATTCGCAAAAAGATCCGTTGATTTTAGGCAGGGAAGAGCATGGACATGAGGGACGAGAAGATCAAAGAAAGGTTCATCATTCAGATGACCGCCGAGGGAATGGAGATTTCAAGCGGCAAGGGACGCCGCCTCCGCTTCAGTGCCTGGGATGCGCTGATGCTCCTGGACATCCTGAAAGCAGAGGAAGTGAATCTTCGGAAAATCGCCGACGACGCTTCCCCCCTCCCTGTGCGCCTATTCACCACAGACCCGCCGAAAAGAAAAAAGAAACAGAGATCAGACAGGATAACAGGATCGACGGGATAATAGAAAGAATGAAAATTTCAGGGATCTCCGTGGACTCTGCGAGAGCCAGATTGGTCGGAACGGCCTTCTGCCCGCCAACTCGTCCGGCGTAGCTTTAGCGCCCGTCCTCCGCAGTAGCACTGCTACGGAGGATGGAAAGTCGGAAGCCCCTACGGCGGCGGTGCGTGGCCGACCCTACTCATCAACCCATGAACTCACGAATTCTCTTCACTGTTCACTGATCACTGGTCACTGATTACTGATTACTGATCACTGATCACTGATTGCTGATCACTGGTCACTGTTCACTGATCACTGATTACTGTTCACTGATCACTGATTTATCCTTCCCAGGGAGAAGGCGATGAGGAACTGGCCTGCATAATACAAAGGCAAGCCCAAAAGCCGGTTGATGAATCCCTTGGTCACAAACCGGTCTCTTGCCACGAAGACATCCGAAACATAGAAGGCCGCTGCTCCTGCAAAGAGCATGATCCGCCCTTCTTCGCTGAGAAGCGGGTTTCCCAGCACCGAAGAGGCGGTCGAAACCATGACGGTGATGACCATCATGTAGGCCACCACGGGACCATGCATGGCGCCCAGATGAGGTCTCAGCCACCTGTAAACCCCGATGCTGACGAGAAGGGCCAGGCCGGAAACAATCCATGTCAGCGTGTTGACACCCGCCTTCAGGTAGAAGGCGAGGCAATAAAGAATGTGCCCCACCAGAAAACTGATCAGCCCGAGCAGGAACATTCGCTTTTGCGGGAGGGCCAGGAACACATCCCCGGCCAGGCAGAAAATCAGTCCCGCGATCACGATTCGTGAGAAAGCGGACGGGAAAGGGGCCTGAACCACGGCCGCTGCGACGAACAGGCAGGAAAGCATTCCCTTGGCCGGAACAAGGCCGTACCGGTTCTCCGTCTTCTCAAACAGGAGCACGACCACAAGGAGTATCACCGCAGTCACAATGATCATGGCGCTTCCCATATTCTCCCTCCCGGCGCATCGGACTTTCCGGCCATCATCGTCTTTTGTGCTTCTTCCGTCAAGCCATTCACTTTCGAGCCCGGGGGTGATCACGAGGAGATAGTCCATATTCCAAACCGTCATTGCGAGGCGCGAAGCGCCCCGCCAGCCTCCTGCGCGCCATAGCCGCTGCGGCGGCCTCAGGGAAATCCCCCCTCACCCCCCTTTAGTGAAGGGGGGTTGGGGGGGGATTCAAAGAGCTTCGCGGAGTTTATCCTGAGCCATTCGACCCTGCTCATGGCCCTGAGTGAAATCGAAGGGCCTGTCGAAGGGCTCGCAATGACCAAGCCGCTGTTTTTGGACTTTTTAAGAGGCCCTCAATTGCTTTTTCATACCCTGAAACATCTGTGTGAATCAGGGGAATCAGCGGATATTTCTGATCATTATGTTTCTACCCCTGCTGCCCCCGAGTGTGTTATAGTGGCCTCCCAACATCCAAGGAGGGCGGTTATGACAAGAAAGAACAAGATCGACCTCAACTCCGACGTGGGAGAGAGCTTCGCGGCTTACAAGCTCGGCCTGGACGAAGAGGTCATCCCGCTGATCAGTTCGGCCAATATTGCCTGCGGGTATCACGCCGGCGATCCCGGCGTGATGAGGAAAACCGTGGCTCTTGCCGGTAAGCACGGCGTAGCACCGGGCGCCCATCCCGGCTTTCCGGATTTGCTCGGTTTCGGCCGGCGCAACATGGAATTGTCCCTTGAAGAGATCAAAGACTGCGTGGCCTACCAGATCGGTGCGCTCCAGGCATTTGCCGTCATGGAAGGTCTGACCCTCCAGCACGTAAAACCCCATGGCGCCCTTTACAACATGGCCGTGAAAAACACGGCCATATGGGAGGCGGTGGCCGACGTGATTGCCCGAATCGACTCTCGCCTCGTGCTGGTGGTTCTAGCCGGGGTAAACCAAGAGGAACTGCAGCGCATAGGCTCCCGGTTCGGCATCCGCATTGCCTTCGAGTTCTTCGGTGACCGAGCGTACAATCCCGACGGATCCCTGGTTTCGAGAAAAGAGCCCGGTTCCGTCATCCACGACCAGGAGCTGGCCGCGTCAAGAATCCTCAAGCTGGTCAAGGAAGGCAAGGTCTTGGCGAGGGACGGCACGGAGATCGAACTCAGCGCAGACACGATCTGCGTCCACGGCGACAACCCCAAGGCGGTCACACTGACCAGGAAGATCCGGGAAACCCTCACGGCCGAAGGAATCGAGATCGCCCCCATGGGAAGCTTTCTATAAATTCACCACAGAGACACCGTCAGAAGAAAAACAAATTAGACAGGATAACAGGATCAACAAGATAAGAAAGGATCCTGAAGATCCTGTGATCCCGTCAATGGAACCTGTTATGTGGTACGACACACCGACATTCCGCATCATGGGCGACCGGGCGGTTTTGGTCGAACTGAGCGACCGGATCCATCCTTCGGTAAACGAAAAGGTGCGGGAGCTCTTTTGCAAGCTGGACCGGGAAGCCGTCCAGGGCATCAAGGAGCTGGTTCCCGGCTACCGGTCCATCATGGTCGTATACGACCCCCTGTCGATCGCCCTTCCCTCCCTTGAGCGAGCCGTCATCCGCCTTCACAAGGAAGAATCCGGGGCTCCCCTCCCTGAGCCGAAAAGGCTGGAGGTGCCTGTCGTGTACGGGGGACGGTTCGGACCGGACCTCGAATGGGTCGCATCCTTCCACGGCATTTCCCCTGAAGCGGTGATCCGTCACCACACCCAGCCTCTCTACCGGGTCTACATGATTGGATTCACCCCGGGCTTCCCCTACCTGGGCGAGGTCCCTGAAGCCATTGAAACGCCGCGCAGGGAGACGCCCCGCACCGTGGTTCCCCGGGGTTCCGTAGCCATCGCCCAGAAACAGACCGGCATTTACCCGGTACAGAGCCCCGGCGGCTGGCACATCCTCGGATGGACCCCTTTGAGACTCTTCGATGCGGCAAAGTGGCCGCCTACGCCGCTTGAGCTCGGTGATCTCGTGAAGTTTTTCTCCATCCCGGAAGAGGAGATCGGCAATTGGGAGGCATAGCAACCTTCGAGGTGCTGGTACCAGGCCCCCTGACCACGGTCCAGGACCTGGGAAGATTCGGCTTCGGCCGCTACGGCGTGCCGCCCAGCGGCGCCCTGGATGCATTTGCCCTCAGGACGGCGAATCTCCTCGTGGGAAATCCGGAAGGGGAAGCGGGGCTGGAAATCACGCTGATGGGGCTGAAGGTGAAAGCGCTCACCAGGGTGGTCGTTGCGATAGGGGGCGGCGATCTTCGGCCTTCAATCAACGGGAACCCTGTCGATACCTGGCGTTCCTACACCATGAAGGAGGAGGATATCCTTCACTTCAAGGGACCGAGGACCGGCTGCCGCGCCTATCTCGCCATAGGCGGTGGAATCGCCTCTCATCCTGTTCTGGGAAGCAAATCGACCAATCTGTCATCCGGGTTCGGGGGATATCAGGGAAGAGCTCTCAGAAAAGGAGACATCCTCTTTTCAAACTCACCCGAGGACTTTCTGAGACCGGGAGAAAGCGCTTTGCCGCCCGAATGGGTTCCTCCTTACGGCAAAGACTGGACCCTGAGAACCCTCTTCGGCCCCCAGGACGATGATTTTCCGGAAGAATCCAGGCGTGTTCTCATGGCTTCCCATTTCAGGGTCTCTCCCCATTCCGACCGAACGGGCATTCGACTCTCCGGGCCCGCGGTTCTCAGAAAACAAGGAACAGGCGAATCCATCATTTCCGAAGGCGTTGCGCCGGGAACGATCCAGATCCCCGGCGACAACCGGCCGATCATCATCCTGTCCGAGACGATCACGGGGGGCTACAGGAAAATCGCCACGGTCATCGGCGCCGACCTCCCTTGGCTGGGACAGATCAAGCCCGGAGATCAGGTAAGCTTCCGGCAGGTCAGCCTGTCCGACGCCCTCGCGGCCCTGGAAGACATGGAGGAGCGTGTCAGGGTTTTCAAGCAAAGGCTCTCTCAACTCCAAGGACTTGCAAAGAAATAACCTTAACAAGTGCTGCCGCCAACCGTTCGCCCTGAGGTATCGAAGGGTGAACGCCGTCGTTCATGCTTCGATACCTCAGCATGAACGGAACGTGCGGATTAGATGCACAGCTTATTTTGTATCAAGCACTAAGTCCCGACGACCATCCCCCCATCCACCCTCAACACCGCTCCGGTGATGAAGCTCGCCTCGTCGGAAGCGAGGAAAAGATAGGCATTGGCGATCTCCGCGGGCTGCCCCATCCGGCCCAGGGGCGTTCGATCTTTCATGGCCTTCAGAACTTTTTCCGGCATGGAGTCCAGGATCTCCGTGGCGGTGAATCCGGGCGCCACCGCGTTGACGCGAATGTTGAATCGCCCCAGCTCGCGGGACCAGACTTTGGTCATGCCGATGACGCCGGCCTTGGTGGCGATATAATTGGTTTGCCCCAGGTTGCCGTCCATGCCTACGATGGACGTCGCATTGAGAATGACGCCGCTTCCCTGCCGGATCATGAAGGGGACGACGGCCTGTGTGCAGTTGAAAACGCCCTTCAGATTGATGGAGACAACCAGGTCAAAGTCTTCCTCGGCCATCTGCCTGGACAGGTCGCCGTCCTTCATTTTGACCAGCAGGCCGTCTCGAAGAATGCCAGCGTTGTTCACGAGCACGTCCACCCGGCCGTACCTCGTGATGACGTCGTCAACCCAGCGCTGCACCGCCTTTCTGTCCGCCACGTCCACGGGATAAAAACCTGTCTCGGAGCCGAGCTTCTCGGCCACGACCCGGCCGGCATTCTCATTGACGTCGCAGAAAACAACCCTGGCCCCTTCACGGGCAAAGGCCTCGGCGGTTGCTTTGCCGATCCCCGCCGCGCCACCTGTGATGAGCGCCACCCTGTCTTTGAGTCGCATAGGATTGTCTTTTCTCACGTGGGGAAGTTGAACGTGTCCCAGAACTCCTTGTCCTTTTTCTTCCACTCGGGGCCGAACTTCTTCTCGTAGTACGTCTCGAACCTTTCCAGCCATCGCCACCCGAAGGTCTTTCCTTTTTCTTTGGCCTCCAGGATGTCGTTGAGAAAAACAACGATGTTCGTCATCTCGTCTTTAGGGAGATAGGAGGCTGCCCCCTTCTTAAACGACTTCACCGTGTCCGCTACGCTCAGAGCGTGGGCGGTCAGCATCACAGGGATCACGTCCTTCCTTTTTGCCAGGTCCAGGAGCTGATATCCGTTCACGCCCATGATGTCCAGGATCGCAATGTCAAAGGGCCGAGTTTCGAGGTATTCCCTGGCCTGTTCGTACTGGGAGGCCTTGGTGACCCGGCACATGGGGAGCAACTCGGCCAGCGTGTCCAACACGTCGGGCTCGTCGTCCACGATGAGAATCCTTTTCCCTTCCAGTCGCTGCGCTTCTATCACGTAGCCCCCCAGACTTGAGACCTACGCCGGCTCAAAGGCCAAATAGGTTTCGGGCACTTCGGCCCCTTCCCGATGGAGGAATTTCACTTTCATGGGCATGCCCACCTTGATGTTCTCCGGATGGGCCGTGTCCACCCCGTCGATGCGGGCATCCACGCGGCCTCCTTCATCCAAATCCACCACGCCGGAGTAATAGGGGTTTTTCCTGTTGTACCCCTGAGCCATCATGAAGGGGGGGGCGATGGTGATGCAGGTGAAGGCCGCAAGCTTTCCCGATCCCTTCATCTCCACCCACTCCATGTCCGACTTGTAGCACTTGACGCACAGAGGGCGAGGAGGCACGTAGGTGGCCCCGCAACCTTTGCACCGAGAGCCCATGAGCTTTTCCTCGTTGAGGAACTGGTTGTACGACGTGTCACTGAAAGATCTCTGCTCCATCGCCCTATCTCCTTTCAAGAATCGTGAAGGTACATGTTCCGCCGGTCCCGCCCAGGTTGTGCGCACCTCCGATCCTCAAATCCTTGATGGGGATCTGCCTCTTGCCCGCTTTGCCCCTGAGCTGGGTCCACACCTCGTAGATCTGGGATGTGCCCGTGGCTCCAACGGGGTGGCCTTTGCACTTCAAGCCTCCGGAGGTGTTGATGGGTTTGGGTCCGTCGAGCCTCGTGGCGCCTTCCGCCACGGCCTTGTATCCTTCACCCGGCTTGAAGAAACCCAGATCCTCGATGTGGACGAGTTCCGCGATGGAAAAGCAGTCGTGCACCTCGGAAAACTGCACGTCTTTCGGCGTGAGCCCGGAGAGCCCGTAGGCTTCCTGCGCAGCGTACCGGGTAGCTTCGAAATAGGTCATGTCATCGCTGGCGTGGAACCCCCTGCCGCTCCCCTGGCCGATGCCCACCACGTGAATGGGATCGTCGGTGAAATTTCTTGCGATCTCTTCAGCCACCAGGAGGGCGCAGCTCGCCCCATCGCTGATCGGGCAGCAATCGAACAGATGCATGGGCCAGGCCACGGCCGGGTTGGCCTTCGGGTCTTTGAGGAAGTCTTTTTCGTCTTTCCACTCCGGCACGGGCTGGCCTTTCTTCTTCAGGCTTTCCATTTTGGCGTTCATCATATCCCGGATGGTCATGGGGAACTGGGCCTTGGGATTGAGAGGGGCATTGTTGTGGCTCTTGATGGTCACATTCATGAGATGTTCCCGGTTGGCACCGTACTTGGCAAAATAGGCCGTCGCCACCGCCCCGAAGACGCCGGGGAAAGTGAACCCTACCCTGCCCTCATAGGGGACGGTTGCAAGGGCGAGACCTTCGGCCACCTCTTCGGTGGTTCTCTTAGACATATCTTCAACCCCGCCCACGAGGACCATGTCGTAGAAGCCTGAAGCAATGGCAAAAACGCCTTCCCTCAAAGCCAGGGCGCTCGAGGCGCAGGCGCCCTCCGTTCTCGTGGCCGGCTTGGGCGCGTGGCCGATGATGTCCGAGATGATGGGGCCCCAGTGGGACTGGTGGGCAAAGTAGTCGTTTGAAAAATTCCCGATGTACAGGGCATCGATGTCCTTAGGATCAACCCCTTTGTCCACCGAGGCCAGCATCTCTCTGAAGGCTTCCGTAAAGAGATCCTTGGAGTCCTTGTCTTTGAACATGGCGAATTTCGACATGCCGGCGCCGACAATGGCTACCCCTCTTCCCAGTTTTCTGCGCTTTTGCATTTCAGCCCTCCCCGTGATTACGTAAGCATTGGGAGCGCCCCTCACGGGCACTCCCCACTCTTACTACACGGAAACCACTGCACAGATCAAGCCTTATTTCACAACAGCCTTCGAGTCAGTTCTCCATGAACCACGTGATCATCGGCGCTGCTTGCGAGATGGCCAGAACGCCGCCCAGGTGTCCCAAGCCGCTCCTGATCTCGAAGTAGGAAACATCTTTGCCGGCTTTCCTGAAGGTCTCCACATGAGCCTTGATCTGGGTTACGGGAAAGAGGAGGTCTGTGTCTGCGCCGATCATGAGGATCTTTGCCTTGATGCTCTTCACCGCCTCTTCGAAGGAAGGAAAGCCTCTTCCGATGTCAAAGAGGGCAGCCGCCTTGTTCATGTAAAGCATGGAGTTCGGATCTGCCGTGGCGAGCCTGCCCTGGGCACCCTTGTAAAGAGCGGCATCGATCAGGAACCCGTCCTCCATATTGTCCGCGGGGTTCTTGGCAGGATCGGCCCACTTTCTTTCGAAGTTCTTTTCGGCCCATTCCTCCCATAGGGCGCTCAGGGTGATGACCATGAAGGCATAGGTCGTACCGTCTTTAGGTTCGTCTTTGCCGTAGTAGTCTCCGTGGTTCCACTTCGGATCAAGCTTGATCGGGTCTCCCCAAAGCCGGTAGCCCCTGGGTCAGCGATACGCCACGGCCGGAAGCCACGTGACCACTTCCGGCCACATGGAAACGACAAAGACACCGATCATCTGAATGATCACGAAAGGAATCACTCCCCTGTAGATGTCGGCCAGGGTCACCTCCGGCGGAACAATTCCCTTGAGATAGAACAGGGCAAAACCGACAGGTGGCGTCAAGAAAGACGTCTGAAGGGTCATGGCCAGAACCAGCAGAAACCAGACCATCTTTGGGTCTGTCACGACACCGTAGCCTTCCACGCGGAAATCCAGTTCGGCCACCACGGGTGCGATCAGGGGCAAAATGATGAAACAGATTTCTATCCAATCGAGAAAAAACCCCAGGATGAAGACGCAAAAGACGATGAACCAAAGGATCCCCATCGGCCCGAAGGGCAACGACTTCAGGATCCGGGCGATGAACTCGTCTCCTCCGAGTCCCCTGAGAACCAGGGCAAAGCAGGTTGCACCGATGAGGATCCCGAAAATGTAGGCGTTCGTGTTGAAGGTGATAGACAGAACATCCTTCATCACCTTGAGATCCAGTTTCTTGTTCGCATAGGCGAGCAAGGTCGCCACCAGCGCCCCGACCCCGCTGGCCTCGGTGACCGTGGCGATGCCCAGGAAAATGCTCCCCAGCACGGACAGGATCAGGATAGCGGGCGGAATCACGCTCTTCAAGACATCGAGGATCACTCTCCATGACAGGGGTCTGCGGTCGGGGAGCAGGGGCGCCTTCTCGGGTTTGAGGTAGCACAGGAAGATGAGATAGATCACATACAGGGTCGCCAGGATAAGCCCCGGGATAAAAGCGCCCATGAACAGGTCGCCCACGGAGATCCCCACCTGATCGCCCATGACCACCAGCATGATGCTGGGCGGGATGAGGATGCCCAGGGTGCCGGCGGCCGCCACGGTCCCTACCGCCAACCGCTTGTCATATCCCTGGCGCAGCATGGCCGGCACGGTCAGGAGTCCGAGCAAGACGACCGACGCCCCGATGATTCCCGTGGACGCGGCCATGATCACGCCGATCAGGGTGACGGTAATCGCCAGGCCGCCCCTCACCTTTCCGAACAACTCCTGGGCGGACATCATGAGCTTCTCAGCCATGCCCGATCGGTCCAGCATGAGCCCCATGTAGATAAACATGGGCAAGGATACGAGGACCCAGTTGGACATGGTGCTGAATATCCTGGTCACGGCGATGCCGAAGTAATTGAAATCCACACCGGTGGAAGTTCCCAGGTAGAGGTCCGCGAAGGTTCCCACGGCCGTGAAAAGGATCGCCGTCCCGCAGAGGCAGAAAGCGATGGGAAATCCCGTGAGCATGAAGACAATGAACGCAGCGAACATGGCGATTACGAGATAATCAGTCGTTGCCACGGTTATTCCCCCACAGGAACCGAATCGCCTTGATGAGGCGGGAAAGGGCGGCCAAGCCGAACAGGGCGAAACTGAGAGGGATGACCGCCTTGATGATCCACCGGTAAGGAAGCCCCATGGGCGCCAGGGACCGTTCGCCGTGAACCCAAGATGCCTGCCAGAACTCCAACCCGTAGAGGATGACCACGACGATGAAGGGCATCAGAAGGAAGGCGATTCCCAGGATTTCGATCCACTCCCGGGTGCGCTCCGAAAGAAAGCTGGAGATCAGGTCGACCCGGACGTGGGCGTTGGTCACAAGGGCATAGGAGAGGCCGAACATAAACGCGAGGGAGTACAAATGCCATTCCAGCTCTTCGAGGGCTACGAGCCCGCGGCCCAGCCCGTATCGCAGAAACACCTGCAGGACGATGACAAAGATGAGCAGGCCGTTCGCCCAACTCAGGAACCTCCCGATGCGAAGGATGAAGCGGTCCACCGCATCGAAAAAGCTCCTTTCATTTTTGGATCTATCCATGTTTTACCCTATTTGCATTTCGGCCTGGGCAGATAGGCCATGCAAGCCCAGGGGATGTACTCCGCCTCATAGGCCTTGTAGTCGTCCCAGATCTTCTTCAACATGGGATCCTTGGCTGTTTCTTCCTCGATCACTTCGAGCCAGGTCTTCTGGAAAAGGTCGAGCAGCTCCTGGGAGAAGACCATATTGTTGACGCCCTTCTTGGCGTTTTCCATGATCGCCGCACCCTGGATCGCCGTGGATCTTGCCACGGTGTAGGTCGTCACGGCGCGCACGGCCAGTTCCATCACCGCCTTCTGGCGAGGGCTCATCTTGTTCCACGTGTCCTTGTTGATGACAAGCTCCAGATTGGTTGCCGGCTGGTGCCACCCCGGGAAGTAGTTGTACTTCGCTACCTTGTAAAAACCGAGTTTGGCATCGATGGCGGGAGTCGAAAACTCCGTACCGTCAATGGCGCCTTTTTCCAGAGATTGATAGATCTCACTGCCGGGAATGAGGCTGATCGAGGCGCCGAGCTTCTGAAGCACCTTTCCCGGAAGGCCGGGGTACCGAATGGCCAGCCCCTTCAGATCCTCCGGCTTGTTGATGGGTTTTCTAAACCATCCGGCTGTCTCGGGGGCAAGCAAGCAGAAAAGAAACGCTTTCAAGTTGTACCCCGCATTGTCATAGGCTTCCTGGTAGAGTTTCTGGCCGTTGCCGCTGTAGAACCATCCCATGTAGGCCGGGATGTCGCAGCCGAAGGGAATATAGGTGAACAGCTCCGTCGCAGGCAGTTTCCCGGCGAGGTAGACGGGAGCGGTGTAACCTGCCTCGATCTTGCCCGAAGAAACCGCGTCGTGGATCTCAAAAGGCGGCACCAGCTTTCCTGGGTCAAAGTACTTCACTTCGATCGTTCCTCCGCTGGCGGCCTCGACGTGTTCCTTGAAGAATGGAAGGCACTCACCCAGGGCAGGAAGAACGGCTGCAAAGGCGCTTTGAAGCCTGATCACGATTTTTGTCTCTAAAGGCGCCTTTTTTTCCTGTGCCCGGGCCGTGGCCGAAAACAGGCTTGCGGCAAACACGCACGCCAGAGCGAGCAACATTCCTTTTTTCACCATACCCATCTCACACCTCCTTTTGGGTTCAAAAAGATTGTAAAGCCTCCATGCTGAGTTTTACTGCCCGGAGCACAAAGTAGTCTGCATTGTGCCCGTCATTGCGAGGCGCAAAGCGCCGTGGCAATCCAGTGCACAGCACTGTCCCGAGCAAAGCGAGGGATCTCGTCTTACTGCGGGGAGATCCTTCGATCCGCCTGCGGCGGCCTCAGGACGACTTGCTTCGCAAGTCGGATTGCTTCGCTCCTTTTAGTCGCTCGCAATGACCATCAGAGAGACATTCACAGGCAAACTATATTGTGCTGTCCTTCGTGACACCCGGGCATTTGCGGCGCACGCCGCGCGCTCGTCACCTCCTTTCTCAAAGCTTTACTGAGCTGCTGATTCTTTGCCCCGAACCGGATGAACCTAGCGGGGTTCGCCACGAGAAGATTTAACGAAAGCTAGACTTTGAGGGTCCGGCCTTCCCAGTACTTCTCCCGCATTTCCCGCTTCAGTGTTTTTCCGGCCACATTGCGGGGGAAGTCCTCCATGATGACAACCTGGGAGACCCGCTGGAATTTCGCCCCCACCCGCTCATTGATCCACGCCTTGAGCTCCTCGGCAGTCACGGCACCGGGTTTGTTCAAGACGACCGCCGCCAGGGGAGATTCCCCCCATTTGTCGTCGGGGATGCCGAAGACAGCCGCGTCTCTTACCTCCGCATGCTGTGCGACGATCTCTTCGATGTCTCTCGGGTAGACGTTGACCCCCCCGGAGATGATCATGTCCTTTTTTCTGTCCACCAGGTAAAGAAAACCGCCCTCGTCCACGTAGCCCAAATCACCGGAGTGCAGCCATCCGTCGATGATCGCGTCCCTGGTCAGATCGGGGCGCTTGTAGTACCCCGGCATGAGGATGGGTCCCTTCCCGCATATTTCGCCCACTTCGCCCGGCGCACATTCTTCCCCCTTTTCATTCACGATTTTCATGTCAAAAAACTGAGGCGGAACCCCGACGGAATTGGGTTTGGCAGGGTAGTCGTACTTGTCGAGGATGGTGACAAAACCTTCCGTCAGGCCGTAAAGCTCGTAGAATCTGCCCGGCAGCGCCCTATTGAGCTTCTCCTTGTGTTCCATGAGCAGGGGGGCTCCGAGGGTAAGAATCATTTCCAGGGATTGAAGTCGCTTTGGTTCAAAATTGGGTGCATTTAAGAACGCAATGATCTGTGCGGGAACCATCATCACGTGGGTCACCTTCTCCCGCGCGATGGTCTCGATGTATGATTCGGGATCATACTGGGGGAGAAGGATGTACGTCGCTCCGACAAACATGGTGGGCATGAGATCGACAAAAGCCCCGTTGAAAACAATGGCGCCTGCATGCATGGTGATGCTCTCGGGCGTCATACGGTACGACGCCGCGAAGGAGGTTCCGTAGGCAGCCCGTATCTTGTGGGTGTGAACAATGCCTTTGGGCATTCCCGTCGTTCCGCTGCTGTACATGATGTTGAACGGATCGTCTTCGTTGATCTCCACGTCCGGCTCCTCCTCGCTGGCCGCCCCTTTGAGTCCGTGGTAATCCCTGTAGCCTATGCGCGCACCGTCGGTGAGAAGGTATCTGTCATGGGGAATTTGCGGAAGATCCTTCTTAATGGGGTCCAGAATCTTCACAAAACCGGAGTGGGTGACAACCATCACGGAATCCGAATCCTGAAGCAGGTTGGCGATCCCTTTGGCCATAAGCAGCGTGCTCAGGGGCACGATGACTGCGCCGATTTTGGCGCATGCCCAGTAGGTCTCCATCAACTCCATGCTGTTCGGAAGCAAGGTTGCTACCTTGTCTCCTTTTTGGATGCCCAGGGCGAGCAGAGCGTTGGCAAGGCGGTTGATGCTTTGGTTGAATTCGCGATGGGTCAGCCGTTTGTCCTGAAAAACGACAGCCAGATGGTTCGGTCGATACCGGGCATGCCAGGTGAACAATGAGCCGATGTTCATGGTCGCCTCCTTGGCATTATGCGTCGAATAGGTTGTCGTGACTGAGTGCGCAACAGGAAGGGTAACGCCGTTTAGCTATTGCGAAATCGGTGCCAGGATGTGCGATCAAGGCCCGATCACAGATCTAAGCCAACGGTATTCCTGTTGTTTCCATGGCATTTTCTTTTCCCATGACCTTCCTTTGCAATTCCGATGAAAAGGGTGTAGGGTGTCTCAGAATCGAGACATGTCCCCAACCTGAGACGGAGGGAAGTGATGGGCGTGAAAAAAATATCCCCGGACCGAGTCCAGGGGCTGGTCAGGAGGAAAGGCTTTTTCAAGAGCCTTCTGGACAATATGCAGGTGGGAGTTATTGTAGCCGACAACGAGGGCTATGTGGTTTACATCAACGACACCTATGCGCGGTTCCTCAACATCGATCCTGCAGAAGAAATCGGGAAACATGCCTCCGAGATCGGGGTCAATTCCCGTCTTCACATTGTGGCGAAGACGGGACTGGCCGAAGTCAACTATCCCCATCAATTCAAGGACAGGGCCTTCCTCGTTCACCGGGTGCCGGTGAGAGAAAAGGGGGAAATCATCGCGGTTCTGGGACTCGTGCTTTTCGACAGCGCAAGCACGGCAAGCAAGCTGGCCGAAAAAGTCTCTTTTCTTGAGTCCAAGCTGAGCCTCTATGAAAACGAGCTTCTTTCCCTTCGTTCCACCCGCTACACCATGGACAGCATGGTAGGCACCAGCCAGGCGATAAAATCCCTCAAGAGACAAGCCGTCAAGGCGGCGGCCACAAGCCTCCCTGTCGTGATCACGGGCGAATCCGGCACGGGCAAAGAGCTTCTCGCCCAGGCCATTCATCATGCCAGTTCCAGGCGTCTCTATCCCTTCGTGCGAGTCAACTGTGCCGCCATTCCCGGCGACTTGTTTGAATCGGAGCTTTTCGGATACGAAAAGGGGGCTTTCACCGGGGCGAGATCCACAGGAAAGCCGGGCAAGTTCGAACTCGCCCACCATGGTTCGGTTTTTCTCGACGAGATCGGGGACCTTCCCCTGGACATGCAGCCGAAGCTGCTAAGGGTGCTCGAGGAAAAAGAGTTCGAACGAATCGGCAGCACAAAGCTGATCAAGGCCGACTTTCGGCTGCTCGCAGCGACGAACCACAACCTCGAAGCGATGCTGGAAGAGAATCGTTTCCGCGAAGACCTCTTCTACCGCCTGAACGTCATCACCCTGCACATTCCGCCGCTTCGGGAACGAAGAGAGGACCTCCTGCCTATCGCCGAGCACCTGCTCAAGCGGATTGCCCAGGATGCAGGCTTGACGGAGATTCTTATTTCTTCTGAAGCAGCCGCTGTCTTGAAGCACCACGACTGGCCCGGCAACGTGCGCGAACTCTCCAATGTGCTCGAGCGCGCGGCTTCCTATCTGGAGCGCGGCACGATCTACCCCTGTGACCTCCCGCCTTACCTGCATCGCAGCCGGAAGGGAGGAACCCTTCTGGATCGCGCCTCGCTGAGAAGCATGCAGACCAGAGCTGAAAGCGAAGCGATTCGCTATGCGCTCGAATCCGTGGACTACAACAAGGCCCGGGCCGCCGAACTCCTGGGCATTCACCGTTCCCTTCTTTACAAGAAAATGCACAAATACGGGATTCCCCTTGTCAGCGACAAGTTCGCCCGTGATCGAAATGCCATGGCCATCGAACACTAACCATTTGTCATTCATCATCGAACATTTATCCTCTATCATTGATCGATTCGTAAAAAGTCCTACAACGTCATTGCGAGCGAAGCGAAGCAATCTCCTATGTGCCCCGTATCAATGAGATTGCCACGGCGCTTGCGCGCCTCGCAATGACGGGCCGGGACTTTTTACGAGTTCATCATCATTGAATCGAAACCAGATGATCGTTCCGCAATGTGCAATGTCCAATGCTCAATCAAATGAATATCTGCGTTTCAGGGCGTTCCCTGAACTTGTCCGCAGCCGCGCGGATCTGGGCAAATGCCCACGAAACGTCTGCGGAGATGGCCCCCTCCGGGCATGATCGAACACAGTTGTAGCAGGAGATGCAGGAAGAAGCGATGTCAAGGTGAGGCGAAAACGTCACGGCATCCATCGGGCAGACCTCGGTGCACAGGCCGCATCGCGTGCAGGCTTCCCGAATCAGTTTCATGGCAGGAAAGTCAAGCCTGGCCGATTCAAAGCCCCCCTTTTCCATCCTGCTGCGCATTTTCTCGGGCTGATAGGCCAGGGTGGAAAGGTCCAAACCCGGAGGATTTCCCAGCTTAAGTTTTGCGTTCACGGTGAGGGCCAGCTCCTCGATCATCCGGTCGTCTGATGCATCAGGGCGGCCTTTGCCGAGCGGGGAGTCCGAAGCCCACATGATGGAATGAACCGCCATGACCTTTGCGGCGCCGAGGACCGCATATCCCCTCTTTCCCAGCGCCTGCCCCATCCATTGCAGGGCAATGCCGCTGGTCGCCCCCCCGTAGGTGACAAAAGGAACCGAATAGCCGGATTCCGCCTCATGAAGGCGGGATATGAATTCCATCACCGGCGGGATGGGATATCCGCCGTACACCGGTGAACCGATGTACAAACAGAGGTTATCCCGCGCGGCCGGGAGCTGGCTGATGATGAAGGCCATGTCCGGCTCGTGGGCCAGATCGATCAGGTCCACGGGAACGCCTAAAGATTTTATTTTCCCGTTCAAGACCCGCGCCACGTGTTCCGTGCTTCCGGCAGGCGAACAATACACAATCAGGGCCTTGCGAATGATCAGGGACATGGGCGCTCCTTTCACCCTCAAATTAGCCGATTTCACCGACCGTGACAAGGTTCTTCAACGAACCCCAAATTTGATTAAAAAATTTCTTGACAAGGCCGGGGGAGTAAAATAGTTTTCAAGAGTTTTATGAGAAAGAGGTTACTTTTTGTAACCTCTTTCTGTTTGAAATCGACTTGCGGAATCCTCCGCCACACGTTTTTGGATCTCTTTGGCTTGTCTTCAGAGGGAAAAGGAGAGAGGTGGGCAACAACGACATGGACGAGAGAGGTGAAACCCGATGGTAGATACAAAGCTCCAGGATCTCATTGAAACATTGAAGAAACACGGCGTGGAAAGCGGTGAGGCAGCCTCCCGCCAGATCGTGGAAGAGGCGGAGAACAAGGCTGCAGAAATTCTCGCCCGGGCCAACAAAGAGGCTGATGGCATCGTCAAGGGCGCCAAGGAAGAAGCCGACAGAATCATGAGGCAGCTTCATGCCTCCATGGAGATTGCGGCTTCCCAGTTCCTGACGAACCTGAAAAGACACATGGAGACGAACCTCCTGGCCTTGCCTATCAAGGGCAAACTCACCGAAACTCTGAAGGACACCGCCTTTATAAAAGAACTCATCTCGACGTGCGTGAAGGAATTTGCCAAGGCCACGGGCTCATCGGACCTTACGATCCTGGTTTCCAAAGATCAGAGGGACCGGCTCGACGATCTGGTCGTCAACCTGATCACCGGCCTCGGTGAAGACAAAGGCGACCGCGTGAAGCTGAACCTCAAGACCGACGGCGTCAGCTACGGGTTCATGATCGGCAAGACGGATGGGAGCGTGATGCTGGATTTCACGGGAGAGGCCTTCCTGAGCCTTTTTCTCGGTTACCTGTCGCCCAAGTTTCACGAGTTTTTCAAGACCATTGACCTCAAGCATCCTGAAACAAAATGAAATACTATTTCCTGGTCGCTTATCTCCCGGAAATTCACTGGGACGATAAGAAACTCAAGTATCGTTTAGCGGATCTCCTCGGCGAGAAATTCCACATTGCCCCGAAAGACTGGGACGACGTGGAACTCATCCTGCTGAAGGGTGACCTCCTCCAGATCGAGAAACTGCTCGCAGGCAAGGATGGGGAGGTGGAATTCGCTCTCTACAGCCGGGAATTCTGGAAGGATCAGATCAAATCACCCAAGGACGTGCCCGAGTGGTTGAGCGAGTGCTTCGAAACCCTGGGTTCCGAGGGCTTTTCACCGCAAACCCTGGATCGCCTTTACCGTGCTTACTTTGATTTCGCCGTCCAAAAGGCCTCGAGCCCCTTCCTCCGCGCTTATCTCACCCTTGAAAGGGATTTGAGAAATATCCTGACTGCGGTCAGGGCCCGAAGAAAAGGCCTGCCTCCTTCCGACTATCTGGTGGGCGAAAGCGATTCGGTCGATCTTCTCGGCCGGAGCAGCGCGGAGGACTTCGGACTGAGCAAAGATTATCCCTGGATCGATCGGATTCTTGAGGCAAAGAGCCCTCAGGACATGGAAGAGACGGTTCAGCGAATCGTGTGGGAAAGCATCGATGAGATGATAGAACCCAATCAATTTGAATTTGATGTGGTCCTGGCCTACCTGCTGAAAGTTCAACTCCTCGAAAGAGCGCTCAGCCTGAGCGAGGAGCAGGGCCTGGACATCGTCAGAAGGCTGGAGGAGCTTTAATATGTCTTTTGCAAGAGGTAAAGTCGTTTCAGGCTACGGCAACATGATTACCGCCTCCTTCGACACCCAGGTGCGGCAGAACGAGGTGGCCTACGTGGTCACGGGCGACAGGAAGCTCAAATGCGAAGTCATCCGGGTGCGCAATGACGTGTGCAACATGCAGGTCTTCGAGGACACGCGGGGGATCAAGGTCGGGGACGAGGTGGAGTTCACCGGAGATCTCCTCGTCGTGGAACTGGGTCCGGGGCTTCTGGGCCGGATCTATGACGGCCTCCAAAACCCCCTTCCGGAACTGGCCAAGCAGTGCGGCCTGTTCCTGAAGAGCGGCGTCTACCTCACGGGGCTCGATCGGGACACACCCTGGGAGTTCACGCCCGTGGCAAAACAAGGGGAGACCGTGCGCGCCGGAACCGTGCTGGGCACCGTGCCGGAAGGCATTTTCACCCACAAAGTCTTCGTGCCTTTCAATTTTATCGGTACGGGAACGATCAAAAGCATCTTGGGCCAAGGATCTTACAAGGTCGGCGAGGTGGTGGCCAAGGTGGAGGATGACCAGGGCAAAAGCCACGATATCACCTTCGTGCAGCAATGGCCCATCAAGATTCCCTTGCGCCATTACAAGGAAAGGCTTCTGCCCGAGGAACCCCTGGTCACCGGGTGCAGGATCATCGACACCTTCTATCCCGTGGCCAAAGGCGGCACATCGTGCATCCCCGGCCCCTTCGGATCGGGCAAGACCGTGCTGCAGCAGATCATCTCGCGCTATGCGGACGTGGACATCATCATCGTGGCCGCCTGCGGTGAGCGGGCGGGCGAGGTGGTGGAAACCCTCCGGGAGTTCCCTCATCTTCTGGATCCTTACACGGGAAAAACCCTGATGGAAAGAACGATCATTATCTGCAACACCTCCTCCATGCCTGTGGCGGCAAGGGAAGCCTCGATCTACACGGCCATCACCCTGGGCGAGTACTACCGCCAGATGGGACTGGACGTTCTCATCCTGGCGGACTCCACGTCCCGGTGGGCCCAGGCTTTGCGGGAGATGAGCGGCCGGCTGGAGGAAATCCCGGGGGAAGAAGCCTTCCCGGCCTACCTTCAGTCCAGGATCGCCGAGTTTTACGAACGGGCCGCTCTCGTCCGTCTCGACGACGGCTCCACAGGGTCTGTCAGCGTCATCGGCACGGTTTCTCCGGCAGGAGGAAACTTCGAGGAACCGGTGACCCAGGGAACCCTTGCCGTGGTGGGCGCCTTTCTCGGGCTGACCTGGGCCCGGTCCAACGCACGCCGCTTTCCGGCCATCGACCCCCTCATCTCCTGGTCCAAGTACCTGGACCAGATGAAAGAAACCCTGGACAAGATCGCTCCTGGCTGGATCTCGAAGGTCAGGGACGCCCAGAAGATGATTTACGAGGGCAACGAGATCAAGAAGCGCATGGACGTGGTCGGCGAGGAAGGGACCTCCATCGCGGACTTCATGGTGTACCTGAAAATGGAGCTTTTGGATTCGGTCTACCTTCAGCAGAACGCCTTTGATCCGGTGGATGCCTACAACACCATGGAGAGACAGGTGTACAGCTTCTCGAAAATCACCGAGGTGCTGAACAAGGACATCAAGGCCAAGGACAAGGACGAAGCAAGAAATATCTTTTTCAGGCTCACCTCGCTTTTCAGAAACTGGAATTCGGCGGAGTGGAAAGGTGAAGCCTTTGATCAGTATGAACAACAAATCAACGAGTTTCTCGGGAGTTGAACCGTGAGAAAAATCATCACCAAGATTCGCGAAATCACCGGCAACATCGCCATACTCAACGCAACGGACGTAGGTCTCGGTGAACTGGCGGCGATCCAGTCTCCGGGCAAGAGCACCCTGGGACAGGTGATCCGCATTTCAGGGGACCTGGCGGCCCTTCAGGTCTTCGGCGGAACCAAGGGTCTGTCCACGAACGACACCGTATCCTTCCTGGGTCACCCCATGGTCGTGAAATACGGCAACTCCATGCTGGGCAGGATATTCAGCGGAGGCGGGAGACCCATCGACGGGGGACCGGAGCCCGTGGAAGAGGAAATTCCCATCGGAGGCCCATCCTTTAATCCCGCCAACCGGATCATTCCCAAGCAGATGATCCGCACCAACATCCCCATGATCGACGTGTTCAATTCCCTGGTCGTGAGCCAGAAGCTCCCCATCTTTTCCATCCCCGGAGAGCCTTACAATCAGGTCCTGGCCCGCGTGGGGATGCAGGCTGAAGCGGACATCATCATCCTCGGGGGCATGGGGCTCAAGTTCGACGACTACACCTTCTTCAAGCGCACCTTTGAAGAGGCCGGAATCATGAACCGCGTGATCATGTTCATCCACCTGGCCTCCGACCCCGTGGTGGAGTGCCTGCTTGTGCCCGACATGGCTCTTGCGGTGGCCGAACGCTTTGCCGAAGCCGGCAAACGGGTTCTCGTGCTCCTGACGGACATGACCAACTTCTCGGACGCTCTGAAAGAAATCTCCATCTCCATGGAGCAGATCCCCAGCAACCGCGGGTACCCGGGCGATCTCTATTCCCAGCTTGCGGCCCGCTACGAAAAAGCGGTGGACATCGAAGGTCTTGGAGACATCACCATCCTGGCTGTGACGACCATGCCCGGCGATGACGTCACCCACCCCGTCCCCGACAACACAGGCTACATCACGGAGGGGCAGTTCTACCTTCACAACGGGGTCATCGATCCTTTCGGATCCCTCAGCCGCTTGAAACAGAACGTGGTCTCCAAGGTGACCCGGGAAGACCACAACGACATCATGAACACCATGATCCGGCTTTACTCGGACTGCCGGGAATCGCGAAACAAGATCGCCATGGGATTCAAGCTTTCAAAGTGGGATGAGACACTCCTTGCCTACGGGAAGGACTTCGAGGAGGAACTGATGGCCCTGAACGTGAACATCCCCATCGAGGAAGCGCTGAACCTGTGCTGGGACATTCTCGGAAGGCACTTTGAGCCCGTGCAGACGGGCCTGAAAGAGCACCTCATTCAGAAGTACTGGTCCGGCCGCGGCGAGCTGAGCCGGGCGGCTCAATAAACGGATGTTCTCATGGCCGAGAAACTGAAATACAACAAGACCGCTCTCAAGGCCCAGCGGGACGGGCTGGCAAAATACCAGAAGTTTCTGCCCATTCTTCAACTCAAGAAGATGCAGTTGCAAATCGTGATCCGGCAACTGGAACCCCTGATCGAAGAGAAAAAACGTCTTCTCAAGGAAGCGGCGGAATCGGTTCAACCCTGGGCCAAGTATCTCACGGATCCGGCCGTGGACATCCACGACTTTCTGGTCATCGAGCAAATCCGCACCCAGACCGACAACATCGCAGGGGTGGATGTGCCGGAATTCCAGGGCGTCGATTTCAGAGAGGTCCCTTACTCTCTCTTTGCCACGCCTCCGTGGCTCGACCACGCGATCTCCATTCTCAGGAGGCTCATTTCCTTGCGGGAAGAGCTGCGAGTGCTCCTGGAAAAGGAGGCGCTCATTCAGGAAGAGCTGCGCACGACCACCCAGCGCTGCAACCTCTTCGAAAAGAAGCTGATCCCGGAGCTCAAGGAAAACATTCGAAAGATCAGGATCTTTTTGGGTGATGAGGAGACCGCTTCCGTAGGCAGGGCAAAACTGGCGAAGGCGAAAATCCAGGAGGCTGAGGCATAGTCACATGATCGTAAAGATGAGGAAAATCACTTTTGTGGGCCTGGAGGCGGAAAAAGAGCGCTTTCTCGATCTTCTCCAACAGATCGGCGTGGTCCATCTCATTTTCCCTCAGGATCCGTTTGAGCCCCTGGATCTCGCCAAAGAGCTGAGCCGCGTCACCGAGGCGCGGAAGTTCCTGGCTTCAAGAGCGGGAAAGGCGAGCGCCGGCGCGCCCATGTCCGCACGGGAAGTCTGCGAAAAAAGAGAAAGCCTGGCGCAAAGGGAAACGCGGATCCAAACCGAACTCGTGGCTCTGAGAAAGGAACGCTCCCTTCTGGAGGCCTGGGGTGACTTCTCTGTGGAGGAATTGGAAGCGCTTCGGAAGAGAGGGCTTCACATCCAGTTCTTCCGTGTGACCCAGAAGACCTTTGACGCTTTACCCCTCCAGGACGTTTACCACCAGGTGGTCAGCGTCACCAAGGGCGAAGTCTGTTTCATCACGGTTTCCGAACAACCCCTTTCCCTGGAAATCGCCGAGGAGAAGATCCCGCCCAGGAGCCTCTCCACCGTGCACAAGGAGATAGCGGCCAGGGAAGAAGCGCTGAAGAAAATCGAAGTGGAGTACGTAGACCTTGCAGCCCACCTCGATGCGCTCAGGAAAGAAGAAGCGGCGCTGACGAATCTGCTGGAATATCGAAAGGCCGCGCTGAACGCCGGAAGCGAACTCGAGAATCGTCTTTTCATCGTAAAGGGATGGTCTCCTCTTCCGGAGCAGGAGCTGATCGCGAAGATTCCGGAAACCTTTACCCTGTACCATTACAGCGACGATCCTTCGGAGGACGAACGGGTTCCCGTGGTCCTGCGGAACAAGGCCGCCTTTGATTCCGGGGAAGATCTGGTCAAGGTGTACTCTTATCCCAACTACAAGGACTTTGATCCCAGCGGATTCGTGCTTTACTGTTTCGCCGTGTTTTTCGGCATGATCGTGGGGGATGCCGGCTACGGGGTCACCCTGCTTGTCATCACTTTCCTCTTGCAGAGGAAAATCAAGAGCTCATCGCCCTTTGCCGTTCGCTTTTTCCGCCTCATGTATTTCCTGGGCTTTGCCGTCACCGCCTATGGAATTTTGTCGGGCGGATATTTCGGGATCACCCTGAGCGCCGACAACCCCTTGTCCAAACTCTGCCTTGTGGATGTGAGCACCAAGGAGGGACAGAACCTGGCCATGGTCCTGTCCATCATCGTGGGCATGATCCACATCTCCCTTTCCTTTGTGTTGAAGTTCAGGAACACCCGGGATATCGCCTCCCTGGGCTGGATTGTGGTCATCTGGGCCGGTTACTTTCTCGTCAACAGCAAGATGGGCCACGGCTTGGACAACCCTATCGCCAAGTATGTTCTCATCGCCGGTCTCGCCGTGGTCTTCCTCTTTTCCTCCACAAGGAAAAACCCCCTGTTGAGAGTGCTCGAGGGGCTGAACGGCCTCATGGGAATCGTGCAGGTTTTCTCCGATGTCCTGTCCTATCTTCGTCTCTTTGCTCTGGGCATCGCCACCGTTTACATGGCCCAGACCTTCAACATGCTCGCAAAGGACATCGTCGGGGGAGTGCCGTGGCTCGGCTACGTGTTCGCTGCGTTGATTCTTTTTGCAGGGCACACCATCAACCTGCTGCTGGCCATCATGGGAGGGGTGATACACGGTCTGAGGTTGAATTTCCTTGAGTGGTACCGGTGGTGCTTCACAGGGGATGGATTGGTTTACAAGCCTTTTCGGCAAATAAAATCTTGAGTCTAAGAAGAGGAGAGCGTTCACATGGATGTAATGGTTATGCTGGGTTATGCAGGATGTGCATGTGCAGTGGGTTTGGCTGCCTTGGGGAGTTCCATTGGTTGCGGCATCGCCGGCGCAGCCTCGCACGGCGTGATGGCCAAGGTTGAAGAGGGGCACGGCAAGTTCATCGGCATGTCCGCGGCCCCGTCGTCCCAGACCATTTACGGGATCGTGCTCATGTTCGTGCTTCTGGGCAAAGTGAAAGCGGCCGCCGGCCTTGGACTGCTGGGAATCGGCCTCTTCTGCGGGATCGGCATCATGGTGTCCGCGATCTACCAGGGCAAGGTGGCAGCCACGGGAATCCTGGCCTCATCGAAGAAGCCGGAAGTTTTCGGGAAGTGCTTCGCCGCCGTGGGTATTGTCGAGAGCTTCGCCCTCTTTGCCATGGTCTTCGGCCTGATCATCGCGGGTGCCATATAAGCAGGGAGCAAAGAGCGAGGAGCATCTTTTTACACTGAAGCCTCCGGCTTGGCCGAAGATGCTCCGGACGAGTCAAATCCCCCCACTGCCCCTTTTCCCATATGGCCTGCGTTGGAGCCGTCAAAGGGGGTTTTGGGGGTATTTTTATTCGCCTCGGCCGGAGAGAGCTGCGCCTTTCGACCCACGTGTACGCCCCCAGGCCCCCGGTCTGGATCCCGTTCATGAGCCTTTGCGATGCCGTCAACGATGAAACACGTTTTCCCCCTGGTTTTGACCGTCTTCTTTTTGCAAGGGCTCGTGGAGGGTGCGAGCGGACAGACCATCCCGGCCTTCCGTGGAAGCGATGCCTTTGCTTACCTCGTGAAACAAACCGATTTCGGTCCCCGAAATCCTAACTCCACGGGCCACGAGGCATGCCTGGAATTTCTTGCGCAAACGTTGCGACGGTCGGCCCATGAGGTCCGCCTCCAGCACTTCACCCACCCGGGTTACGGTGAAGAGCTGTGGCTTACCAACGTGATAGCCTCCTTTCGACCCGAACTGCAGGATCGCATTCTCCTCTGCGCCCACTGGGACACCCGGCCCCGGGCCGACAGGGACGAAAACGCCCTGCGGAGAAACCAGCCGATCCCCGGCGCCAACGACGGAGCCAGCGGGGTAGCCGTGCTTCTTCACCTTGCCGATTTGATGAAGGCTCTCCCCCCGCCTGTGGGGGTAGACATTGTTCTCTTTGACGGCGAAGATTACGGGCTGGAGGGAGATTTCTCCAAGTACCTCCTGGGATCCCGGTTTTTTGTCACCCAAAAGGCTCCGGACTACCGGCCTCGTTTCGGGATCCTTCTGGACATGGTCGGGGACAGATTCTTGGATCTTCCCAGGGAGCAGAACTCGATTCGCTCGGCCCCGGACATCGTAGAACTGGTCTGGAACAAGGCTCAGGAACTCGGAATAAAACAGTTCTCCTCCAAGGTGGGGCCGGAGATGTTTGACGATCACCTCCCTCTGAACCAGGCAGGCATCAAGACGATTGACATCATCGATTTCAACTACCCGGATGAGACCAACCGCTTCTGGCACACCCATAACGATGTGCCGGAGAACTGCAGCCCCGAGAGCCTGGAGGCGGTGGGCACGGTTCTTACGCACATCGTCTACACTCAGCGGCCCTGAAAAAAGCCGTTGTGACGGATACAAACAAATTAAATTGCATGCCGTTTCGGCCTCTATCCATGAGGCCATGTCGCGTGATTCCCTTTTGGTCATTGCGAGCGACTCCGGACCTGATCCGGAGGAGCGTGGCAATCCAGTGCAGCGCACTGTGCCGAGCAAAGCGAGGGATCTCCTGGTGACGCGAAAAGATCCTTCGATCCGCCTTCGGCGGCCTCAGGACGACTCGCTTTGCGAGTCGGATTGCTTCGTCGCTACCGCTCCTCGCAATGACCTCTTCAATATAAACCCTTGATTGTTCCGAGCAGTATGAACTTATTCGGCCTTTTTGTTTTTGATCACTGCGGCGGGCAGGTTGGGAGGGACGGGCAGGTTGAAACCGGTCCCGGCATGGCGCGACACGGTCGTCTCGGAGCTTTCCTTGATTTTCTTGAGGATCTCGTATTTTCTCTGCCTTTCGAAATAAAGGGTCTTGATCGGTTCCGGAAGCACGGCTTCAAAGCGCTCCAGCTTCTTTGCCAGATCAGGAAGCGAGCGCGCCTTATCCCACCCCCGTTTCAACCCGTTTTTTTCTTCCCACCTTTTCAAATAGTCCTCGATTTCCAGGAACTCCCCCATGAGGATTTCCCACGTGGCCCATGCCGTGACCGAGATGACTTCTTCGGATTTTTCTTGGGATTTTCTGACGGTTTCCAGAGCGGCCCGGCCGTTCTTATCCGTCTCAGTCGCCGACTCGTGGACTCTTTCAGAGGCTTGCTTGACGGTTTCGGAAAGCAGCCCGATGGCTTCCGATTGCTTTTGAAGCTCGGCACTGATGCGCTTGAGAGCCACATCATCCGCTTGTCCTCTTCCCCGCTGCTCGATCAACCTCTTCCCGAAATCATAGTGGTTGATCCCGAAAAACACCGCAACGGCAAACCCCAGAAACAACGCCGCCGACCCGTGCCCTATCTCTTCGTAGAGCAGCCACTGAAACGTTTTGTAGGCGATGAAGCCCGAGAGTCCCAGGGCAATAGCCAAAACATAAAGGTCCTGGCTGATCAAATCTCCCTCTCCATGTCCTCAAGCTTCACATTCCCCGGCACTTCGGGTCTCGTGAAGTCGATGAAAACGGATAGGACGCGCATGTCCGACTCGTTTCCGCTCTCGCTGATGGATGTAAGGCCGATTTCCATCTGACCGGTCACAAGCGGAAAAGAGGGAATGTCATCCGGCAACACGAGGACCGTCACCTTGCCCACGTCAGCAAAGGTTGAATCGTAATCGACACGCCTGCCGGCATCCCAATAAATCCGGTACCCTGCCACGGCAGGGCCCGGGGACGCATCCCAGGACAACTTTTTTTTGGTCGCCCTGCCTGTGCCTTTGATCGTCCTCGACGGCCTGACCACGAAGGCCGAGGGCTCGGGAACCATGGCACGGGTCCCCTTTCCCAAGGGAACAACGGGACGCCGCAACGCGAATTGTCTCAACCGGAATGTTCTCATTCGTCGACCCAGCGTTGATTCATCGGGGTCTTTTGGTATCCGGAAACAGGGAGACTTCTCTGCAACCGGCCCAGAGCCTCGTCGATCAAAGCCGGAAGGTGGCTCTGCAACCATCCCTCGATGAACGACCAAAGATCCTCCTCTTTCAACTCCGCTCCGATGTGCAGGGAAGGCAGGATGATTCGGGGATCCATCTGGATATTTTGTGGGAACGTCCGTATTTTCTGCACCTTGAGATCCCCCAGGAAAATCCGGGTCCTTTTTGCCGTCTCCATATAAGCGAGTTTTTGGTCCGAAAACACTCTTTCCTCCTGCCCGGAGTGCTCCACGGCGAATTCGGGATCAAAGGGCTCTTCGCTCAAGAGCTCCTGTTCATAGAGCGTCAACAGTTCCAGGAAGACCGGCTCCAGCGTCTTTTCGCTTCGAACCTGTTTCAGGCCCACGCTTTTCACCGCCTCCGACCGGGTGATGGTGCGATGGCTGGAGACAAAATCCGAGAATAGGCGGCTGATGATCTTCCGGTTTCTCCCTTTGGTGAAGCCTCTTCTTCTCTTTTCCAGGAGCCTCAGGCAGTCGGTCTTGGTTTGCTCAACCAGTCTTTGCATGCTCCCCAGGAGTAAAGGATTGATGATGTCCACGGTGCGGAGAAAAGCGTCGATTCGCTGCTTTTCCCGGACTCTGCCGAAGGTTCCCATGAGGGACATCAAGGCCTTCAGATCCTCGACACTTGATCCTCTATCTTCGAATCCTTTCTCCCCGGCCGAAATATTACCCGGGATCAGGACTTCGATGGGACTCAGTTCGCCTCTTTCCCCCATGATGATGGTGTCGGCACCCAGCGCGATCATGGTTGCGGCGCCGTGCGCCTTGTGGGGAATTATCACGTTAAACAGACCGAACAATTCCCGGATCATGGCCACCATCTGCCATGGCACGGTCGTGTCGCCCCTTTGAGCAACGATGAAAAGATCCAGGGGTTTTGCCCCAAAAGGCTTCAGCTCCGAGAGAAGGCGGTACATCTGTCCGACGGCATCCCGGCTGATCTTTCCCTCGGCATGGGGACGATCGCTCAGGACGTAGGTAATCACATGGGACTTGCGTTTTTCTTGAATCCTCTCAATCAACTCCAAGCGCCGATTCCTGGACATGGCGACCTCAATCCTCGATTCTCAGGTCCGTCGGTGGAGCGGGTTTACGCGGCCCGTCCTCTCTTGCCACGACCAGCTTCCCGAGCCAAGCCTCGGCACACCGATCCCGGCCGGGATTTTTTTTCATCCTGGCCATGTAATGCACCGCTTGCATGATCCGCATGGCTTTGAGCAACAGGTGCGGGGGATCCTCGGTCAGACGATACCTCTCCAGAGCGGCAAGCGTCTCCGGTCCGAGCCTTCCGTCCTCCACAACGCCGGGATAGGAGGAATCCCTCGGCTTCAAGGCATTCAGGCTTTTCTGCAGGCCATACACGGCCCTGCCGACTCCCAGTTCCACGGATGAGAGGAAAAGCTCCGTCGCAATGTCCTGGTCGGGGACTTGGTCTCCCCGAAAACGGTCCCAATAAACTTGCTTGAACAGCTCGCGCACCTTTTCCTTGAGTTTCTTGTTTTGTTCCAGGGTGCTCTTCAGTTCATGCTCATCGCTTGCCGCGAATTTCAGGGCGTCGATGATGGGCCAGCCTTCCCAGGCAGGATGAAAATGCCTTTCGATCCCGCAGTATATCTCGATATCCGGCAGCACCGCCGTGTACCCTGCCCCGGCAACCGAAGAAGCGACAAGCGCTTTGATGAAATCCGCCATCCTGAAAACCTTCCCCGACTCGCCTATCTATATTTGATGAAAGGGGATGCGTCAAGGGTGATGCGCAGAATGAAAAGGTCCTCCTTGACTCGGAAGGGAAAATTCGAATAGAATCCTGGAACTTTTCTGCTGAATCTGATCCGGCCCGCGGAATACCAAGGAAGGAGTCGACGGGATGGCAAGTGCACAAACCGACAAGCAGGCAGACCTCGCAGGTCCAGGCATCGGCGACTATGAAGAACTGGAAAAGATCCTGCCCCAGGACTACACCTCTCTCCTCACCATCAAAGAAACACAGAAGGCCGTGTTTGCCGTGAAAAGCTACATCGAGGAAAACCTCTGCAAAGAGCTGAACCTCATGATGGTCACCGTTCCTCTCATCGTAGACGTGGAAAGCGGCGTCAACGACATGCTCGACCGGGACGGCTCGCGCACGCCGATCCAGTTTCACATTTCCAATGACCGTGACAAACACCCCGTTGACGCCCAGATCGTTCAGGCCGCCACCAAGTGGAAAAGAATGGCCCTGAAGCAGTTCGGGATGGAAGCAGGCGAAGGGCTCTGCACGGACATGAGGGCCGTGAGAAAGGACTACTTTCTTGACCACGACCACAGCGCCTACGTGGACCAATGGGATTGGGAAAAGCGAATCACGCCGGAGCAGCGTAACCTTGATTTTCTGAAAGACTCGGTCAGGAGCATATGGAAGGTCATCAAGGGCGCGGAAGTCTATGCCCGGGAGCTCTTTCCTCAACTTAAAACAGACAGGTACCCCGACCTGCCGGAGGAGATCACCTTTTTCCATGCCGAGGAAATCCTTGCCATGTATCCGGATCTCCCTCGCAAGCAACGCGAAACCATGCTGGTCCAGAAATATCCGGCCGTTTTCATCATCGGCATCGGATGGACCCTCGAGGACGGCTATCCCCACGAGATGAGGGCCGCCGACTACGACGACTGGGCGACCGAGACCGTTTCGGAGAACGGACGCACCGTGCACGGCCTCAACGGAGACATCCTCGTCTGGAACCCCGTGACAAAACGTCGCCATGAGCTGATGTCCGGGGGCATCCGGGTCAACGCCGAAACCCTCAGGAAGCAACTCGAACTCACCGGGCAGTTGGAATGGCTCAAGCTGCCCTACCACAAGGCGATCATCGAAAATCACCTTCCTCTCAGCATCGGGGGAGGCATCGGCCAGTCTCGCACCCTCATGCTGCTGCTGAAAAAAGCGCATCTGGGGGAAGTGAGCGTCACCGTGTGGCCGCCGATTCTCAAGGAGATGTGCCGGAAGAAGAACATTGATGTTATCGAGTAACGCACCCCATCACAGGAGGACGAACATGAAAGTCAACAAAGCAAGTCTCGTCATCGTTGCGACCCTGCTGGTCGGCATCAGCTTTATCCTGGGGCCTGTGCCTTGTGCTGCAGCAGACAAGCCCGTGAAATGGGTTCTTTCCACGCCCTTCAGCAGTGAGTCTTACGGGGGCAAGGGGGTCGCCTGGATCATCAACCGCATCAAAGAGAAAAGCGGGGGCAGCCTCCTCATTGAACCCTACTACGCCGGGTCTCTCGGGTACAAGAGCCCGGAATACCTCAAGGTCATCAAGGACGGGCTGATGGACATGGCCGAGTTTTCCTCCCCCCACGCCACGGGTACCGAGCCGATTTTCGGGGCCTGCGTTCTCCCCTTCACCTTCTTCTCCTATGACGACTTCTTGAACTTCGCCCAAAAGGTCCTGGTGCCCAACCTGTCGGATGTGGTGGAGAAAAAGTGGAACATGAAGCTCATCGGGGTGGTCATGTACCCGCGCACGGCTTTCTACGGCAAGAAGTCCGTCCAGACGATGGACGACTTCAAGGGCCTCAAGGTCCGTGTCATGGGAAAGCTGGATTCCATGATTTTCAAGAAACTGGGTGCCGAGCCCACCTACATCCCCTTTGAAGACCTCTACACCGCCCTTCAAAGAGGGGTTGTTCAGGCCATGCCCAACAGTCTCACCGCGGCGGCGGACATCAAGGTGTGGGAGGTGTGCAGCCACGCCACCATGATCGGATACGTGATCGGGTGCGGCTTCATGGTGGTGAACAAGACATCCTTTGATTCCCTGCCCCCGGACGTGCAAAAGCTTGTCCTGGAAAGCGGGGAGGCCTACTCCCTGCACATGAAGCAGGAAATCACCAAGGAAAGCGAAATCGCCCTCGAGAAGTACCGTCAGAACAAAATGGTCCTCACCGACATGCCCAAACCGGTTCTGGACCAGTTCAGAACCGCGGCTCAGGAGGTGTGGGTCGAGTGGGCCAAGGACACGGGTCCTCTGGCCGACAAAATCCTCAAACAGGGCGGCCTGGTCAAGTAGAGGTCATGTCCATTGAAAAAATCAGTGCGGCCATCAGCCGCATCAGCCGGTGGGCGGCCTACCTGGCATCTTTGCTCGGCGGCCTCCTGGTTGTCCTGGTCCTGGCCGAGATCGTGCGAAGAACCTTCTGGGGCTCTTCATTCCTCTGGGCCTTTGAAATGTCCTCGTGGCTTCTGGTGGGCTTTATTTTTCTCGGCATGGCTTATACGCTGCAGACGGGCGGGCACGTGCGCGTGCAGCTCCTCACCGATCGCCTTTCCGACCGGACCCGGGAATACCTGGAACTGATCCAGGCCCTCTTCGGAGCGGGTCTGTTCGGCTTCCTGTCGGTCTACGTTTTCAAGGGGGCCCTGTCCAACTACGAAACAGGCGCCCGGGGCCTGAGCGAGATTGATCCTCCCCTCTGCATCATATGGGGAGTGGCCTTCCTGGGCCTGAGCCTGTTTACCCTGCAATTCATCGGCATTTTTCTGGATCGACTCAACGGGGTTCGACGGGGGGAGACGACGGGTCATGAGTGAAATCGAACTGGTCGTTATCCTCTTCGGCGCCCTCCTTCTTATTCTGCTGACCGGCATTTGGATCGGCGTTGGAATCGGCCTCGTCGGCGTCGTGGCCATGGCCATGCTCACCCGATACCCTGTGGGCAATATGATGGCCTCCCTGTGCATGGGGCTTGTCAACAACTTCGTCCTCGTTTGCCTGCCGGGGTTCATCCTCATGGGTGAAATCCTCTTCAGGTCCGGGGCCAGCAAAGATCTCTATGAAAGCATCACGCCCTGGGTCTCCCGGATTCCCGGGAAGCTGCTTCATTCCAATGTGCTCAGTTGCACCCTCTTTGCCGCCATGTCAGGGTCCAGCGCCGCCACCGCAGCCACCATCGGCACCGTCGCCATACCGGAGCTGAACAGGCTCGGGTACAAGCCGGGCCTGGTGGTGGGCTCCCTGGCCGGCGCCGGTACCCTGGGCCTGCTCATTCCGCCCAGCATTTCCCTCATCGTCTACGGGGTCATCACCAACAACTCCATCGGCCAGCTCTATGTTGCCGCACTTTTGCCCGGGATCATGCTCGCCCTCCTGTTCATGTTCTACATCGCCCTCCGAGCCTTGATGAACCCCGGTGCCGTGACCGAGGATCGTCGAACCTTTACATGGAAACAGCGGTTCGAGGGCCTGGTCAAGATTCTTCCCACCGTGATCCTGATTTTTCTGGTCCTCGGTCTAATCTACCTGGGGGTGACAACCCCGACCGAGGCGGCCTTCATCGGCGTTGCGGGCGCTGTGCTCACGAGCCTGATTTACGGAAACTTCAGCTTCAACATGCTCCTTGAATCCATGCTGGGAACCATTCGCACGAGCTGCATGCTTTTCCTGATCATGATGATGGCTGCGGTCATGTCCAGCATGGTGGCCTATCTGAAGATTCCTTCGGGCCTTGCCGAGACCGTGAGCCACGCGGGTTTTTCGCCGGCACTGCTTTTCATGGTCGTGTGCTTTCTCTATCTCATGCTGGGCTGCTTTTTCGACGGCATGTCCATCATGCTTTTGACGCTCCCCATCATTTATCCTCTCTTGGTGACCCAGTTGCACTACGATGCTGTCTGGTTCGGGGTGATCCTGACGATCCTGATCGAGGTAGCCCAGGTGACGCCGCCCGTGGGCTTCAACCTCTACGTGCTCCAGCACGTGTCGGGCCAGCCCATCGGCATGGTGGCGAGAAATGCCCTGCCCTTTGCAGCACTCCTGCTGCTGGGCGTGGTGATCCTGTACCTTTTCCCGCAGATTGCACTTTTCTTGCCTGGCCAGATGGTCAGGTAGGGTTAGAGGAGGTGAAGGAATGGCCGGCAAGGGTCTCAAGGAACTGAAAAAAAGGGTGAAAGCCCCCAAGCCTCTCAGGGTGCTGATCAACGGAGCGGCCACGGCAGCCTGGTATGACCTCCGTGACGAGGACATCAAGTCGCAGGTCATCGAGCGCCTCCTGGCAGTCTGCGCCGGGTGGCGGCACATGAAGGGCGTTCGATTCATCGCTTCATTCGATGACGATCTTTTCATGGTGGGCGATCCCAGGGGATTTCAGAAGTGGTCCATCTACATGCTTTTCGACGTCGACAAGCCGGACTCCGTGGTCGCCATGGTCGACGACTTCAGGCAGGGAGAGCTCACGCTCCACACCTACTTCACGGTGCAGGCGACCTTGGGCCGTGTCTTCTGGCCCATTGAAGAAATTCATGGATGAAGGCGACTCTAACCGTCTTCATGGCTCGAGGTCTTAATCTGTGTCCACGCGAGGCGGATCAATGTCAGGTTTTCCGGGGCAGGGACGGCCGTTCGCCATTCATGCTCCGATACCTCAGCATGAACGGCTGTGTTGTGTAAAGTGTGAAGTTATTTTTGTGCGGGCGCACGTGTGAGCATCGTATATCCCGCGTTTGCGCCGAGCGGAGATCACGCATTCAAGGCAAACGCAATCATTCGCCCATCATGCTTTCTGACCACAAATCCTTTTCTTTCCAGGTATCGGAGGTGCGCAATCGCTTCACCGGTGGCAAACCATTTCTGTGCCCGCGGGAACTCCTCCCAGGAATCACAGTCAAGATCCCACGTCATTCGAGATGCCACATCAAAGGCCGTTAGCGCATCGTTTCCAAGGATCGAAAGGACCTCTCCGAGCCGTCTTTCATGGTGTTCCTTTAACTCGGTGATTCTCGCCTTGTGATCCGTGATGAGCCTTCGGTGACCCGGCAAAACAAGGTCGATCTCCATATCATAGACTTTGTCCAGACTTGCCAGATAGTCTTGAAGCGGATTTTGTTCCTCCGACCAGCATTGGATATTGGGCGTAATGTCAATCAAAATGTGATCTCCTGCCACGAGGATTTTCCTCTTCGGTTCATACAGGCAGGTGTGCCCCATGCTGTGACCCGGCGTGGAAACACAGGTAAAGCGATAATTCCCGGCATTGATTTCATCACCGTCCTGCAAAATATTCATTTCAGGGATCCAATCGGAGCCGAATTCACGGCCGGGGTGTGATCGGATCGCCTCACGCAGTTCGTTTTCTGGAAAGCCGTTTTTCGACGCATAGGCGATCATGCGTTCCCACCAGCCGGAGGCTTCGATCAATTCCGTTTCAGGTCTGTTAAAAAACACGTGGCTTGTCCCTGTCACGAGCTTCGACAAGAGCCCGAAATGATCGGCGTGCAAGTGGGTGATAAAGAAATCCGTCCTGGCGAGATCAATGTCGAGGTCCCGTAATCCGGACTGGATCGCATCGAAACATTCCTTTCGATTCAGCCCGGTATCGATGATCAGGTTCCTGTCTGAAGATCGAATCACATAAGCATTGAGGAATTTTAGCGGGCTCTTCGGCAGCGGAACTTCCACTCGAAAAAAACCGGGCTGTATCTCTTCAATCATCATCGCTTATCCTTTCATTCCCGCTTCTCTGAGGAGCACATGGTTGTGATGTTCCAAAGGACCTTTTCTCTCTTGCCTCGGCAATGGTGCGGGGATTTTTGCGAAGAGGGAAGGTGAGGGGACAGGAACTCGCTTCCACCAAGAGGGAGGATAGGCGATTCGGGCTAGTGTGTCAATCATGAGAAAGGAGCAGGTCGATTTTTGCGGTCCCCACGGATTCCGATCAACACGAAAAGGCAAGAGGAGGTAGCACCGGCTTCCACCCGGGGTGGCTTTGCCCTCAAATTTCACCTTGAAAAGACCCACAGTTTTTTAGTATAATTATGCATCAAGCCTATGGGATTTCCCTTCGCGAGCCGATTTGCCAGGCAAATGGTTTTCCTATCAGGGCCTCGATGAATTCCGGGGTGAAACGAGCCGTGATTGAAGTTTTCATTATAAAGGGACCGGAGCAAGGCTCCTCGTTTGTACTCAGCGGAAAGACCGCGTCGATTGGAAGAGATCCGGCCAACGAGGTCTGCCTGAACGAGCCTTCCGTGTCCCCGAAACACTTGAAGATCAACAAATATGACGATCAATACTATATCGAGGACCTGCAGAGCAGAAATGGGACATGGATCCATGGGAGCGCTATAAAGAGCGGATTACAAGTCCAAGTGCAGGAAGGGGTTCCCATTGCCGTGGGAAATGTCCTGGTGAGCCTTGGGAAAAAATCTTCCCCAAATCGACTGCCCAACCACTATTCGATCAGCGTTGACCCACCGGAAAACGACGATTCGAAAGCTTCCTCCTCCACCGACCGGCGCGCAACACAGAAAAAAGAACTGGAGTTGATTTATCGTATCTCTGTCGAGCTGCTGGGGTCCCTTGATTTAAATGAGGTTTGCGAAAAAGCCTTGGACTCGATCACCGGCCTTCTGAAAAGAATCGACAGCGGCTTTGTCTTTCTCATGGACCCTGACAGCGGCAAGCTCAAGAAAATTGCGAGTCGCTTCAAGGCAGAAAGCAAAACAGAAGGGTTGCAATACAGTAAAAGCCTGCTCGATCGTGTGGTGAAGGAAGGCAAGGCCGTTATGATGCTCGACACCGCCGCGGAAAGCAAAGCGGATCTCTCGGACAGCATGGAACAGATCGGGATCAAATCGGTGATATGTGTGCCCCTGGTGGGCAAAATGGGAACCAGGGGGGCCATCTATCTGCAATCCGTGACGGTTGCCCATGGATTCCGGAAAAGCGACCTCTTTTTCCTGACCAGCTTGAGCACCCCGATCGCACTAGCCATAGAAAACGCCCTGCTTTATGCCAAGAGCAAGCGCGCGGAGGAAAAGCTTCGGAAGGCCAGCGACCAACTGGAAAAGGAGGTCATGAGCCGCACCAGTGAGCTGAGGAAGGCAAAAGATCAACTCGAACTGCTCTCAATTACGGATGGCCTGAGCGGTTTGTACAATCACCGCTATCTGATTCATTCACTCGACTTGGAGTTGAAGAGAGCGGTCCGCTATCATCACACTCTTGCGCTCTTGTTGATCGATATCGATTACTTCAAGAATCTCAATGACACCTACGGCCATCTCTGCGGGGACCACGTGATCAGAACTGTGGGAAAGCTCCTCAAAAGTAATGTGCGTGCCACGGATGTCGCGGCGCGTTACGGCGGCGACGAATTGGCGGTCATGCTTATCGAGACCAACCCAAAGAGTGCCCTTGAGGTCGCGGAAAAGCTCAAGCAGGAGATCGACGGCCATCCTTTTGAATGGCAGATGAAGCAATTGAGCGTCAAAATCAGCATTGGCCTGGCCACGGCGCCCGCGCCCGGAATCCAGGCAGTTTCCGATCTTGTTGATGCAGCCGACCGGGCCTTGTATCAAGCGAAGAAGGCAGGGAGGAACACCGTCTCTGTGTTCGGTCGGGAGAGCGGCTGACATTTGCCGTGCACCTCTGTCTATACCTTCAGACCTTTTTCTTCTGCTCATGACCTTTTTGCTCCCGCACGTCAGGATGCCTCGAAATCCTTGCACTTTCCAGAAAAGGCCTTATTTTTCCTCAATATTTTGTTTTCGTTGAGGTGAAGATTCATGGAAGCGGCAGTGGATATGATGGAAAAGGCCTCGGCCTTTGTCATAACATTTCTAACCTCAGGGAATCTGCTTCTGATAGCAGGAGTCGCACTCGCCCTTTTCTTACCCGGGGTGATTTTGATTTATAAAAAGGGGCCGCGGCTGGGTGTTCCTTTGGCTCTGGCAGGGATACTTCTTCTGGTCATCGCGATTCTCGCCCAAACCATTTCATTCTGAACTCCGAGGCTTAACCCCGTCTCTCCGCCCTTCTTTTAGTTCATGGATTTGAAGTTCAGGTCCCGTCATTGCCCTTGATGGAATCGTAAAAAATCCGAAAAACTACTTGGTCATTGCGAGCGAAGCGAAGCAACCTCCTAACTGGCCGCATATTCATGCGATTGCCACGTTTACCCGCCTTCGGCGGCGCCAGAGGCGACCAGGGCTTACGCGCCGAAGCGCTCCCGCCTGCCAAAGTCTTGTACGGCGGGCAGGTCAGCGCGCAGGCGCGCCCTTCGGGCTCGCAATGACCTTCTAAAGCAGTTAGTGCTTTTGTATCAGTCTTCCACCTTCAGCCCTGATTTGCGCAGTCCGTCGATGACGTGGTCTAAGATTTCTTCGAATTTTATGTAATGCCCGATCAGCAGGCGACCGCGGCTCGGAAAATCGGGCTTGATTTTGAGCAGATTCTCTGCAAATTGTTTTCCTTCTTCGCCTCTTCCCAAAAGTCCCAAAGTAGCCGCCTTGGCCATTGGATACCAGAAAACTGCGGGTCTTCGGAGGCTCATCGTTTCCGCATACGCGCCTTCGTAATCTTCCTGGCGGAGACAATCCGCCCACAAGGCGTAATGGACAACGTTCCTATAGTATGGATTGAGCTTAATGATCTTCCTGATCAGAGCCGCCCCCCGTCCCCATTCTCCTGAAAGAGCCATAATGTAGCCAATCCCGTCAACGGTGAAAAGAGAATTTGGATTCAGGGCCAAGGCCCGGTAACTCTCTTCTGTGGCCGCCGATAATTCATTGCCGAAAAAGTGAACAAGCGCCAATGTAGCTAAGCTCCGCTGATTGATTGGCTCCATGTGAGCGCCCTTTTCGGCAAATTTGATGGCCTTTTCGAGAGGATTATCGCAACCGGGAAAATCCAGGCTGTAGATGTTCGCGTAAAGGCGTGCAAGTAGGGTCCAGACCTGGCCGCAGTCCGGCTCGACACTTGCCGCACGCGTTAACGCCTCCATCGCTTTTAAGAAGCTTTCAGGGGTAAGGGTCTGGTCGTATTCGTAGAACCGCAGGATGGCTTCATAAGTGCTTAACTCGGTTGGTGGTTTATTCTTCGATTCGACGGATAAGGTTCTGAAGATGATACCGAAGTCGCTGGCGAGTTTGGCGGCAACCACGCGGGCGACTTCCTCCTGGAAAGCAATCAGTTGTGCAGCTTCCAAATCATACCTGTGGCTCTCTCCCCAAATTTGTCTTCCGGTTTTCGTATCAGTCAAATAGACGGATAATTTTATCCCGGTTCTGTCTTCAAGGATGTTACCATTCAAGACAAATCGGGCACTGCTGTCCGAATCCCTCTTATCGCTGTCTTTTCGAACATAGAGGACCTTAATTTCCTGAAACCGGGTTATCTCTAAAGCCAGTTCGGTTGCGAACCCAACCCCCAAAAAATTTTTTCCCGGATCGCCCGTCATGTTCTCAAAGGGCATGATCAGGACTGTCGGCCAGGAATCTTGAATGGTTATTTCCGGTGCTTTACTGCCCGCGGTTGAGTCTGTTTCGACCACCGTCTGTTCATGGAAAGTCGGCACATAGGTGCCCTTGGGGATGTCGATGCGGATCGGATCCTGGGAGCCCGCTACAAGATAATACCGCTCCAGAGCCCTTCGCAGCCGGCCGGCCTGGATGCTGACGATGGGATCGATCGCTTGGTCAAAGTCCTCTTTCCTGCCGAACACCTTGGTGGCTATCGTATACCCCTTTATTTCCGCAGTCCGTCCGGCAATGGTTTCAGCCACCACAAATTGGAGAAAGTCGCGCTGCCGCTCCGTGGCGTGGAACTCCGGGCTGTCCAGAATCCGTTGAAGTTGCCGTCGGACCTCTTCAGCAGCCCAAGTACGGCTTTGGTCGGCGTAGGATTCCAAGAATAGGCTTCCCCCCTTTGAACAAGTTATTCCGTCTGACGAGTTAGAGTTAAGAGGCTGGAATACAACCATAATCCCTAGCTGGGACAACTAAAAGATATGTATAGCATATCCTAAATTAGGTTGGCAAATGAATCTTAGTGAGTATTTAAGACTTTAGCAGATGTGAAAGCTCCTCATTCCGGCTGTTCCATTGAACCCCGCTCTCCACTGAGACCGAGGGATATGATGCTCAACGGCAATACAGGAAGGAGGAAGAGCTATGAAATCGATTTACATGTTCGTTCTTGCTTTCGTTGTTGGTCTCACACTGGCGTGCTCAACCCCTCAAGATCGCGCCTATAAAGCATAAGAGAAGGCTCACAAGGAAAGGCTCAAACTCGTGGATGAATACAAGAAGTGCCTTGAAACAGCCGGCACGGACAACCAAAATATCGAAGCATGCGATCGATATCTTAAGGCTGCTGATGCCCTTAAGTAATCATGAGGAAACTTTTGAGCGCCTGCGCGGATATTGGCGCTTAATGTCACACTTGCCTCCTCACCTTTGCGCCGCAGATGCAGCGTTTCAAACCACCATCCCTGCGATCTGTTCATGGAGGAAATGGTATGCCGATCGTTTACACAGGTCTTCCGATCGTTCTGTCAAAGTTCCCCGACCATCAGGCAACAATCAAACGCCTCTTCAAGGAAAACGTGACCTTCCAGACCCTGTGCGAAGATTACCGCCAATGCTTCGAAGCACTGAAATACTGGAATCGGTCTGCCTCAGAAGAGGCGCCGGCTCGCAGGGAAGAATATGGGGGGCTTCTCCGGGATCTGGCGGAGGAAATCCTGCAGAGCGTGAATGAACAAAAATGAATCAAGAAGCAAAAACTGGAACCACGGACTCTTTTGAATGAAAGGGGCAGGACATGAAATGCAGGAACTTCATCATGATCGTCTTTGGGGTGCTTTTCGCAATCATCTGGTGTTTTTCTGCTCATGCTGAATCGCAAGGCAGCGATAAATGGAATTTTCAACTGGCCCCCTACGCCTGGCTGGCAGGGCAAAAGGGAACGGTGGCTACCCTGCCGGGCCTTCCATCGGCCGATGTTGATGTCGATTTCTATGACGACGTCCTTGGGAACATCAATGGAGCGATTATGCTTGTAGGCGAGGCCCGAAAAGGACGCTTCGGCGTTGTGATGGACGTTGTGTACACCGATATCGAAGGGGAGGACCCGACACCATTGGGAATTTTTTATTCTGCCCTGAATTCGCGAACAAAATCCTGGATGGTGTCGGTTGCCGGTTTATACCGCCTGGTAGAAAGTCAAAACCGGTTTTTGGATGTCATCGGAGGGGTTCGGTATTGGTCCGTGGATTCGGAATTAACGCTAAAAGGCCCCCAATTTCCATTTTTGTCGGAACGAAGCCTATCGAACAAAGAAGACTGGTTTGATCCGATCATCGGCCTGAAAGGTTTAATGCCGATTGGGGAATCCAAGTTTTTTGTCAGCGGTGCCTTCGTGATCGGCGGTTTCGGTGCGGGATCGGACTTCATGTGGGATGCCCTCATCAATCTCGGCTACCAGTGGACAAAGGGATTCTCTACCACCATCGGCTACCGCTATCTGGACGTGGACTATGAGAAGAATGGCTTCTTGTATGACGCGGCTCAGCAGGGTCTCACTCTCGGCCTTTCCTGGCGGTTTTAGCGGATTCTGAAATGTGGCCATTCGTTAACAAGAATTTGCCGTGAAACGTCAATCACCAATGAGGAGGAAGAAAGTCATGAAAAGAATAGCGTTAAGTTCCATCCTGGTGCTCATCGCTTTTCTGTTCACCGGGCTTGCTGTGGCTCAAGATCCCTTCATCTATCCGGCCAAGGGTCAGAGCCCCGACCAGCAGAAACAGGACGAGTTCGAGTGCCACCAGTGGGCCGTCAATCAGACGGGCTTCGATCCCACCAAGGCTCAGGCCCCGCCGCCGCAGCAGGGACCGGAACGCGGGGGCGCGGTTCGTGGGGCGGCCGGTGGTGCGCTGGTTGGACTGGGCGTCGGGGCTATCGCCGGGAATGCCGGCAAAGGAGCGGCCATCGGCGCCGGTGCCGGTGCGCTTGCAGGGGGCGCCGCACAAGCAGGGCGCAATCAGCAGCGGGCAGCCGCCAATCAGCAGGCCCAGGCCAATCAAAATGCCAATATCCAACAATACAACCGGGCCAAGGCGGTCTGCATGGAGGGCAGGGGCTACACGGTGAAGTAATTTTTTGACAAGGATTTTGCCCGCCGGTCTTTGGACGGGGGTCCAACTCAAACGCCCGATTGGATCGGCAGCATCATGGAGGACTTGAATGAAGGAGGAACCGATGAAAAGGATGACGCTCCTGAGTTTTCTTTTATTTCTTGTTTGTGTGATTCATACGCCTGCTTCTGCTGGAGACTTTGACGGTTCAAAGGCGCTGGTGTGTGCCTGCATGCGGATTGTCCAGTGCGGGCCGGATGGAAATTGCGTTCAAGTATCCGCCGAGGATATTGGCCTCCCTGAATTTCTGAGTATGAATTTTCAGGAAAAGACAGTGAGTGCCCTGCAGCGGGGCGAAAATCAGCCTCCCAGCCGCATCAAGAACGTGGAACGCATTTACAGGAAGCTGATCATTCAGGGGGTGGAAGAGGGTGTCCAGGACGTCCATGAGGGAGTGGGCTGGAGCATTGCCATTTCAGAAGAGACAGGCAAGATGGTCATAACGGGGTCCGGCGAACAGACGGGTATGGTCGTTTTCGGTGCATGCATTCCCAAGTAAGAAACTCTCTCACCGTTCAGCACCTGCAAAGCTTCCGGCTGATTCCGCGTCTCTACGGGGCACCGTAACCCTAGTTGGACAAGACTTAGCGGCCGAGAGGAATCAAATCGAATAACAAGAGGAGAAAAATGAAAACTGCACCGCGAATCATATCCTGCCTTTTCGTGCTGTCTTTCTTCATGGCGGTGCCTTCTGCGTGGGCGCAGCCTGCCGATGCCAAGGGGACGGGCAGCGCGCCGCCAAGCGGAGACGCCGAACTCGCCCAGGAACTGTCGAATCCGCTCGCCGACCTTATGACCATCCCGATTCAGATGAACTACGACCGCGGCATCGGTCCTTTGGACGACGGATGGAAGCTGCAAACGAACATCCAGCCGGTGATTCCGTTCAACTTGAACCAGGACTGGAACCTGATTTCGAGAACGATTATGCCGGTGATCTACCAGGATGATATTTTTCCGGGTGCGGGATCCCAGTTCGGCCTGGGTGACATCAATCTGAGCCTGTTTTTTTCTCCCAAGAAACCCACTTCAGGCGGTTTGATCTGGGGCATTGGGCCGGTCCTGCTTTTCCCAACTGCGACGGATTCCTTGCTTGGCGCAAAGAAGTGGGGTGCGGGACCGACGGCGGTCGCGCTTACGATGCGCGGGCCCTGGACCGCAGGTTTGCTCGCAAACCATGTCTGGTCCTATGGCGGAGACAGCGATCGCCAGGAGATTAGCAGCACCTTTTTGCAGCCTTTCGTGGCATACACATGGCCGAGCGCGTGGACCGTATCGGTGCAGGCCGAGAGCACCTATAACTGGAAGACGGAGCAGTGGTCTGTACCGGTCAATGTGGCCGTCTCCAAGCTCGTCAGATTGGGCAAGTTGCCTGTGAGTCTGCAGGCCGGGGTCGGTTACTGGGCGGAATCTCCTGACGCAGGGCCTCAAGGTTTTCGATTCCGGATCCAGGCGAATTTTGTGCTGCCCAAACCCTTTTGAACGCGTAATCCCCCGGCTCGAAAAAGCGGGTTAGCCGGCTCCCAATCAAAATTGGAGCAAGCATGAAGGGACATACCGTGAAACATGGAAATGACACCTTGCGAACGAAAACCACTCTGATCGCAGCGGCATTGCTCGTCGCCGCCTCGACGGCCCCGGCTGCAGATGCCGGTGCCCAAGCCAAGCTTACGCCCGCCGGAGCCTTCATGGCCGTGCCCTACCGGGACCTCCGGTTCTGGATCGACGACCGGGATATGCTCTCGAAACGCCTGTTCAGCTTCCCTTTCTTCATCTTTACGCTCGTGGAAACGAGCGGACAGGAAGCGCCCACAGCGCTCACGGTCCCGGTCGGGTAGCAACGGGATGCCGTCGGATGTGTCGCGCCGGGCGGCACAACGGCCAGCGCCTCAAGAACAACAAAGAAAAGGAGGTACACTCAGATGAACAAGAAAGGTTTAACATCAGTGAGGAAAATGTTTTTACGCTGTATGTCCACCGTGTTGCCGTGCTTGATGGTTCTATTGGGGACGTCAGCGGGAGTGAGCGCCGATGAGGCAGATGCCAAGAGAATCCTCAAGGCCATGTCCGATTACGTCGGAGCGCAGAAGTCCATCTCGTTTGAATTCGATGCCACCCTCGAGGTCGTCACCAAAGATGAACAGAAACTCGCGCTGGCGAGTTCAGGCACCGTGACTCTCAACCGGCCTGACAAGATCCGTATGACGCGCAAAGGTGGGTTTGCGGATGTAGAGATGTCCTTTGACGGGAAAACGCTGACGCTGCTGGGCAAAAACCTCAATCTCTATACGCAGCTTGATGTGCCTGGCACGATCGATCATCTGATCGACGAATTGAAGGATACGTACCAAAGGCCGCTGCCTGCCGCGGATTTGCTGTTGTCGAATTGTTATGATGCGCTGATGCTCGATGTCGTCGACGTTAAGGACCTTGGCAGCGGTGTGATCGGCGGCATTGAATGCGATTTTCTTGCTTTTCGAACAAACGAAGTTGATTGGCAGATCTGGATCGCACAAGGGAAGCGCCCTTATGTTTGCCGATATGTCATTACCTCAAAGCGCATTAGCGGTGGTCCGCAATACACCGTTCAGATCAGAGACTTGAAGACTGGAGGCGAGGTGGCAGCAACCGATTTTAGCTTCAAGAACCCAACCAACGCCAAGAAGGTCGAGCTGAAGGATCTAAAGGGTACGGGTGATTTACCAGACCATTTCATCATGAAAGGAGACGCAAAATGAACATTTTTAAGATATTGGGTGTCGTTCTGATTGCTGGGGTCATCATGACTTTCGGATCTGATATTGGAGAGCGGATTTCTCTCCCCGGGACTCAGCGCTTGGTGCCGACGGCCGAAGCCGTCGTCGGGCGTCCGCTGACCCCGGTGAGCGTTGCCGGAGTGGCGCGCCGCACGGTGCGGCGCTGCGCGGTAGGCGTATATAACTGTAGGCTTCCCGGACACCAATCTTTGGACAGCTTGCTTGGACAGACAAACTCCGAGTCGATTCGCTTGAAGACACATCAGGCAGCATTCTTTTATCGCCCTGAGAATGTATAGTCCTATGCCGCTTTGGTAGAAAGCAGGAGGGGGAAATGAGTCTTCAAGGAACAAAATTCGAAATTAACGGCCTCAACCTGAACGTTCTCGTTGAGGGTGAAGGGGAGCCGGTGCTCCTGCTTCATGGGTTCCCGGACTCCAACTATCTATGGCGGGGCGTGATCCCCCATTTACTGAAAGCGGGTTATCGGATCATCGCACCTGACCAGCGGGGATTCGGCCTGTCGGATGCGCCGAAAGGGAAGGGAAATTACGATATGAAGCTTATCGCCAAGGATGCTGTTGCCGTTCTGGACGCACTGAACGTTGCAAAGGCAAAGCTGGTTGCCCATGACTGGGGGGCCATGATCGGCTGGCTCCTGGCGGGAACCTACCCTGAGCGCTTTGAAAGCTACACCGCCATTTCTGTCGGCCACCCCAAGGCCTATGCGTCGGCAGGCTTTGAACAGAAGAAAAAGGGCTGGTACGTGCTGTTCTTTCAACTCGCCGGTATCGCTGAAAAAATATTCATGGCAGACAACTGGTCTCTTTTCAGAAAGACGGTGAATGATCACCCGGAGATGGAACACTGGATCGGAGACCTTTCGCGGGCGGGCAGACTGACAGCCGGTATGAACTGGTACCGCGCTAATCTCTCCAAGCTGTGGAAGGCCGAGTTTCCACGGGTGAAGATACCGGTGTTCGGCATATGGAGCACCGGTGACGTCGCCCTGGCGGAGGACCAGATGATCGGCTCCGCCGCCTTTGTGGATGCCCCGTGGCGATATGAACGCCTTGAAGGGGTCAGCCACTGGATTCCAGTTGATGTACCTGACAAACTTAGCGACTTGTTGCTGGACTTTTTCGAGCAAAAAAGTGGCTAAGAGCAGCCGAGGAAGATCTGCAGAAAGTTCGGGTTTGCCGTTTGCTGTTGTAAAGGAGAATGAAAATGAAATCATCCTTCGTGTTTAACGGTTTCATTCTTTTTTGGGTTTTCGTTGGGTTTGCCTGCCCGGTTCATTCCGTTGCCCAATCCCCTTATATGGGTGGGAAAACCAATCTGACCAAAGCGCCTAACGGCGCTGTGGTCAGGGAAGAGGTGTTAAAGACCAGCGCCCGGATTCTTTATCTTGAACCCACGCCCGAAAAGTTAGCCGACGGTGTCTGGTGTATCGGGGGGTATTCGCTGGCAAACACAACCGTCATCGAAGCCCAGGACGGTCTGATCGTTTATGATACGGGCGACACCAAAGAAGAGGCGGAACACATCCGCGAGGCAATTAAGAAAATAAGCCAGAAGCCCATTAAGGTAATTATTTACAGCCACTCCCATTATGCCATGGGCGGCGGCGCCTTGGTGGACAATCCCAAGGATGTCCTGGTCATCGGTCATCCCAAGCTCAACGAAACCGTTGAGAAGAACCTCAAGGGCGGCGGCTCACCGTCGGCCATTCCCGAAGTAGGACCCCTTATGACTTCGCGAGTGCTGATTCAATTCAACAACTTCTTGCCAACCGAGGGTCCCGACGCGGCATTGGCCGGCAAGCTGGAATTGGGCAAACCCATTGCCTTTCTCCCTGCCAATAAAACCGTCGAAGATGGAGAAGAGTTGGACGTTTTGGGCATCAAGATGAAATTCTTCACCAAGTATACGTCAGATGATTACAATCTTACGGTTTATGTGCCCGAAAAGAAACTGGTCATGAATAACTTTTTCTGGCCCGGCACGCCTAATATCTACACGTTGCGCGGCGGCGTGTACCGCGACCCGCTGATCTGGCGCGACGGTTTAAAAGTCATTCGCGATTTGCAGCCGGAGATTCTGACCAACACCCATACCCGGGCGATTACCGACAAAGATGAAGTCATGAAGAGACTGACCGGTTATATGGATCAGCTGACCCTGACCTATGACCAAACCCTGCGCGGCATTTTGGCGGGTATGGGGCCCAAGGAGATGCGCCACACAATTTATATTCCTAAACACATGCAGGAGATTCCGGAAAACGCCCAGTCCTACGGCGAAACGATCCATTTTCCCGAGGCCATCTATCAATATGTGATCGGCTGGTTCGACGGGGATGTCACCAAACTCTTCAAGATTGCCCCCAAAGATGAAGCGGTTCGGATGGTAAAACTCATGGGTGGCAAAGACAACGTCGTTGCCGCTGCAAAAACCGCCTTGGATCAAACAGAATATGCCTGGGGCGCCCAGGTCGTTCAGTATGCCTATTTATTGGACCCGACCGATAAGGCCGTACGTCGACTCAAGGCCGACCTCTTGAGGCAAATGGCCTATCGCACCACCGGTTCCATCGCCAGGGCCTTTTTGATAACCGAAGCATTGACGTTGGAAGGAAAGGTAACCTACCCCAAATTGGTACCTCCCGCAAAGGAGACCCTTGCCGCATCACCGGAAACATTCGTCAACTTTTTCCGAGTACGCATCGATCCCAAGAAAAGCGAGAACACCGATAAGGTGGTTGAATTCGTCTTCACCGACAAAGGTTATCATGCAGTCGCCTTGCATGTGCGCAGAGGCATTGCGGAATATGTGCCCTTGCCCGCCGATTATTATCGTAAATCAGACTTTGTTCTAAAGTTAGATTCAGAAACCTGGGCCGGACTTTACCTGAGTGCCGTGTCTTTAAACGATGCTATTGACTCCGGAAAAGTGATTCTGGAGGGTGATAAGGGCGAGATCGCGCAGATATTCGAACTGTTCGACAAGTTCAAACCGACTAAAAACTACATGGTTCCACCCCTGGAGGATTGATTTGTTTAAATAGCTCCCGTTTCCGCAAGGGGTTCTTACATTCAGGAAGGAGAAGGACATGAGGCCAGTCAGGATTTTTGGAAAGGCCGTTTGTGCATCGATCACATTGGCAATGACCCTAGCCGTGAGTGACGGCTATTCCAAGCAAAGCATGGAAACATCCGTGCCAAAGGAGGCTATCGAACTCAGTGATGCCCAGATCGAGACCCTTGTCCGCCGTTCCTACCAGTATGTGGCCATGTACAACGTGAACAACAAGTTCGCACAGGGCCAGGGCGGGTGGAACACCGTGGTGGCAGATACCAAGCTCAAGGACCATACCATGCGGCAAATCGCGCGGCCCAACAACGACACACTCTATATCAGTTGCATGATGGACCTGCGCAAGGATCCGGTGATCCTTGAGATGCCGGCCTTCGATTCCAATTACGTCTCCTTGATGATCACGGGCTATGACCACTACGTGAACATGCCGATGTCGACAGGGCAAGGGGATTTCCGCAAGCCGGAGAAGATGCTAATCTATAGCGCCCGGACCCAAGGGTACAAAGGCGAACCCGTCAAGGGTGTGGATCGCAGCTTCGAGGCCACGGGGGACTTTGTCTCGGCTGTGTTCCGGGTCATGCCTCACGCGAACGATACGGAGCGGTTCAAGCGCATCATCAAACAGATGCAGTCGGTCAAGCTGGTCACCCTTTCGGAATATCTGGGAGGCAAGGCGAAGCCGATTGATGACATCAAGTTTCCGCCGGTCGGCAAGACAGATGCGGATATATTCGGTAACAACCTGCTTGAAGTGATGCAGTTCGTCTTCAACCACACGACATTCGACCCGAAGGATGAGCTTGACAATGCAGTGCTCGCCGCCTACGAGCCACTCGGGGTCGTGCCGGGCCGCACATCCGATTCCGCACGTGTCGCGAAGATCGATGGCGCAAGGTTCCGTAAAGCCGCCGAGCGTATTGCGGAGGCGGAACTTGCCAAAACCAACGACCCGGGATTCAAGGAAGACATGAGCCGAATGTTCCAGCCCAAAGGGCCGATGACCCTGGAGCTTTTGCTTTCTCAGTCGGTTGTCGGTCCCATCGGTATGCCCGCGGACGAAGCGCTTTACCCGCCCATTGTGACGGCGGACGGCAAGCCCATGAACGCACAGCACGACTACGTCATCCGCATGTCGAAAAAAAACTTGCCTCCAGCGAAAGCCTTCTGGTCCGTCACGCTCTATGATCTGCAGAACGGGTTCTTCATTCCCAACGACCGAAAAAAGTACAGTGTGGGCGAGAACGGGGGCATGAAACTGGATAATGACGGCGGCATTGCCATCTATATCGCGGCGCAGAAGCCGAATGGCGTCCCGGAAGAAAATTGGCTGCCGATCAACCGGAAGGACGAGGACCTCGGTGCCATCCTGCGGATCTACGTTCCGGACATGGAGAAGATGAAGACCTGGTCTCCGCCCAAGGCAGAGAAGGTGACGGTGAAGTAGCGATGTTCAACAAATCAGAAGGTGTGAAAGGAGAAATAACAATGAAGCTATTGAAAATGATCGCATGCACACTGGGATTAGCATTCCCGGCATCTCTTGCTGTGGCGCAGGACATTCTGCCCTTCCCGCCCAAACAGTCCGGCAGCATCGCGGGCCGCACGATCCAGGAGTCGGTTTACAGTCCGCTTCCGGCGACGAGCCGCCTGCCCAAGGACGCGCCCAACATCATCATCGTGATAATCGACGACGTCGGGCCTGGACAATCGAGCACCTTCGGCGGCGAGATCGCCACGCCGACAATGGATCGGATCGCCAAGGCCGGCATCACCTACAACCGCTTTCACACCACCGCGATGTGCTCGCCCACGCGTGCCTCATTGCTCACCGGTCGGAATCATCACCGCGTCGGCGCCGGCCAGATCGCGGAATTGGCCAACGACTGGGACGGCTACTCCGGCGTTCAGCCCAAGACCAGCGCCATGGTCGCCGAAGTCTTGAAGGACTATGGCTACCACACCGGGGCCTGGGGCAAGTGGCACAACACACCGGCCGAGCACACCACGGCTGCGGGCCCGTTCGACTATTGGCCCACCGGGTATGGCTTTGAGTACTTCTACGGATTTCTTGCCGGCGAGGCGTCACAGTATGAGCCGAACATGGTCCGCAACAACTCGATCGTGCATCCAAACGAGCCGAAGGAGGGCAAGCCGTATCACCTGAGCGAGGACATCGCCGACGACGCGATCAACTGGCTGCGGCAGCACAAGGCCTGCGCGCCTGACAAACCTTTCTTCATGTACTGGGCCAGCGGCGCCTCCCATGGGCCGCATCATGTTGCCAAAGAGTGGGCCGACAAATACAAGGGCAAGTTCGATGACGGCTGGGACAAGTATCGTGAACGCGTTTTCAAGAACGCCAAAGCAAAAGGGTGGATACCGCAGAATGCTCAGCTGCCCCCGCGTCCCGAGACTCTGCCTTCGTGGGATTCGATTCCCGAGAGCGAGAAGCCTTTTCAACGTCGGCTCATGGAGGTGTACGCCGGGTTCACCGAGCACGTGGACGCCCAGGTGGGCAGGGTCGTCGATGAAGTGGACCGTCTGGGCTACGGCGACAACACGCTGATCTTCTACATCTGGGGCGACAACGGCGCTTCGGCGGAGGGACAAGCCGGCACGATAAGCGAACTCCTCGCGCAGAACGGCATTCCCTCAACCATTGACCAACACATCAAGGCGTTGAACGACCTCGGCGGGCTCGATGTGCTTGGCTCGCCAAAGACGGACAACATGTATCACGCGGGTTGGGCCTGGGCAGGCAGCACGCCGTATAAATCCACCAAGCTCATTGCCGCGCACTTTGGCGGCACGCGCAACCCGATGGCGGTGCGCTGGCCGAAGAAAATCAACCCCGACGCCAAGCCGCGCGCACAGTTTCATCATGTGAACGACATCGTCCCGACCATCTACGAAGTCGTCGGCATCACGCCCCCGAAAGTGGTCAATGGCTTCACGCAGGATCCGATCCAAGGTGTCAGCATGGCCTATACCTTCAACGACGCACACGCCAAGGGCCGTCTGCTGACACAGTACTTCGAGATCATGGGCAGTCGCGGCGTTTACCACGATGGCTGGTTCGCCGGCGCGTTCGGACCGCGCGCGCCATGGCTTCCTGGTGTGCCGGAAGACTTCTTTGATGCAAAAGGCCAGCTCGTGTGGAGCCCCGACAATGACAAGTGGGAGCTCTACAACCTCGACGAAGACTGGTCCCAGGCCAACGACCTTGCTGCCAGGCTGCCCGAGAAGCTGGCACAGATGAAAGAGCTCTTCACGATCGAGATCGCCAAAAACCAGGGGCTTCCGGTCGGCGGCGGACTTTTTGTACCCCTGGTGCGTCCTGACTTGAGAATTACGCCGCCCTACAAGGAATGGACTTTTGCGGGCGCCATCACGCGCATGCCGGAGTTCGCGGCCCCTGCGCTCGGCAACACCGAGAACCTGGTCATGATCGATGCCGAAATCCCCGCTGGCACGACCGGCGTGATTTATGCGCTCGGCGGATTCTCCGCAGGTCTTAGCCTCTACATCAAGGACGGCTCGCTCTCATACGAGTACAACCTGTTCGAGATCCAGCGCACGCAGATCAAGGCGAAGGGCAAGCTTCCCACAGGCAAGGTGAAGATCGAAGTGACCACCAAGTATGCGGTGAAAAAACCGGCCGGTCCGCTTGATGTGACCTTGATAGTGAATGGCCAGGAGGTCGCCAAAGGCCAGGTGCCCGTCAGTGCCCCACTGGGATTCACGGCGAACGACTGCCTCGACATCGGCACCGACCTCGGGTCGCCCGTGTCGCTTGACTATTACGACAACGCGCCGTTCAAGTTCACCGGAAAGATTGAACGCGTCCTTGTTCGTTATACCGGGAACTAAGCCGGGAAAATCACAATCAGTCCGACCGATGAGGGTAAAGAAACGTATGAGCGTACAGTAGAATCCGAGGGAATGCATAAAGAGCCGTGAAGCCCTCTTCAGCCTGAATGCCTAAACAGGTGCTGAGATGACAAGGTTAACACTCCGGCAACTAAATCCCCTACAGGCGTCATTCCGGCGAAGGCCGGAATCCAGGGAAAACACTGGATGCCGGACCAAGTCCGGCATGACGAGCCTTGCCTATCTGTTTGCCGCGTTAGCAATACTAGCCGCACCAATTTTAATTTCGCCAGTCGGGTTGGCATGGTGCTTCAATGCCAAGGATAATCCTCCCGAGGCTCAAAAAGAGTATAAAACAAGGACAGGTAAAAGGATCATCATATCGGAAACCCACCCGGTCGGTCAGAGCCTCAGCACGATCAGAATCAGCACCAAGGGCTTCGAACACATTTATGCCGAAACATTCGAAGACAGGGATCCCATTTCAGATGTATTCCTAGCGGATCTCGACGGCAACGGCTTCGATGAGATTTACATCATCACGACATCGGCAGGTTCCGGTAGTTATGGGACAGTATTGGGATTCGCTTCAAACAAAGACAAAAGCCTGTCTATAATCAATTTCCCTGAAATACGGGAAGGGGATGAGAATTTCGAAGGATATATGGGACACGACACCTTCAAGATAAAGGATCAAAAGCTTGTGAGGACTTTCCCTATATATAAGCAGGTCGACACCAATCAAAATTTCACCGGCGGGACACGAAAACTGGTTTATGGGTTATATCCAGGAGAAGCGATGTGGCAATTAAGGGTTGAGAAGTCAGAAAAGCTGAATAGCCGATAAGGAGGAGGTATTTCAAGTCATAAGCCGTTTATGTCATAGCACGTTGCGCAAGACCTTCCAGATTCTGGCATGCATGGCCATCACAGCGGGTTGTGCCGGATTGGGATTGGGCTTCGGGACGGGCATTATATAACCCTAGATTGGGACAGGAGGAAAAGAAAATGAATCTAAAAAACTCACTGAGAGCAGGTATCGCCATCACCCTCTTGCTCGGTTTCACCGCAACCACAGGACCCTTGCTCGCCGCAAGCAAAGAAGAAATCACGCAGAAAAAAGCCGACATCCGCAAAATGAAAAACGACACACTTGAACGGCTGTACAAGGCGCAGCCTTCGGCCAAACAGGCGGTTTCAAAGGCTGCCGGCTATGCCGTGTTCAGCAATTTCGGCATGAAGATCTTTTTTGCCGGTGGTGGGTCGGGCAAAGGGTTGGCGGTGGACAACAATACCAAAAAGGAAACCTTCATGAAGATGGTGGAGCTGCAAGCGGGTCTGGGCCTGGGGATCAAGAAATTCAGGCTCGTCTGGGTGTTCGAAAATCAGAGTGTTTTGAACAGTTTCATTAATTCAGGATGGGAGTTTGGCGGTCAGGCCACGGCGGCAGCCCAGGCGAGCGGCCAAGGGGGAGCCTTTGCCGGGGCCATGTCCATCTCCCCCGGTGTGTGGCTGTATCAACTGACGGACGACGGCCTGGCCCTGGAGCTCACCGCTAAAGGAACCAAGTACTACAAGGACGGTGATCTCAATAAGTAGTTTGTCACCTAAACAACACCACTGAAAGGAATGGGGTTAGGGATGAAGAACCATATGAGTTATAAGGCCTTAAGGTTGGCGCTGTCTGTTCTCGCGTGTGTATCAATCGCAGCGGGTTGCGCAAGTCTCGAAAGGCAGAGCAAACCGGCTCCGGTCCCGGAGATACGGCCAGGGATTTTGGCGGGATATTTGAAGCCAGAGGCGCTCCCCGACAGCCTGGCGATCGTTCCTCCGCCTCCTGCTGCAGGATCTGCCGCTTTTGCTCTTGATCAGGAAGTCAGCAGAAAGAGCCTTGCCCTCCGCGGCACGCCGCGCTGGAAGCTGGCTGCCGAAGACGCTGACCTGAGATTTCCCCAAGCTGCTGGCACGTTCTCGTGTGCACTGGGAGCCCCGATCACGGAACAGGACACGCCGCATCTCCTTATGCTGCTTCGCCGCACGCTTGCCGATGCCGGGCTTTCCACTTACAGGGCTAAGGATCATTACAAGCGTACCCGCCCATTCGTCGTGAATAAAGAACCAACCTGCACGCCGGACGAGGAAGAGCACCTGAAGAAGGACGGCTCCTACCCTTCCGGGCACACCGCTCTCGGGTGGGCCTGGGCCCTTGTCCTCACTCAGATCGCACCGGACCGGGCGGATGCCATTCTCGCCCGTGGCCGGGCATTCGGTGAAAGCCGTGTCATCTGTAACGTTCACTGGCACAGTGACGTGGTCGAAGGGCGTTTCATGGGCGCTGCCGCCGTCGCTCGCCTGCACGCCGATCCTGCTTTCCGCGCCGAGGTTGAGGCCGCCAAGGCCGAATATGCAGAGGTTCGCGCCAAATTACTCAAACCCACGCGCGACTGCCGGGCCGAGGCTGACGCTCTGACCCAACATTCCCAGACCCTGGACGGAGAAGCCAAAATCCTGCAGGCCTGGCAGGGTGACTATCCCGTGGCACAACTCAACTTGCTGCCGGAAAAGCAGAGAGAACAGGCGGCTGGTTTTATCGGAGAGGCCAAAACCTTTGAGAATGTCTGGAAAGCCTTCAAGCCCGGCCAAGCCGTCCCGGGAATCGATTTCAAAGACAATGTGGTGCTCTTTGCCCGGAACACAAACTTCTACAACCGCATCTCCATCGGCAAGGTGAATGTGAAAAACGGGGTGGCGGAAGTGCTCGCCATGGAAACCATGTCCGCCATGCCCATCCGAGACAAAGTGGCCATGTCGCTTGTGGTGGTCCCCCGCAAAGGCATCAAGTCGCTTAGCACGGCAGAAGGATCGGTCGCGATTCCTGATGTCGAACAAAGGTAATTCTCAAGTAAAGGATCAAGGTAAAACGAGCATGTCAAAAGATTATGCAGCGAAGATTTGGACAAAGGCGACGACAATGGGTGCGATGGTTGTTGTTGCTGTCCATTTCGGCGGATGCGCCGGGATCGGCCCCAAAACGGTCGCCCGGGACCGGTTCGATTATGTCTCGGCCATATCGGAGTCCTGGAAACGGCAGACCCTTTTGAACTTAGTCAAGACCCGGTACCTGGATGCCCCTGTTTTCATGGACATCGGTTCCGTGATCAATCAGTATGCCGTGGAGCAGGAAGTCGGGTTGGGCGTGAGCGGGGAGTTTTACAACCGGGGCGAGCCTTCCTTTGTCAGCCCGGAGATTGGAGTGAGAGGGAGGTACACGGATCGCCCCACGATCACCTACAACCCCCTGATGGGTGAAAACTATGCACGAAGCGTCTTGAAGCCCCTCCCCAACTCCGCCATCCTGCTCCTTGCAGAGGCCGGGTATCCCATTGATTACGTGCTGCGAATCTGCGTTCAAACCATCAACGGACTCGGCAATCGGCGGAGCGGAAGGCTCGCGTTTCGAGCTGCCGATCCGGGGTTTTACGAATTGGTGAGCCTGCTTCGCCGCATCCAGGAAATGAAAGCAATTGTCATGCGGGCCAAATCCGTGGACGGTCAGGAAACCCTGTCCTTGATCTTCAGACCGCCTGACGAGACCCTCAACGCGGACCTGAAGAAAGCGCTGCAGCTCCTCGGCCTGGATCAGGATGCGCGGGAATTCCGAGTGGTGTCCGGGAGCTTTGCCACAAACAACAGGGAGATCGCCGTGCTCGGCCGCTCCATGATACAGGTTTTTTCCGCCTATGCGTCCTTCATCGATGTGCCTGAATCCCATGTTTCCCAAGGCCGCGTTGTTGCCGCTGACCAGGACGATCTCGCAAGAACTGCCGGACTTCCGCCCCTGATCCAGGTGCAGAGCGGAACCTCACAGCCTGACGACGCCTTCGTTGCAGTCCCTTACCGCGACCACTGGTTCTGGATCGACGATCGGGATATTCATTCGAAGAGTATGTTCTTTTTCTTGATGAGCCTGTTTTCCTTCACCGAAAGGGGCGTGAGCGGACAGGCGGCCCCGATCCTCACGGTCCCGACTAATTGACGGGTGAAAAGAGGAAGGAAAAAGGGCACATCACATCTAAGAGGAGAAATGAAAAAGAGGATAGTCTCTTTGGGGATAGCCTTCGCTCTTTTTCTGACCCCGGTTGCTTTTGGTCAGACTCCGAAAACGCCTGAAGCGTCGGATGATAAAAAACCTTATACCCTGGCTGATCTCGAAGAGCTGAAAAAGTTGAAATTCACCTCGGATCTCGATGACATGATTCAGCGGCGTTACATCCGCGTCCTTGTGACCTACTCAAAAACCCACTACTTTGTTGACAGGGCAACCCAACGAGGACTCACCTACGAATTCGGCCGGATGTTCGAGGAAGACCTCAACAAGAAGCTCAAGAAGAAGCATATTCGCATCCACCTTCTCTTTGTTCCCGTATCCCGCGACGATCTTATCCCGGCTCTGCTTGAAGGAAGAGGTGATCTGGCCGCGGCCAACCTGACCATCACTCCCGAGCGCTTGAAGCAGGTGGATTTCACCGATCCAACGGGCACGAACGTCTCCGAGATCGTGGTCACAGGACCCGGGGCTGAGCCCATTTCGAGCTTGCAGGACCTTTCCGGCAAAGAGGTGTATGTCCGCAAGTCTTCGAGTTACTATGAGAGTATCCAGAAACTCAATGCGGATCTCAAAAAGAAACGCAAGAAGCCGGTCAAGGTGAGGCTTGCCCCGGAGGAACTCGAAACCGAGGATATCCTCGAAATGGTGAATGCCGGTCTCGTCAAAATTACCAATGCGGACAGTCACATCGCCGAGTTCTGGAAACAGATTTTCACAAAGATTTTTTTGTATCCGGACCTTGCGGTCCGGTCGGACGGGGAAATCGGCATGATGGTCCGGAAGAACAACCCGCAGCTCAAGGCGGAACTTAACGATTTCATTGCTCGCCATCGTGAGGGCTCATCGGTGCGCAACCAGTTGCTGAAGAAGTATTTGAAGAGCACGAAGTTTGCGAAGAACGCGACGTCCAAGGAAGAAATCGCTAAGTTCGATACCATGGTTGACTTTTTCCGGAAGTACGGCGACAAGTATGAATTGGATTACCTCCTGATGATCGCTCAAGGCTACCAGGAATCGAGGCTTGACCAGAGTGCCCGAAATCCTTCAGGGGCCATCGGCGTGATGCAGGTGCTGCCTTCTACGGGTAAAGACATGGCCGTCGGCGACATCACCAAACTCGAGCCCAACATTCACGCGGGGGTCAAATACCTCCGTTTCATGATGGACCAGTTCTATGCGAATGAGCCGATGGACCCAGTGAACAAGGGGTTGTTCACCTTTGCTTCTTACAACGCAGGGCCCGGGCGGGTTGGTCAGCTGCGCAAAGAGGCGGCCAAACGGGGCCTCGATCCCAACAAATGGTTCAACAATGTGGAGGTTATTGCTGCAGAAAAGGTCGGGCGCGAGACCGTGCAGTACGTGAGCAACATCTACAAGTACTACCTTGCGTACAAGATGATCGAGGAACAGCGCGAGGAGCGTGAAAAAGCAAAGCAAGAGGTAAAGGAAAAAGAGGGAAAGTGAAGGTGAAAGAAGAAGGGCTATGAAAATAGCGAATTCATTTTTTGGGTTGCCTTTGACCGGGAGGAGATCATGAGACCTTCTGCGAAGAGAATCCTTGGAGTTTTGCTGCCGACGGCGGCATTTCTGATATCAGGCCACGTGCTGGCCCAGGAGCAATCCCCGGGTGACAAGACATCCAGTAGTAAAAAGGAATCTGTCCTTGCCGTGCCGGATGTGGCCGATATTACGCCCCTGGAGTCAAAGCTGTCCGGCCGTTTGAAGGCCCTTGAGAACAGGGTCACAGGTCTGCTGGACGTGCCCGCCTTTGAAAAAGAGTGCGCGGTGGTCGAGGCGAATCTGACTCGTCACGCCGGTCAATTGCAACGCCTGAAGGATTCGAAAGACTACGCACTCGGCAAGCTTGTGCTCCTCAGGGAGGAAATCAAGCGAGAGGATACATCGTTCGAGAAGATCAGCAAGCCCCTTAATCAGGCAATTCGCCTACTTGGGACATGGAGAAAGGAATGGCTGGGGGAGAAGAAACAGTGGAGTGAATGGCAGTCTTCCCTTCTCAAAGAAGGAGGGCTTGATCAGCTCAAACCGACCTTTGCTGAGGCCAATGAAACGATCGACAGGGCCCTGAATCTCGTCCTTCAACAACTGCAGGCGATCATGACGACCCAGGAGAAAGCGGGCAGTATTCAGGAAAACCTATACACCCTTGCCGCAGAATTGGACGGCATGATTTCAAACCAAAGGCGCAGCTTCCTGATTGGCACGTCTCCACCGATGCTCTCTTCCCGATATTTTTCTCAATTCGGAAGCAAGCTTTGGTACGCAGCGGAAGAAGGTCTGGATGAAATCTCATGGTTTGACCGTCAGTTCTTATCTCGAAATAGTTGGGTCATTTCCCTCCAAATTTTGCTTTCTCTTTTCGTGATCATCGCCGTCTACCGGAACCGGCAGGTGTTGAAAGAATCAAAACGCTGGGGGTTGATTGCGGCACGGCCTTTTTCCGCCGCACTGTTTCTCGGTGCTATGGCCACCATGGGGCTTTATGAGTATATGGGGGTTTTACCCACCTGGAAATTGATCGTCATAACCGTCGGCATGATTTCCTTTGCCAGACTTGTAGGAGGCTTGAATGAGCCATCCGAGAGACTTCATCTTGTTTACGGATTGGTCATTGTTCTGATCGTCACCCGACTATTGGAATGGATCAGACTGCCGCTCCCACTGTTCCGGCTGTACCTGGTCTTAACTGCGCTGGTTGGTCTTGCCTTCTGTTTGCAGTGGGCAAAGCAAAGCGCGCGTCGTAAAGATGCGCGCCTTTATACCGCGCTGTTTCGCGCCGTTTTTCTCTTGATGGCTGTCACCATCATTCTGCAGCTCCTGGGTAAACATACACCGGCTGCTTATTTGTTCGTGTCTTCGATATCTTCGATAGCCCTTGTAGTTGCCTTCTTGTTGTTCAGGTACGTGATTCGCGGAGCATTGGAATGGCTGTTCCGCTCCTCTCCACTCCGCCGAACCGCAACGCTGTACAGAGATGCAGATACCGTCATTCGCCGAGCGGAAGTCTTTATCGACCTGCTCCTATGGGGGCTCCTCTTCCTACCTGGAGTTCTCTACATCTGGAGAGTTTACGATACGCTGGGAGAAGCGACCCAAGGTGTGCTGGCACTTGGCTTTAAACTGGGTTCGCAGCGGATTAGTGTTGGCTTGGTGATTGTTGTAGCAAGCATCCTTTATTCATCTCTTCTAGCGTCCAGGATTGTTCAAAAACTTCTCACGGACCAAGTTTTAGCAAGGCGTCAGGTGGAAACAGGAGTCAGGCTTGCAATGGCAAGATTGGTCCACTATGTCATTGTTTTCTTGGGCTTCATGTTGGCCCTATCGGTGCTCGGGTTGGACCTCACGAAACTCACCATCATGCTGAGCGCCCTCGGCGTGGGCATCGGCTTTGGTTTGCAAGGGGTCGTAAACAATTTCGTGAGCGGCATCATCCTGCTTTTTGAACGGCCTGTCAGGGTGGGAGACATGGTTGAAATCGGTGAGCGATGGGCTTTGATCAAAAGAATCGGCCTTCGATCCACAACCGTCACCACCTTCGACGAGGCGGATCTGATCATTCCCAACGCCAATCTCGTCAACGATGAGGTCATAAATTGGACGCTGAGCAATCGTCGAGCCCGTCTTCAAGTCCCTGTCGGCGTAGCCTATGGATCCGACGTTCCTCGGGTGATAGAAACGCTGACGGCGTGTGGCAAGGAAAACCCATGGGTGGCTAAAAGGCCCGAACCTCAGGTGCTGTTCCTCAGTTTCGGGGAGAGCTCCCTGGAGTTCGAGCTTCGCGTCTGGGTCATCGATGTTGATCAGAGACTGAATGTAAGGTCACAGATTCACCAGGAAATCGACCGGAGATTCCGGGAAGCGAATATCGAGATCGCCTTTCCCCAACGGGACCTGCACCTGCGCAGTGTAGATGAATCGGTCATGTTGCAACGCCCGGAAGCTGCGAAATAGTTACTGCCGCCATTTCCTCTATCGCAACCCATTCCCCTCACCCCCGTATCCCCGGCGGTACCGAAATCTTCGACAAGTGCGGGGGAAGCTCTTCCCCTCTCCCCCAAGAGACAGTGCCGTAATTCGTCATCCCGGCCAAGCCCCGTGGAACGGGGCGCGAGCCGGGATCCAGGATTTCCTGAACTCATTTACTTTTTCTGGATTCCGGATCTCGCGATGCACTACATCGTTCGTCCGGAATGACGGTTTCTTTGCATTGCGGCACACTCTCTGACGGGTGAGGGCAAGGGTACCCCTCCCCCCGTTAAACCTTCCCACCAGGAGAGCGGACGCAGGTAGCCAGACAGTCTCCTAGCGGAATTTTGAGGACTTGGGTTCGAAGACATGCTCTTCAATATTAGACTCCGGGTTGAGCGATCTCGTCGCTCGTGAAGCTCTTCGGAACGCCTTCATACGGGGTTCGCCTTTTGTATTTCAGGGTCTTGGGATCTCGCATGGTCTTCAGGATGTCGATGCTGTCCTTCAGTCCCCTGTTGACCCGGCACATCTCCAGGGCCATGCCGACCACCTGGGCAACTGCCTGGACGAAATTCACATCATTGAACGTGAACTCCCACGGTTCGGCGGTATAAACCCTCATGCTCCCGATGATTCTTTCCCCGATGGTGATCGGCACGGAAAGGATGGAAGCGATCCCTTCCTTCAGCGCAGCCTCTGGGTACTGGATCCGAGGGTCGTCGGCCACATCGAAGATCGCGACCGGTTGGCCCTCTCGAAGGGATGACGCGATGGAGCGAAGAGAACTCACCGGCCCCTTGTCCAGGTACTCGTCGCTCAGGCCGAAGCTGCCGGCCAGCTTCAGCTCTTCACTCCTTGGACTGAAAAGGAACAGGGTGCAACCCTTGACATTGAGGGCATGGGTCACGCCCTCAACGGCAACCAGGACGATCTCCTCAGGATCCCTGATCACCGACAGAGCTTTGGTGATCCGAATCAAGGCCTCATAGGTGATGATGGGCTTCTCCATGACGACCTCCTTTCTTGCAGGTGCTTGGCACCTTGGACGGGCTCGTTCCAGAATCGGCCCTCCCGGAAAAGGGTTCTTGGCGACGTCCTTGTCTCCACACCTCCCCGACGGTGGCTCTTCCTGCCGGCGGGGAGAAAAGTAGGCACATCTTCAGAGGAATCTCCATGGCATGCTTCCTCGTGATAACAAGAGCTTATAACTGGAAAAACTTGACCGGGACTTCGATGTTCAGATTGAGGGCAGGAACAATACGAATCCGAAGGAATGGGGACTTCCGGTTTCGCGCACCGTTGAAACCTACGTCATCAATAGTAAGATCATATCTCAGGAATAGTCAACACCAAAAGGCACTCCGTTTTTCTATTCAGGACACGGAATCGGTGCTACGTTCCCTAACGATGGAGTCCGGTGGTTCGATGGAGGTAGAATTCGAAGACTTCGCGGGTGCTCTTTTGGGGGGTGTAGCCGAAGACCTCCTTGAGGCGCCGGTTGCTCAGGACCGGGCGATAACGGAGAAAACCCACCTGCTCGGGACCGTATTGGGTCAGTCCCAGCTTCTTCAAAATCCACAGCGACGCACTCATCAGCCTCACCGGAAAAGGTACGTATGGTTTGCCCAAGAGGAAAGCGATCTCGCGCATGGTGAGGGTCCCATCCCCGGCAAGGTTGTAGATGCCGGTGAGATCTTCCTTGATTCCTTTCATGATGCAGGCGACCACATCCTTGTCCCATATGAAGACAAAGGGTGAAGCCGCTCCCATGAGCCCGATGATGACAGGCTTTTTGAAAAGCGCGGTGATCTGGTTGTCGGCGGTCTCTCCGAGGACGGTCCCGGGACGGAAGACGAGCTGTTTCAGTTCGGGGTGCTCCTTGCGGTAACGGGCAAGCATTTCCTCCACGAGGCGCTTGTGATCCGAGTACGCGAACTCTGAGTTGCCGCGGAGTTTGTGATCTTCCTCCAGCCATGCCGGGTTGTCGGCATGGTAGCCATATGCGGCGCCGCTGCTGGTGATGATGATCTTCTTGACATGGGCTTCGACACAGGCTTCCAGCACGTTTTGAGTTCCCAGCACATCGACGGAATATTCGAACTCGCGATCGGATTTTTTTCCCGGCGTGACGATGGTGGCAAGGTGCACCACGACATCGATGTGAAAACTCGACAGGATCTCGGCCAAATCCTTTGATCGAACGTCGAGCGAGAGGTATTCGACGCCTGGGTGTCGCTCCTGCTGGGGTGTGTCGCGCACATCGTCCGCGACGATGGTCTCGAAACGCCCTCTCTCGGAGGCCAGGGCTTCAACGAGCTGCCTGCCGATATAGCCGGCGGCGCCGGTGACAAATACGGATTGCTTTCTTTCCATCAGTTTTCACCACAGAGACACAGAGAACACAGAGAAGAGAGTTTTTGCCCATTCGCGGGAGATACCGCGAAAGGGCAAGGTGCTCGTCCGCCTTCGGCGGAGACTGACACAACTCCTCTCACATGTGATTTGCACCACCACGGAGGCCATACCTCTTCAAACCACAATTGTTCTAGAATCATAATGAAATAGGCTCATCTTCGAATCTGCAAGAATCTGTCCATGGAGAACGCCGCATCATCAGTTTCTTTTGAGAGGATCTTTTCGTCTATCGGTATCTCCCGATAGACGAAAAACTATTCCTCCACCTCTGTGTCCTCTGTGCCTCTGTGGTGAAACATCCTACACCGGCCTGCGGGACCAGAAACCGGCCACGGTGAGTCCCGAGATGATGTGCCAGATGCCCCACCATGCGGCCACAATGGCCATGCCCCCCAGGCCCTCGAAAAAATCAAAGATCAGGATCAATCCCAGGGCCGAGTTCTGAATCCCCACCTCGATGGCGACGGCCCTCACGTCGCGTTCGCCCAGACCGAGAAAACGGCCGGACCAGTAGCCGAGGTTGAGGGCCAGCGCGTTGTGCAGAAAAACGACAAAGGCCACCAGCCCGATCACTTTCAGGAAGACCTGCCAGTTGGCGGAAAGCGCTACGGTTACAAAGCCGATGAAGATCACGAACGAGATTATCTTGAAGGGCTTCCGGATCCTGGCGGCAAGGGAGGGGAGGATACCGGAGACCAGCATGCCTGTCGCCAAAGGGATACCCAGAATCAGGACGATGGTCGTAAACACGTCAAAGGGGTTGAGGCTCACCCGGCGCAAAATCACTGCGGTGGACGGATTGAGGCTGCCCCACAGGGCGAGGTTGAGGGGCGTCATGACAATGGCGGCCGCCGTCGACACAGCGGTCATGCTGATGGAGACGGCCGCGTTCCCCCTTGCCAGGTAGGTCATGATGTTTGAAAGGTTGCCGCCGGGACATGCGGCGATGAGAATCATGCCGAGGGCCATGGACGGGGCAGGCCGTATGATCAAAGTCAGAAGAAAGGTGAAGGCCGGGAGAAGGATGAACTGGGCGCCCAAGCCGATGACCGGCGCCTTGGGCGACAGGAAAATTCGTTTGAAGTCCTCGAGCTTGAGTTCAAGGGCCACCCCGAGCATCATCAAGCCGATGACGATGTTCATGGCCAGGATGCTCTGGGGACTGAAGTTGAGCCGGATCTGGTCAATCGCTGACGGGTCCATACTTGCCCTTCCCCCCTCCCCTTTGTCCCCTCCCACCAGGGGAGGGAAATTTGCAGAAATCCCCCTCGGGAGGTTGTCCGACAACTCCTCACCACTCAGTCGGAACGGTCATTGCGAGGGAGTGTAACGACCGAAGCAATCCGACTCGAGTAGCGAGTCGTCCTGAGGCCGCCGCAGGCGGATCGAAGGATCTTTCGCCCTTCGAGGAGATCCCTCGCCTTTGCTCGGGACGGCGCTTCGCTTGGATTGCCACGCTCCCTTCGGTCGCTCGCAATGACGGCACGAGGCGATGAGGAAAGCGATTTTAAGTTGTCGGACGGCCCCTCGATCGCCCTTTACAAGAAGGGGCAGGTCTAAAGAAATCACTCCGGGTACCCCCTCAAGAAAAAAGAGGCTGGGTGCATGGGAGCGGATAGACTACGTGATCGGCCAGGGAAAATCCATTCCGCCGAATTCGAATTCCGGATCGATGGTCACGTTGATGCAGGCAGGCAGGTTGCTTGCAAAGGCACGGTCCAATGCTGCCTCCAAGTCATCGAGACGCTCCACCGCCTCTCCGTATCCGCCCATGGCCTTGACCATTTCGTGGTAAGGTCTAAAGCCCAGATTCGACCCAACGACCCGGTCTTTGCCGTATCTCCTGATCTGGCCCCGCCGGATCTGGCCCCAACCGGCGTCGTTGGACACAACGGTCACAAAGGGCACGTTGTGGCGAACGGCCGTGTCGAATTCCATGAACGAAAACCCGACGGATCCGTCTCCGGTGAGAACCACCACTTTTCTTTCCGGATGGGCCAGTCTTGCGGCAATTCCATAGGGGATCCCCACCCCAAGATGGCCGAACCCCCCTACCCACATGAGAGATCCCGGTCCAAAAGCATCCATCATCAAATTGGCGATCACGGCAATATCTCCCCCGTCGACTGCAACCAGGGCATTCCGGGGCAGGACCCTGCGGAGTTCCTGGCATAGCCGGACAGGATGGATGAAGGCGGAATCCTCCTTCACATTGCTTGCGTACTGCATTCTCACTACAGCCATCATGGACTTGACCGTGGTCACCCAGTCCTTTGCCACCCGGCACTTACCCTCCAGAGCCTTGCGAAGATCTTTAAGAACGGCCCGTGCGTCACCGGTGATGCCCACGTCCACCCTGCGGTTTTTCCCGATTTCCTCGTGGACGATGTCCACCTGGATCACCTTGAGATCCGGGTTGAATAGCGGCGGCCGGCCATACCCGATGGTCCAGTTCAGGCGCGTACCCACGACCAGCGCCACATCCGCCTGCATGAGCCCTGCAGGGAAGAAACCCCCGCAAAGAGGATGATCATCGGGGATGACTCCCCGGGCCGTGCTTCTGGTGTAGACCGGTATTCCTGTAGCTTCCGCAAAAGCGCGCAGTTCCTCGCCCGCACCCGACCACCAGGTCCCGCCCCCGGCGACGACCACCGGGTGTTCGGCGTTCTTGAGCAGATCGACGGCCTTGCCGAGGGCCTCCGGATTGGCTGAAGGCCTGTAATCCGTTCGGTAACCCTGGGGCCACGCGATGTCCTGCTCCCCGGCCCCTGCATCCATCACGTCCACCGGGATTTCGAGAAAAACGGGTCCCGGTCTTCCACTCACGGCCTGGCGGAAAGCCATTGAGATGTATTCAGGGATCCTGCTCGTCTGATAGACGCTGCGCGCCCACTTGGTCACAGGGCGCATGACCTCCACCTGATCCATGTCCTGCAGGGCTCCGAGGTCTCTTCTCTCCAGGGAACTCCTTCCTGCAATGACCACGAGCGGCGAGCCGCTCTGCATGGCTACCGCCACACCCGGGAAAGCGTTGACCACGCCGGGCCCGGCTGTCACGAAAGCCACGCCCGCCTTTCCCGTGAATCTTGCCCATCCCTCCGCCATGTTCACCGCGGCCTCCTCATGGCGGGTGTCGATGAGCCTCGTGCCGTAGTCGATGCACGCATCGAAGATTCCGGCGATATGCCCTCCCGAAAGCCCGAAGACGCAATTTACGCCTTCCTGTTTCAGCCCCCGGACGACCAGCTCGCCCCCTTTCCAGGTTTTCTTTTCGTTCATGGGCTGCTTCCCCCTTCAGAGATGACAATCTTAAGCCATCGATGCCCCCATAAGTGCCTTAGATCTCCTAAATTTACAACCTTTTTCAGAAGGATTCTTCAGGATTCTCGCCTGGTTCAGGCTTGCATTAGACCGCCTGTCATTTCGAAGGAGCGAAGCGACTGAGAAATCTTTGATCCGATTCGGGAAAGATTTCTCCCTACGGTCGAAATGACCTGAAGATAGAAATTCGCAAGAAAGAGCACGAAATTCAGTGATGAGCGCTCAGGAAAACAGGAGTAGGGCTGGTCGAAGATCCCGGCCACGGGGCGACTCACTCGATTTTCCTCGAGACCCTGAGGTTCTCGAAGGGCATCCCGTTCCTTGGATCAGCACGGAGGCCGATCCCTACAAGGCCATTCGCCAGGCCGGTGCATTTTCACGGTAAAAAGTCCGAAAACCCCGTTTTTCGTCATTCCGGCGAAAGCCGGAATCCAGTGTTTTTATCGACTTAAAAAATACCTGGACCCCGTTTTTCAACGGGGTGACGACTTTTTACGAACGCGTCAAGCTTGAAAGGCAAAAGTTTGGAGATCGATTTTGGAATGCGGATGAAGGGTGACGCCGGAAGCAGGAACCGACGTTACGGCATGCGGTAAACCATGGCATTGATGTTCATGCCTGCTCCGACAGAGGCAAAAACGGCGATGTCCCCGGAACGGAGCCTGTGGTTGTTCAGCTTACCCCGCTGCAGCAGATCGTAAAGCGTGGGCAGGGTTGCAACCGAGCTGTTGCCGAGCCAGGAAATGGTCATGGGCATGATGTGCTCAGGGATCTCCTCGACCTTATACAGCTTGAAAAGCCTCTTCAAGATCGCTTCGTCCATCTTCTGATTGGCCTGATGGATGAGCACCTTGTTCACATCGGTGAGAGTCAGCCCGGCCTTGTCGAGACTTTTTTTCACCACTTCGGGTACCGTCCTCACCGCGTACTTGTAGATTTCATGACCATCCATTTTGATATACAGCCTCTGGCCGTTGCAGGAGGGGTTTGATGACTTCCCGAGCCACAGGAGATTCACATTTTCAAACGTATCGGATCTCGACACATGGGAAAGGATACCCACGTTGCTGTCCGTGGCATCGAGCAGAACCGCACCCGCGCCGTCGGAATAAATCATGCTGTCCCGATCATGGGGATCCGAAGCCCTCGAAAGGGTCTCAGCGCCGATGACCAGGACCTTTTTCGCATCTCCCGACCGGATAAAGTAGTCGGCGATGATCGTACCCTGGAGCCAGCCCGCACAACCGAAAGGGACATCAAAGGCAACGGTGTAAGGATTCTTGATCCCGAGTTTGTTCTTCACCCTGGCCGCGATCGTGGGAACCATGTCACATCTACGATCATCGACTCTCACATCCCCCAGATTCTGACCGACGATGATGTAGTCAAGACTTTCCCTGTCAACGCCTTCCAGCGCTTGCTCAGCGGCGATAAAAGCGATGTCGGACGTGTTCAGCTCATCCGTCACATATCGTCTTTCGTTGATGCAGGTGATGTCGCGGAACTTCTCGATGATCTCGGCATTTGGGGTGTTAAACTCCGTGCCGTCGCTGTCATAAAACCTGTGGTTCAAGAAGTGATCATTGGGCACGCCCCGCGTGGGAATATAGCTGCCCGTCCCGGTGATGATCGAATTCGGCATGCTGGCGTGTTTACCCTCCTATACGAAAAAAGCCCGAACCAAGGAAATCCACCACTTGATCCAGGCCTCCCGGTTTATGTTTTCTTGGGTCAATACTAGCCTTACATTTTTAACAATTTATGTCCTGGAGTCAAGTTTTTTGGCATCTCAGACATTGAAACGGATGCTCAGGATGTCTCCGTCTTGAACGCGGTAATCTTTTCCTTCCAGCCGAAAAAGTCCTGTTTCGCGGATACCCTTTTCTGATCCGCACTGAAGGAAGTCGCGGTATGAAAAGCACTCGGCACGGATGAACCCCCTGGCAAGGTCCGAGTGGATGGTTGCAGCAGCGTCAAGAGCCGTGTTTCCATCGCGCACATTCCATGCCCGGACTTCGTCGGAGCCTACGGTAAAGAAACTGATGTATCCCAGCGTCTCATAGGCCAGGGTCGTGAGCCTGCGGTAGGCTGATTCCCGGATGCCCATGTCCTCCATGAAAAGCACTGCTTCATCCTCGTCCAGGCGGCTCAACTCCATCTCGAACTTGCCGGCGAATTCGATAACCCTGCAGGTCTTGGAAATTTCCTCCAGCAGGGGCTCGTTTTTCCCGTACCGCGTTTCATCGGAATTCAGAATGGCCATGAGAGGCTTTTTCGTGAGGAACTGAAATCCTCGAACCATCCTTTCTTCGTCCGGAGAAAGAATCATGTCCCGAACAGCCTGATTTTCGTTCAATCTTTTCAGAATCTTGCGCAAAATCTTTTCCTCCCTCGCGACCGCCTCAGTATGCTGGCCCCGATGGTTGCCCTTGTCGATGCGCTCGAGGCGGTTTTCAACCACCATGAGATCCGCGAGCAGGAGTTCCTCGTTGATATGGCGAAGGTCTTCGAGCGGCACCGGGGGCCCGGTAAATTCGTCCTCGAAATTTCGAATCACCAGCGTCAGGGCATCCATGGTCTTGATCGTGCCTACGGCCGCGGCCGAAAAAGCCGCACCCCTGCCGGCACCCTCGGCCAGGCCCGTGAAATCGACAAATTCAACCGAGGCGTAAACGGTCTTCCGTGGAAGATAAATCTCAGACAGCCGGGTCACCCGCTCGTCCATCACCCTCACCACCCCCACATTGGGTTCGGCCCTGCCGTATGATTGAGCCGCGACCGGCACCTCCAGCTTTGTCAGTGCATTGAAAATGGTCGTTTTGCCTGATCCCGACAAACCAATGAGTCCTATTTTCACCGATCTTCTCCTAAAAAAAACAAAGCCCGGGTTTCGCCGGACTTGTGATCCTGAATGCATCTCAATGCACACTATTATGCGCACGCCGCAAGAAATGTCAAGACTGATCAGCTTTCCGAGCCGATGTGGCTAAATTTGGTATTCGAGGTAGATTTTCTTTCTGACAGGGCAAGCGCAGAAGTGTGAGTTCCCAAAACAGTTGTAGTAGAAGCACGGAGTCATTTCCCTTTCCCTGATAAAAACAACCCCTTCTTGAACGCTATAGTCAACCTCGCACGTATCCCTCTTTCGCGCCTTGAGGCAGGAATGACCCTTGAGGCACTTCGCCGCCTGTTCGAGAATCTCTTCGGGGAGAGTCAAATCTTCTGGTTTCAAAATTTCTCCATTGGACATGCCAAAGAGATTTTTCAGAGGGAATAGTTTCATTCGCTGAAGGCTGACAATTGGGGAAACCCCGCACCTGGTGGGAGGATCATAATGGCAGGGTAAAGGTTTCTCAACCCCATTTTTTTCGGGTAAAATTGCGGATGCTTTTTAGGTGTCAGCTTACGGACATCAAGCGGGTACGGAGGTTTATCTTTTTGTTTTTAATGCCGATTTTCTCCCTGATTTTTTCCCGGTGAGCCTCAATCGTTCGATGGCTAAGCCCCAGCAGCCGGGCTATCTCCTTGCTGCTTCTGCCCTGCCGAATCAGATCCGCCACCCTGATCTCTGTCGGGCTAAGCCCCAGGTATTTCGAAGACAATCGGCGAATCAGGGGGGAAATCGCTCCGTTGAGGTTGGATTCCAGGACCTCCATGAGCGATCTTTGCTTTTCATCGAGATTGCTCGCCTCCAGGCTTTCCAGGTAGGGCAAAACAAGGCTCTTAATGTTGAGCAGCAAACTCTCTTCCAATTCCTTTTTGTCCTTTTCCCTTCTATCCAGCAGGACTTTCAAAGCCGTGTTTGCTTCTTCCAGTTTTTTTCTTCGCGCTTCAAGTTCTTCATTGGCTTTTTTCAGTTCCGCCGTTCTTTTTTCCACCCGGCTTTCCAGTTCTTCCTGCGCCTTACGGAGAGCATCCTCGGCTTCCTTCCTCCTCGTGACGTCCCGGGAAATCCCGAGAATTCCGGCTACCCGGCCGTTGGAGTCCCGCATAAAACGCATGCCCGCTTCGGTCCATATCCTGGAACCATCCTTGCAGTACCCTTCCATCTCCAGGGTGCGAACCCTTCGCGGATCTGCCTCTTTCTGCCTCTCGATCAAGAGTTCCTCCGCAAACACCTTTCTCGCTTCTTCAATGGACTCGGGCGTGTAGGTTTCCTCTAAAGAAAGGTTCATGGCTTCTTCAGCCGAGTAGCCTGTCAGCCTTTCCACCGACGGACTGATGTAGGTGAATTGCAGGTTCATGTCCCGGATCCAGATCACATCCGAAACATTCTCAGCAAGAAGACGATACCGCTTCTCGCTCTCTCCGAGGGCTTCTTCCCCTTTCTTTGTTTTCCTTGTGACAAGGATCATCCCGTTGTGCGGAGCAGGATGCCCCCGAACCTCCCTGTGATCTTGGCGCTCCATCATCAATTCCTTTCGTGTCACTCATCCTTCTTGGCGTCTCTTGAAAGCGCTCGGCGTGACCCGAGTTCGCTATGCCCGATTGGAAAGACCGAAACGCTTTTTCTTACAGGTCCGGTGGAAGAAGAGAAATTCAGTGAGGATTCAACGTCGGAGCCGACGGAACGTCAATCGAGCAACCGGAGATAGCGTTTTACGTGATGCCAACCATAGGGGATTTCCGGTCCCGGGTCAATACTCAATGGTTCTTATCGTGTGACGGGCTGCGTTCTTTTTTTCCCTTGCAGGAGGAATACCCCGGTGAGGACGATGAACCCCACAGCGTCGGTGAGCCATCCCGGCTTGAGCAGGAGCAGGGAAACGATGAGGAGAACGGCGCGAAGGGCGTGACCCAGGTTGCCGGCAAAATACCCTTGAACGGCCGCGGACAGGGCAAAGGTGCCGGCAAGCCCGGAGATCAATGCCAGGACGATTTCCCAGGAAGCCCCTTTGAGAACCATGGCCGGACCATACACAAACATGTAGGGCACCAGAAAACCCGCCAGGGCGAATTTCACGGACAGCCAGCCCACGTCCCAGAAGTTGGCCTTGCCGATGGCGGCCGCCGCATAAGCCGCAACAGCCATGGGCGGCGTCAGGGGTGAAAGACAGGCGAAGTAGAAAATGAAGAGATGGGCGGCAATCGGATCCACGCCCATTTTGATCAGGCCCGGAGCGAGGACCGACGCGGAAATGGCATACGCGGCCGTGGTCGGCAAACCCATGCCCAGGATGATGGCGATCAGCATGGTGAAAACAAGGGCGAGAAGCAAATGCCCTTTGGAGTAACTGAGAATGATCAGGGCCGCTTTCATCCCCAGACCCGTCTGGGCGATGACCCCCAGGATGACGCCGGCCGCCGCGCAGGTCGCAATGATTTCCATGGAGCTTCTGGCTCCGGCCGAAAGGGTCTTGACGATTCTCCTCGGTCCCATGCGGGTTTCAGCCTTGAGCCAACTCAACACCAGCAAAACGAGTATGGCCCATGCCGCGGACCTGAAGGGCGACATCTGAACCACCATGAGATTGTAGATGAGAACCAGAAAGGGCACAAAAAGATAGCCACGCTGTCTCAAAAGCCCGGACGCGGAGGGAAGCTGGTCCCTGGGAATCCCGACCAACCCCATCTTGGCGGCGTAGAGATCAATCATCCAGTAGGCTGCGCTGTAGTACAGGACCGCGGGAATCACGGCGGCCAGAGCCACCTGCCAGTAGGGGAGGCCGAGGATTTCAGCCATGAGAAAAGCACCGGCGCCCATGACCGGGGGCACGATCTGCCCGCCCGAGCTGTTCATGGCTTCAATGGCGCATGCCACCGCGGAGCGGAAGCCGCTGGCCTTCATCAAAGGGATGTTGAATACGCCGTCCACCATCACGTTGGCCACCGATGAACCCGAAGTCGTCCCGATCAGGGCGCTGGAGACGATGGAGACCTTGGCCGGCCCGCCCCGGCGGCTGCCTGCCACGGCCCGGGCAAATTCGACCGTGAACATGCCCAGCCCCGAGGCTTCAAGGAAGGCCCCAAAGAGAATGAAAAAAAAGATGTAATGGGAAGAAGCAAAAATGGGGATGCTCAGAATGCCGTCCAGGCTGAAGAGGAAGGTCATCATCCTGGCCCAACTGTATCCCCTGTGCTGAAAAAGACCCGGCAGGTAGGGCCCGAAATGGCTGTAGAGAATGAAAACCACGGCGATGATTGGCAGGGCCCAGCCCGTGGACCGGCGGGCCATTTCCAGGACTCCCAGCACGAATATAAACGCAAAGACGGCGTCGGTCCTGGTCGGCGTGACCCCGCAGCGGAAGATCCAGCCATCGAACTCGACAAAGAGGTAAAGGACCGGGAGAATGATGGAACCCATGAGCAGGTAGTCGATCACGGGAATTCGCTTCATGGAAGCGCCCGGACGGCCGGGCACCAGGGCGAAGATCAGGACCGCTCCGAAAGCGATGTGGAGGCTCCGAAGGTACCAGGGATCAATGGGCCAGAAAATCAGGACGACCACGTGAAAAAGGCTCATGGCCACGCCGATCAGGAAAACGGCATGGCCCATGAGCCCGACGAGTTCCCTCTTGGGGGCCAGCTCAATGTCCTTGATTTTGTCCAGCCTGATGTCTGCTTCTTTTTCCTGCTCCACCCTGTACCGCCGTGTTCACTCCTTTCCTGCTCTCTCCCCGATACGCTCTTTCACTTCGGCGGCATGATTTTGTCAGGAATCTTCACCCCTTTCTCTTTGTAGTACTTCACCGCGCCGGGGTGCAGCGGAATCGGACTGTAAACGATGTTTTCCGGCAAGGTTTCCTTGGCAGCCTTGTGGGTCGCCATCATCATGTCATGATTATCCAGGACGTTCTTGACCAGGGCGTAGATGAAGTCCTCAGGGACATCCTTGTGGGTGATGTAGAAGCTCCAGAAGGTGAGCGTGTCGATGGCCATATCCTTGTTGGCCTTGTATATGCCCTTGGGAATCAGACCCGGCGACAGATAGGGTAACTTCTCGATGATTTTGCTCATATCCTCCTTCGAGATGCCCAGGACCGTCAGATCGTTCATGGTCTCCGTTTCCACGATCGTAGACCACGGGATTCCCACGGACTGGGCATTGGCTTGAATCAGCCCGTCTTTGAGCTGATCGGCCAGGTCCGAAGAGCTTGCATTGACAAGCCGGCCCGGTTTGATTCCCAGGGCCGCCAGGAATTGGGGCCAGAGCAAAGCGGAGGTCCCACCCGTGGGGCCGACTCCGACGCTCTTGCCGTTGAGGTCCTTCAGCCCCTGAATGCCCGTCTTTTTCATGGCATACATCTGAAAGTACGTGTTGTACATGGGGAAGATCCCCCGGATGGCCTCGTGTTTTTTTCCTTTGGCCCATCCGGTTCCGTGCCAGCCCTCGTAGATGGCGGGAGCGCTCACACCGGCGATCGTCACGTCCTTGGATTGGGTCAGTTGCGTGTTGTGGACCGGGCCGCCCGTCACTTCCACCGAGGCATTGACGCCCATCTTGTCATGCATGATTTTAGCGACTCCACCGGCATAAATGTAGCCTGTGCCGCCCACGGGCGCCCCGCCGATGGTGACAATCTTGGGCCAGTCCTTTCCGGCCTGACCATGAACCTGACCAACCGACAGCAGCAGTACGAGAAAAACAAGAGCCACACCCACAAGTCCATTTCGGTTCTTCATGATTTTCATCTCCTTTCTCACTACTTGGTTTTTTGACCCGAGAAGTTTGACGGCTTCGTAAAAAGTCGTCACCCCGTTGAAAAACGGGGTCCAGGTATTTTGTAAGGCCTTAGAAACACTGGATTCCGGCTTTCGCCGGAATGACGAAAAACGGGGTTTGCGACTTTTTACCGTGAAAATGCACCGGCCGGGCGAATGGCCTTGTAGGGATCGGCCTCCGTGCCGACCAAGGGCAGGCGGGCCGTTCGAGACCCTCACGGTCTCGAGGAAGATCGAGGGAGTCGCCCCGTCGCCGGGATCTTCGACCTGCCCAACTTCCCCCCTTTGAAAAAGGGGGGCCAGGGGGGATTTTCACGGTAAAAAGTCCCGCACGGTCATGCTGAGACATCGAAGCATGAACGCAGGCGTTCGCCCCCTTCGACAAGCTCAGGACAGGCTTCGATACCTCAGGGCGAACGCTTCCCAGAGCGAGTTAGTCAACCGATTGTGTGACAGGCACTAAGTTGACGCCTGCCGGTTTCCGCATGATCAAATGCCCAGAAAGGCGGCGCGGAACAGGTCGCCTTCCAGCAACTCTTTCCCGGTTCCTTGCGCGACAATCCTCCCTGTCTGAAGCACATAGCCCCTGTCGGCCAGGTCCAGGGCCTCCCGCACGTTCTGCTCCACGAGAAGAATCGTCATCCCCTGTTCTTTGAGGCGTCGCACCGTATCGAGCACCTCATCAACCAGGATAGGAGCGAGTCCCAGGGAGGGTTCGTCGAGCATGAGAATGCTTGGGTTGGACATGAGGCCCCTGCCGATGGCCACCATCTGCTGCTCCCCTCCGGACAGGGTGGATGCAGCCTGCAGGCGCCGGTTTCTGAGGGGGGCAAAGAGGGTGTAGACGAATTCGAGGTTCTTTCTGATTTGGTCCTCGTCATCCAGGGTGTAGGCGCCGAGAAGAAGGTTCTCCTCCACCGAGATGGGCCGGAACAGCATCTTCTCTTCGGGCACGTAGATGATTCCCAGGCGCACGATCTGCTCTGTCCTGAGCTTCTGGATTTCCTGCCCCCTGAACAGGATCCGGCCCTCGAATACGGGCTGTGAGCCCATGACGGCCCTCAGGATGGTCGACTTTCCCGCCCCGTTGGAGCCGACGACACAGACCGTCTCGCCGGCATTCACGGCCAGGGAAATCCCGTGAATCACCGGCAATCCGGAGTAGCGAACGCGGATGGCGTCTATGGTCAGAATGGGGTCAGTCATTAGTCAATCCCGGAGTATTGGAATACCTAAATACTGGAGTACTGGTGATCTTGGGTTTTCTTGCGTTACTCCATCACTCCATTCTTCCTTTTACATACCTTTCCCCCAAATAGGCCTTGATGACCCTGGGATCCTTGGCAATGGCCTCAGGCGGCCCCTCCGCAATCTTTTCGCCGTAATCCAGCACGATGACCCTTTCGCTGACCTTCATCACCAGTTCCATCACATGCTCGATGAGCATCACGGTGACACCCATGTCCTTGTGAACGTGCCGGATGCTCGCCAGGATCTCATCGATCTCCATCGTGTTCAGTCCTGCCGCCACCTCGTCGAGCAAAAGCAATTTGGGCTCCGTGCCGAGGGCCGTAGCCATGGTCACCCGCTTCTGGGCAGCCACCGGCAACTCGCTGACAAGATCGTCGCGCAGGTCGTGAAGCCCCAGGTCTTTTAAAATCCTCTCGGCTTTGGAGCCGGCCTTGCTCCTCGAGTGGGTGTGCATGAAGCACCCCACCATCACCTTCTCCCTGACCGACAGGTCCCCCGAGGCCACGTAAACCTGAAAGGTTCTCGCAATACCCCGCCTCGATACGTCATGGGCTTTCAACTCCGTGATGTCCTCACCGTCGAAAACAATCCTTCCCGAGGTGAGGGGATAATGCCCGGAGATGCAGTTGAAGAGCGTGGTCTTGCCGGCGCCGTTCGGGCCGATGAGGCCGACGAGTTCGTGCCTTTCCAGGGAGAAGGAGATGTTGTCGTTTGCCCTGAGGCCGCCGAAGGCCTTGGTCAGGTATTGCACGTCCAGAAATGCCATCAGCGACGCTTCCTCCGCCGGGCCTTTTCAACGATCCCCCAGATCCCCCGGGGTTCAAAGGCTGAAACGACCATGATGATCACCGAATAGAGGATCAGATCGATGCCCGGCAGCCCCGCCGCGGCACCCAGCCATTCCTTGAGATAGCTCTTGAGGGGAATCAGCACGCCGGCCCCGATGATCGGTCCCCACAAGGACCCTGCTCCCCCGAGCATCGCCATCAGCGCGATGAGAATGGACAGGTCAAGGCTCATGATGTCCACGGGCTCGATCACCTTGATGTAGCAGACATGAAAGGAACCCACCATGCTCACGAAAGCCGTGGCAATGGCATAGGTCTTGATTTTGGCCCAGTGCACGTTGATCCCCAGTGACAGGGCCACGTCTTCGTTGTCCTTGATGCAGCGGAGCTGGTACCCGAGGCGGGACTTCCGGAACCAGTTCATGTAAAGAATGCTCAGAAAGAAGAAGCCGAGGATGACATAATAATAGTGAATGTCCTCCTTGAAAATGAGCCGTAAAAAATCCGGAGGGGGAAACCGGATCGGAGAAATTTCGAGACCCCGGGCCGCCCCCACAAAAGGCCACACGGTAAAGAGATCTTTCAGCACCAGGGAGGTCGCAATCGTGGCGATCGCGAAGTAGTGTCCCTTGAGCCGGAAAAGCGGGTACCCGATGATGAAGGACCAGATCACGGCAATGGCCATTCCGATGGGCATGGAGAACCAGAAAGGAACGTCCCAGCGGATCAGCATGACGCCGGTGGTATAGGCGCCGATCCCTACGTACTGGGCTTTTCCGAGGTCGACCTGGCCGCCGTAGCCGCCGATGGTGTTCCACCCCATGCCGTAGATCGAAAACATGAAAAACTGGATCATGGTGGCCATGGCAAAGGAGGAGTGGGGAAACACAGGAAAGATCAGGAAAAGTAGGAACACCGCACCGGCAATGAACAAATCAATGCGCGGAAAGTCGGAAAAATCAAGCGCGTTCCTTACTGCTTCCATCCGAAAAGGCCTCTTGGACGCACCACCATGATCACGAAGTAGGCAACGTAGATCCACATGTACTTCAAGGACGTCATAGGCACGTCCGCCATCCACTGCCAGTCAAAGGTGTAGGTGAAAAAATCCCAAAAGCCCGGGATCTCCATGATCAGACCTACCACCAAGCCCGCGAAGAAGGCCCCGGGCACGCTCCCGAAACCTCCCAGAGCGACGACTGCGAAGGCGATCATGGTAAAGAGAAGTCCCATAAAAGGATTGACCGCCCAGAAGTTGACGATGAGGGCCCCGGCCACCGTCACAGACCCGCCGCCGATGCCCCAGGCCAGGGCGTTCATTTTCCCCGTGGGAATACCCATGTAGCGCGCAGCCTGGGAATTCAGGGCCGTGGCGGTCAGGGCCTTCCCGATCTTGGTCCGGTTCATGAGGAGCCACACCGCTGCAAAAGCAACGACGGAAAGCCCTGCGGCCGCCAGTTTCGTGGCCGGCACGATGACGCCCATCCCGATATCGAAGCTCTTGCCCACGAGGATCCCATGGTGAACGGTCTTGTCGCTCGAGCCGAAGATGAGAAGGGCGAGGTTTCTCAGAAAAAGCATGAGGCCGAAGGTTCCCAGGAGCTGCGCAACCATGGGGCCCCTCAGGAGGAACTTGATAAAGCCCATGTAGCAGAGCACGCCCAGCAGGAACCCGACGACGGCTGCGACGGGCAGCGTGAAAATCGGATCCATTCCCGTGGCCTGGGCCGTGAGGAGACCGGTGTACATCCCGACCATCAGGAACTCGCCGTGGGCAAAGTTGACGATGTCCATGACGCCGAAGATGATGGTCAGACCCAGGGCGACAAGGGCGATCACCATGCCGAGGAGAATCCCGGCTGCAATGGATCCGAGAAGAATGTCCATAAGATTCCTCGCGCTGGGCGCGCAGAACCCCCTACCACGCCGCAAAGGGATAAATCATGTTCGCTGTGGCCACGTCGAAGGGGTACACAATCTCGAGGACCAGCTTGCCGTCCTTGTCCTTCTGATACTGACCGATCAACCCTGAACCAAGCACATTCTGCCCGATCTCGTCCCCGGTCGTGGAAAACTTGACGCCCGCCCAGGGGACCACCAGTTCACTGCCCGGAATTTGAATGGCATTGGCCGCTGCCTGAATGTCCGCGGGTTTCGTGGACCCGGCTTTCTCGAGCACATGCACCCACGTCTGCAGTCCTGTAAAGGATCGAGCAGAGGCTCCGCTGAAATCATTGCCTGTCTTGGCTTTATACATCGCGTTCACTTGCCCTGCCAGCTTTTTCACTTCCACCACCTTGGGAAGAAAGACCGTTCTCGTGAGGATGCCTACGATGTCGTCGCCAACCGTCTTCTGAAATTCGGGGGTCTCAAACCCGGCGTCCTGGCCCCAGATGATCTTGGCTTTAATTTTTTCGGCTTTCAGTGTTTTAATCATCAAGATGGCGTCGGACGTGTAGGAAGCAAACAGCATCACATCAGGTCTCGCGGCTTTCAGGGATCGCACTTCATTCGAAAGATCCGTGGCTTTGTCCGCGTACAAGAGAGTTTTCCTCAGATTGTACTTGTACTCCTCGGCAAAAAGCTTGATCATTTCCGTGACAAGCGATCCCCACTCGGTATTTTCGCACGCGGAAGCCACGTTTTGAATGTCTTTCTTTTGAACGGCTTTTACGCCCTTGACCTTTCCCTCTGTCAAACCCTTGAGCAATTCAAAGAGGTCCTTGGTGAACCATTTGTCATGAGGCGTCGTTCGCCAGAACCACTTGAACCCCCTCTGGGTCAGATCGGGTGAGGTTGAAGAGCCATTGATCATCGGGACACCGTATTGCTCGCAAACGGCGCTCACGGTTTTGGTCACCGAGCTGTGATAGCAGCCGAGAATCCCGTGGACCTTGTCATCCAGGATGAGTTTTTTGGCCAGGTCCGCACCCACGGTGGGGTTGCCTTCGTGATCCTTGAAAATGAGGGTGATCTTCGCTCCTCCGAGAGCCTTGACACCGCCGTTCTTGGCCATGGTCATGGGGAGGTCCGCCATGACATTGTTTGCGATCTCGGCGGCCAGCTCCGCACCGGCGCGAAGTTCACGGCCCGCAGCGGCCGCCCCGCCGGTGAGCGGGTAAATAACGCCGATCTTGATCTCTTCGGCTGCGAAGACCTCAGCCGGGACCGTGAGTCCAAAGATCGCAACGAGGGTCACCCACACCAAACCGAATCTCATCATTCCCTTCATACTCATACCTCCTTTTATGCGCCCCTGTTAGCTTATCCATGAACTTCAAATGTCTTCCCCTCCCCTTTGTCCCGTCCCAGGAGAGGAGGGGAGAGTTTTTGCCGGACAGCATCAAGGGCCGGATTAGAAGATGAGCCCGAACCGGGAATCCGGGACGGGCGCCAACGGTTACGAATTTATTCGCCCTTGCCAGTCGCCCCGAAGCTTTTTTGGAGCGAAGCGGAACGTCTCCGCGGCTGCGGGGAGCTTAATGCAATCATCCTAGGAATCGGTTAGAGGGTTTGCGTGACAAGGCCGCCTGAACAAAATCCGAAACGATTTTCGCACTATATGAAAATCGGCCAGGTGTGTCAAGGCTCAAGGCGCTCAAAGCCGTCCGGCGGGAGGGGGTAAGAGGCTTTGCCTAAAGCACGGTGAGATGCTCGTCTTTCAGATCAGAGACAAACATGTGGCCCGGAGCGTGGGTAATCACGAGGGGCAATTTGGCTGAAAGAGCGGCAAGCGTGGACGTGACCCCGCATGCCCAGAAAACAGGCACCTCTCCCGGATGGATCGTGACCGGGTCCCCGAATTCCGGGTTGTTCAAATCCTTGATGCCGAGCGCTTCCGGGGATCCCATGTGAATGGGCGCGCCGTGGGTCAGTTGAAAGCGGGTGGTTACCTGCACGGCCCGAATCGCCTGCTCCGGGGTCATGGGCCGCATGCTCACTACCATGGGGCAGGAAAACGGTCCTGCAGGAGTGCAAGGCCGGTTCGTGATGTACATGGACACGTTCTTCCCCTCCTCCATGTTTCGAACGGAGAGCCCTGCAGCCAGCATGGCCGCTTCGAAAGAAAAGCTGCACCCCAGAAGAAAGCTCACCATCTCTTCGTGGAACAAGGGTTTCACATCCGTCATCTCCGATTTCAACACGCCCGCCTCGTACACCCTGTATTTCGGCAGGTCGGTTCGAAGGTCCGCTCCTCTCGCAATTCCGGGCTCCGCCTGCCCCGGTTCCAAAACATCTAAAATAGGGCAGGGTTTCGGGTTGCGCACGCAGAAAAGGAGGAAATGAAAGGCCTCATCCCGGGGAAGCATGACGAGGTTGGCCTGGACGTATCCGGGCGCAAGGCCCGTCGTGGGTTTGTCCCATTCACCTTTTCTGATTAGGGTTCGAAGTTCTGCAGCGTTTTCCATCATCCGCATTTCATCCTACAGGACGGATTGTCGTGTCAAGATGTTTTCCCTCTTTTTTCTTGCCCCCCCAAAAGGCACGGTCTATCCTGAAGCGCGGCGCCCAGGTGGGCATCCCCTGCCGGCGGCAGGAAAAGGATTTGATAGGAGGGCAGTATGAAGCAAATGTGGTTCATCATCCCCTTGCTGGCCATGGCGTCTCCAGCAGTCGTCGCGGGACAGACCGGATTCGAGAAAGACCTCATCGAAACCTCGGCGGGAGACCTTGAGATAACCTTTATCGGCCACGGGACCCTCATGTTCTCTTTCCAGGGCAAAATCATCCACGTGGACCCGGTCGGCATGTATGCCGACTACACAAAACTTCCGAAAGGGGATATCATCCTCATCACCCACGAACACCGCGATCACCTCGACACGGCGGCGCTGGAGCATATCCGCACTGAAAAAACCATCCTTGTGCTCACCGACACGTGCGCCGCCAAGGTCTCGGGGGGCGTGGTCATGAAGAACGGAGATGTGAAGACGGTTGATGGATTCAGGGTGGAGGCTGTTCCTGCTTATAACATCGTCCACATGCGTAGCCCGGGTGTGCCGTACCATCCCAAGGGTGTGGGAAACGGCTATGTCGTCACCTTTGGAGACAAGAGGGTCTATGTGGCAGGGGACACGGAAAATACCCCGGAGATGAAAAGCCTTCGTCGTATCGACGTTGCCTTCCTGCCCATGAACCTTCCCTACACCATGACGCCCGACATGGTCGCCGATGCGGCCAAGGCCATGAAACCCGGAATCCTTTACCCTTACCATTTCGGTGACACGGACACCTCCAAGCTGGTGGAGCTGATGAAAAACACCCCGGGGGTTGAAGTGCGCATCCGCAACATGAAATAAAAATGTTTTTCCCTCTGCCGAGTTCGGCAGAGGGAAAAGTCTGTGTCTGTCTGTGGCTAATTCAAAGGAAAATGGCTTCCTTGATCGCGCAAATAACGACGGCATCGCTCTGTCGATTTCTTCTCAATACGGCCAGGCGCTTCCCCTACCCTTATGCGCCGGCTCTCAGCCGCGGACTGGGCGTTCCCCTGGCCGCAGTCACCTCCCTCATTGCCGTCAATCAGGTGACCGGACTCCTGAGCCTTCTCTTCGGTCCCGTGGCGGACCGATGGGGGTATCGCCTCATGCTCTTTGCCGGCCTTGGCTCTCTGGCGGCCGGGATGCTGGCCGGTGCCCTGCTTCCATGGTACGTGGTCATCCTCATCGGGCTCTTCCTGGCCGGCCTTGGGAAAAGCATGTTCGACCCCGCGCTGCAGGCCTATGTGGGCGAGAGGGTTCCTTTCAGGCGCCGCGGGCTGGTGGTCGGTTTCATGGAAACCGTGTGGGCCGGCAGCACGCTCGTTGGCATCCCTCTCATCGGCCTGCTTATCGCACGCTTCGGCTGGAGAGCCCCTTTTCTCGCCCTCGGAGCCTGCGCGCTCTTGGGAATGGCGGCTCTTTGGATCGTGATCCCCGGCCGGGCAGCCGGCAGGGCCGAAGTCCCAACCCGGATCGGCATCTTCGATTCCTGGAAAAAACTCCTGCAACAAAAGCCCGGACTGGGAATGCTGGGATTCGCGTTTTTCATCAGCATCGCCAATGACAATTTCTTTGTCGTCTACGGCGCCTGGATGGAGCGGTCTTTTCATCTCAGCGTGATCGCCTTGGGAATGACCACCACCGTCATCGGCGGGGCGGAACTGCTCGGGGAAACCCTCACGGCTTCCCTGGGCGACCGTATCGGACTGCAGCGCTCCATGAGAACCGGGCTCGTTCTCTCCACCCTAAGCTACCTGAGCCTGCCTTGGGTCGAACACTCGCTTCCGGCCGCTCTCGGGGCCCTTTTTTCCGTGTTTCTGTTCACAGAGTTTGCCATCGTTGCCGCCCTTTCGGTGAGCACCGAGGTCATGCCTGATGCTCGCGCGACCATGATGTCCGGGTACCTCGCTGCTGCGAGCGCCGGCCGAGTCATTGGGGCTGTCATGGGGGGCGTGGTTTGGACGTTGGGCGGACTGGCGGCTGTGGCCGCTGTGTCTGCGGCGATCAACGCCCTCGCTCTCATCGCTTTTCTTTGGGGCCTGCGGTCATGGACTTCCCGCTGAGGATGAGTCTATGGGACGCGACTTGACTTGCAAGCGCCTATTCTGTAATGAAGTGTTCAGTGTTCTTTGTTCAGTGAACCTCTGAACCTCTGAACCTTGAACCTCTGAACCCTGAACCTCTGAACCCTTTTCGAAGAGGCTTTCGATCATGAAGGTGGATATCCCGGTTCCATTTGAAAAACTGGCCTGGTTCCAGGAAAAACTCGGATTCAGAGAAGAAGACCTCCGGCAAATCGATGCTCACAAGAGTCTTTTTCTTCCGAGTGCAGCGGTTTTCACGGAAGGCATTCATCGCTTTTTCCAAGAGATTCCGGAAACAAGGATCATCCTGGGCCACGACAAGCGCAGCCTCCACCTCATGAAGGTGTGGAAGCAATGGTACGAACTGCTGTTCAAGGATCCCCTCAGCCCCAAGGCCCTCGCCTACCTTTGGAGAAGCGGTGTGCGCCACGTGGAAGTGAACGTGGACAAGCGCTACATCAACCTGGGTTATGCCTTTGTCCGGCAGTTCTTTCATCGCATCGCCATGACGCTTGATCGGGAAGACGGAAGGGCGCCGCTCCTTTCTGCTCTGGACAAGCTCGTGGACTTTTGCGTGCTCATCGAAACCCATGCCTATGTCACGGCCACTTCACAGTGTGACATGGAGGTCGTGAAAGGCATCTCCCATCAAGTCAGAAATCCTCTCACCGTGATCGGAGGAAACATTCTCAGGCTTCAGAGAAATGCCGAACCGGGGAGCCCCCTTTTCAAAACCTACGAAACCATCCTCATGGAAAACAAGCGCCTCGAGGCCATGGTGCGGGACACGAATGTCTATTCCGACCTGTACCAGAAGGAACCGCTCTTTGAAAACTACTCGCTGAAAATGATTCTCGCCAAGGCCCTGAAAAGGCTGGACGCCCTGGAGCAGAGGAGAACGGTCCGCGTCGAAATGGCCCTTGATCCGGGCATCGAACTGGTTCGAGCCGATCGTGTGGAACTGGAGACCCTTTTCTATTACCTTCTTCAAAATAGCGTTGAAGCGGCGGATCCGGCGGATCCTATCATCCGAATCTCCTCAAGGCCCGCAGACTCCGACGGTGCCTTGGTGGAGGTGGAAATTTTCAACACCGGCCGGTCACCGGGGCCGGAAGACATGGAAAACATCTTCGTTCCCTTCTTCTCCCTGAAGCCCTATGGAACGGGCCTCGGTCTGCCCATCGCCCTGCTCGCTGCAAGAAGAAATCTGGGCGATCTTTACCTCGAACCCGTGGCCGGCAAAGGAACGCGATGTGTGATCCGGTTGCCTGTACCCGCGGAAGCGGAAGAGCAAAGAGCAGGGAGCGCGGAGCAGGGAGCATAGAGCAAAGGGCAAAATTAAATCAGGATCGGACAGGATGAACCGGATAAGAAAATCCATGCACATCCTGTTAAGAAAAACGGAGAAAGGCTAAGGATGAGATTCAGAAAATTCGTTCTGACCGTCTCTGCGGTAATGATCGTTCTGATGACAGGAAGCGCCGCAGGCGCGCAGTGGCCGGCGAATGCGGTCGTCGTTTCTCCCGCTCCCGGTGCTTCGGTTCACGCTTTGCTCAGCGAATTCGGCAAGGTGGTGGTGAAGTACACGCCCATAGAAAAATGGACGGTCCAGCCCCTCGGCGGACCCGAGGTGTGGCTGCCCATGATGAAGGAGGGCAAGTGCCACTTTGCCAACCACAGCGTTCCCGAGGTACTGAGGGCCTATCAGGGGCGGGGCGTCTATGAAAACAAACCGGGTCCCGCCGCGGTTCGCACGGTGGCGGCCGGCCACAGCACCCTGTTCGCGTTCTGGACCATCCCGGAGAAGAACATCATCTCCATCAACGACCTGAGAGGAAAAAGGGTCTTTCTCAAGTACAAAACGAATCCCCTCTTCATCGAAATGGCCGAAAAGCAACTGGCGTCCGCGGGCCTCACCCTCGCAGACCTGAAGAGTGTCCTGGCTTTTTCGAATCTGACCGTAGCGATAAAAGCTCTCATGGACGGCTGGGCGGATGCGATTCTCTTTCCTGCCGTTCCTGGAGCCGTTGCCGAGATCAATGCGGCCAAAGGGGAATGTCGATTCGTCCCCTTGACCCGGGAACAGGCAGAGTATGTGGTGGGTCGGTCCGCGGGTTATCACATCGAGAACGTCCCGGCCCATGACCCGAGGTTCGGGAACAGGAGCGAGGTCCCAAATGCCGTTTGTTACCAGAACGCCATGTTCTGTTCGCCCGCGCTTGACCCCGAAGTGGTCTACGGGGTTGTAAAAGCGATCTTTGACCGCAGCGCCGAGCTGAGCGGCGCCCACCCTCTGGCAAAATACTGGTCCCTGACTTACCGACCTATCGCGCTCGCTGTGCCTTATCATGAGGGCGCTCTTCGGTACTTCCAGGAAAAGGGCTCATGGACGCCTGCGGCCCAGGCTTATCAGGACCGGATGCTCAAGAGACAGAAGAGAAATTAATGACACTGGGCACAGTGGGCCGCACCCAGATACCGCCGGGGATCCTTGAGGAACGCATCAAGACAGCCGGCCCGGCAGAAGTGATAGGTCCTTCCCTCATAGTCGATCTTCGCCGCTGCGTTGAGGGGATCCACCGCCCTTCCGCATACGGGATCGACCCCGGCAAAAAGCCTCGCCCCTGGGCCGGAGGTCACAATCCTGTCCACAAAGGGCTGAAGTTCCAAGGCGATTTTCTTATAGATCAGGATTGCCGCAATCACGGCGAAGGCAAAGCAGGTCGTCCCGGCTAAAAAGGCCTGGTTCGGGGAGACCAGGGACCTCGCGTTCAACGCGGTCCCGAGGATTGCACCGGCAATCATTCCAAGGGAGGGGATGCCGAGGAGAACGAGCACGCTCTTGAGAACCGCTCCGGGTTTGAAAAGCACCGATACGTAGTCTCCCTCTTTTGCGCCGGCTCTGTTCTCGACCTTTACAGACAGTGCGCCCCCTGTTCCAGCGCAGTGGCAGTTCTCCCTGGGTGACGAACACCCCTTGGCGGAGTTATCCATTTCAACCATGACCTGCGCCTTTCCGCCTTTGACGCCAACGACATATCCTCTGGACTCTCTCATCTTCCGACTCCTCAATACATCAATACGTTAACGCCTTTTTTGTGAAATGAAAGTGTCTTTCTCCCGCTTGACTCGAAATCCTGTCTCCTGCTAAGGTGACGCGGTCATGAAACCTGACTACCTCTACGATCTGGATGATCCGCTCCCGCTGAAGTACGCGGCTGTTTACGGCTTCCAGTGGGCCTTCATCATGTTTCCCGCTCTCATCATCGCCGCAACCCTCGTGGCCGAGTCCTTCCCCGAGGGGGAGATCGACAAGATCCGTTTTCTCCAGATCACCCTCCTGACCTCGGGATGCTTCACGGCCCTTCAGACACTGTGGGGGCACCGCTATCCCCTTCTGGAGGGGCCTGCCACCGCCCTGATGCTGGCTTTCATTCTCCTCGCTCCCCTGGGTGTGGGAGCCATCCAGGGAGGCATGATCATCGGAGGCGCGCTTCTCATCCTCACGGTCCTCTCCAGGCAACTGGATCGTGTCAGCCGTCTTTTCACCCCCAATGTCATCGGCGTCATCCTCATGTTGATCGCCCTGGGTCTGCTTCGCCCCCTCCTGGGATTCATGACGGGCGCCGCGGCCGGCAAGTCCCATGGGGAAGGTCTGACTTTTTTGATCAGCGTCATCCTGGTCCTCTTCATCGCCACGCTCTCCCACCGGCTCAAGGGCTTCTGGAAAACCGTTTCCATCCTGATCGGCATGATCGCAGGCTCGTTCATCTTCTTTTTTCTCGGCCGCCTCGAGTGGCAAAAAGTTGCGGTTGCCTCCTGGTTTTCCCTTTCCACCCGATGGGTGCCGAGCCCACCCGGGTTTCAATGGGCCGCGGCCGTGGCCTTTGCCTGCGCCTACCTGGCGGTCATGGTCAATGCCCTCGGAAGCCTCCAGGGCATTGCGGTCATCACGGATCGGGAGCGCCTCAACAAGGCTGTTCCAAGGGGAATTCTGGTGACCGGCGCAGCAGGGATCGTGTGCGGATTTCTCGGCGTGGTCGGGACCGTGAGCTACAGCATGAGCCCCGGAGTGATTCTCGCCAATCGCGTGGCCAGCCGATACGCCGTGACGCTCTGCGGCATCATCCTGGTCTTCGCCGCCTTCCTGCCCAAGCTGGCCGCGTTGATCTCTCTGGTGCCGGGGCCCGTGGTGGGCGCCGCGCTCTGTGTAGGGCTCGGCGGGCAGGTGGGGGTGGGCATATCCGCCGTGGCTTCTCAGGAAATCACGTCCAGGGATTACTTTGTGGTGGGACTCCCGGTCATCCTGGGCACCCTGGTGGGATTCCTCCCGAACGATCTCTTCAGCCGAATGCCGCCTTCCCTGCAGGTTTTTGTGGCAAACAGCCTCATCATCGGCATTTTCCTTGTCCTCGTCCTTGAACATCTTCTTCTTAGAAAGAGGAAAGCCCTTTCCAGTTCCTGACCGCAAGCGCGCTCCGATGAAAGCGGATTGACCTTTTCTTTCCTGAAGATTAAAATATTGATCAGCATAAGGGTTCCCAAAACTGCGAGCCCCCTGCCTCATGATGAGGCAGGGGGCTCTTTTCAGAAGTGTTGGAAACCCTTGGGGTTTGACGGATTTCGGAGAATTCTTCCAGGTATGAATACAACCATCTATGTCGTCTTCGGTCTCACCTACATGCTTATCGCTTCAAGGCGTCTTTCTCTCCTGCCCATAGGACGACCCGCGGGCGCGCTTCTCGGCGCCGTGCTCATGGTTCTCATCGGGGCCTTGAGCCCCAAAGAGACTTACGCCGCTATCGATTACGACACCATTGTCCTCCTTTTCGGCACCATGGTCCTTACCGTCTACCTGGAACGGGCAGGCTTCTTCGAGTGGCTCGCCCGGATGATCCTTTCGGCCTGCGCAACACCCATGACGCTTCTGTGGGCGGTCGCCGCCCTTTCCGGCGCGCTTTCAGCCTTTCTCGTCAACGACACGGTATGCGTGTTTCTCACACCGGTGGTAGTCACGGTATGCCGGAGAGGCAAGTTGCCGCCGGGCCCCTATCTCATCGGCCTGGCCACATCCGCGAACATCGGAAGTGCCGCCACCCTGGTCGGAAACCCTCAGAACATGATCATCGGGAGCCTGAGCGGCTTTCCCTTCGGCCGGTTCGTCCTTTTTGCAGCCCCGGCCGCGGGGATAGGTCTCCTTTTGAATATGTTCCTTCTGTACCTGTTCTACTATCGCCGCTTGCCCTCCAAAATGGACCACCCTGCCTCATCAACAGCGACGGTGGATTGGAGAAGCCTGCTCATGGCCATGGCCGTCACGGTGGGCGTGATTTTCGGCTTCTTTGCAGGATTTCACCTGGGATACACGACGCTCACCGGTGTGGTCACTCTCATTCTCGCCGACCGGAAAGACCCCAGGGACATCTTTTCCCGGGTTGATTGGTCACTGCTTCTTTTTTTCTCCTGCCTCTTCATCGTGGTGCACGGGCTTGCCACAACAGGCATCATCGAGCAGGCATGGAAACAAAGCGCGCCCTTCCTGACCTATTCTCACACCCAGGGGCTCTTCCTCTTTTCGACCCTTATGACCCTAGGCTCCAATTTGATATCCAACGTGCCCATGGTCCTCCTCACCGGTCCCCATTTGAGCGAACTCGGTTCAACTCAGCTCGGTTGGGTGCTCCTCGCCTTCATCACCACGGTGGCGGGAAACTTCACACTCATCGGGTCCGTGGCCAACATCATCGTGGCCGAAAGGGCCAGGGACCATTACACGCTCGGCTTTGTGGAGTACCTTCGCTTCGGTCTCCCTTCCACAATCCTTGTTCTTGTCGCAGGCGTGACCGTGATTTGTTCTATCATGGCGGGTTGACCCGGCTCGATCCGGGACACATTTGGGCCATCACCGGCGTTTTGTTTTTACCTCCATCTTATTAACCGTCACGAAATAGTATTGACAGTTCGTCCTCTCTCACTGTGCCTTCTTTGTGTAGGAGCGGCCTCCTGGCCGCGATATTATCGCAAGCAGGAGCTTGCTCCTACAGAATGGGGTTGAGACGATAGGCTCATTGGTGTCAAGACAATTATGAGACCATTAATAAGTCTGATGGCTTCGTAAATAGCCGTTCACCCGGGTTGCACCTTGACACGGAAAACCCCGCCACTCTATCCTGTTGACAGGAAACCCAAGGAGATTGAGCCGAAGCGTTCATCCACCATGATACCCTTTGAGACAAAAACGGCCTTTGCCACGATCAACACCCCTGCCTGGCCGGGAATGGAAAGGCTGCGGTCCTCATGTCGCGGGATCACGGTCGTTGAGATCGAGGCATCCTTCCCCAAGGAAAAAGATCTGTTGACACCCCGGGAAGCGGCGCGGGCTGAAGAACTGGGGCCTAAGCGTCGCAAGGGATTCACAGCAGCACGGGTGGCCCTGAAAGGACTTGCCCGACAGCTTGGCGTCGCCGGCAAAGACATGCCCGACTCAAGCCTTGAAACGCTCGGCCCCGATCGAGTGAGACCCTGTCTTGCCGACAGCGACCTTTTCTGTTCCGTCTCTCACACCGGCCGTTTCGCCGTGGCCGCAGGGAATGTTCTCCCCGTTGGCGTGGATATCGAGGTCGTTGCTGCAAAAGCCGTGAGAATCTGGCATCTTTTCATGATCCCGCGGAACCGGGACCTCATTTCAATGTCGGGGATGTGTCCGGAGCGAACTGCGACGCGGGCATGGACGATCAAGGAAGCGGCGGCCAAAGCCTTCGGCCTGGACCTTTCAGGAGCGATCCGCGAGGTGGAGCTCGTCCAGATAGGGGAAGAAGAGAGCATCATAAGTCATCGCGGCAAGCCTTACGCCGTCATGCATGCCGAGGGGGACAGCCATGTGCTCAGCCTGCTCACCTGCGATGGCTTTTGAAAAAATCCCAGATCATCTCCGTGGCATCGAAGTTCTTGAGAGGATCGTTCCCGGGGAGCTTTTCCGTAAAGTACCTGGTGGGGATGGTGTGCTTCCAGCCTTCCAGGGTGCAGAGAACGACCTCCTGACGGCCGTCCTGTGCTTTCCAGGTTTCCTTGATCACCCTTCCGGCCGCCATGTTTTCCCTTTGTGAAACCCCGGAAACCCCGTTCGCCTGCAACCAGAAATCGATCGATCCTTTTACGGAAACATAAAAGTGCCCGTTCTTCTCTACACTTCCTCCCTCATAAGGGATGTGGTCATCCTCCCGGCCGTGGATGACCAGGACAGGCATAGGCGCCCGAGCAGGGGGAATGCGCACTTCCGGCTCCGAAGGAGAAGGACGGCTCCCGATCGCGGCCGCGATTACGGCAAGGGCCGCCAGGGTCTCCGGTTTTTGCGCGGCAAAGAGGTGCGCGAGCATCCCGCCGTTTGAATAGCCCACCATATAGATGCGAGAGGTATCAATATTGAAGTGTTCACGGACTTCGTCGATGACCCCGGCGACGAAACCGAGGTCGTCGACCCGGTCCTTCATGGCCTTGCCGCAGCAATGCAGGGCATTCCAATGCTGAAGCCAGCCAAAGAGCGTGATGCCGTTCGGATATAAAACAAGGAAGCCTTCCCTGTCGGCGAGCTCGGAGAGGCCTGTCTCCTGTTCCATCTTCTCCGCTGTGCTGAAGGCTCCGTGAAGGGCTACGACGAGCGGCCTCGCTTCGGCCCGGTTATAATTTTCGGGGATATGAAGGAGGTAGGAACGACGAAACCCGAGAACACGAAGGTCGAGCTTGCGCTTGTGGGTGCCTGGTCCCAAGCTCTCCAAACCGGCCAGGCTTTGGGAGTGGCCGCAGAGCAAGAGCGGGACAATCATGGCGGCCGTTCCTATGATCCGCCTGCACTGCTTCATCGTCGCACCCATCCACAGAGTATTTGATCTCATGAGCCACCGGGAAGCAAGGTCATTTTCAGCCTGTAGGGAGCGGGCTTCCAAGCCCGCAAGTCTATTTCGGAAGCCAACCTTTGCACAAAGGGCGGCCTGAGCACCGCCTCCCTGGCCAGGTCACCCTGCCTGTCCCTGAGCGAAATCCTTCGCGTCGTTGAATCAACGACTTCTGTCCGAGAGCCATTAGGGTTCGCCCATTCGCAGAGGAGGGCGCCGTCCGCCCTTCTTCCCCATTTCGACGGCCTCCCCCGGGGAGACAAAAACAGAAGATGCACATCCTCCATCAATCCTGAGGCAAACACAGGGGCGTCAAAAGGAGCCACGGCCTTCAATACCGACACCCTATCCCCGAGCTGTTCCGCCTCGAACAGGATAAATCCCTCAGGGGTGAGCAGCACCGTGTGCAGATTGGGGCGTGCAGGATCTCCTCTGGTGATCCCAAGCAGGGTGAAAGAGGCTCCTTCGTGGATCCTCGCTTCGATCTTATGGATGCACTCCCAGGGCCCGGAGGGAAAAAGCGCAAAGCAGAGCTGGAGGTCCTCCGGTGCTCCCGGCATCAGGTCTGTTTCCGGGACAGGCAGACACCCTGCGCAGAGCACCAGGACTGCAATAAAACCCGCTTTGCCTTTCCATCCCAAGTTCACGGCTCCTCGAAAAGCTCAACGGGCAGGCTTGAATTGATCTCAACCTGCCTGAATTTGATCCCCATCCCGGACCCGTCGGGTTCGAGTATCTCCACCCGGTCGATGACTCCGGGTTTATCGGACAGAACAATCTCTATCCCAAGGATAAACCTGTCGATCCCTTCCTTGGGTATCAGGTGGATTCGTCCTGGAGGACCTTGAGAATAGGAAAGGCTGAAACTCTTGCTCTCCTCGAAACGCCCCTGAAACCACTGGCTCATTTCAGCGAGCACCATCCGTCTTGCCTCTACGCCCTGGGTCATATCCTGTTTCCAGGCGCCGTCGGAGAAGTGGTAGAGCCGGATACGATCTCCTTTCTGCAGCATGACGCTTTGCAGCTGGCTGAGATACTCCCACCTCAGGGACCCGGAGGCCAGGTAAAAAAACCTTCCTTCCGAGATCAGGGGATGATTGAGAATCCGGAGATGTCTCTCTTGCAGGAACTCCGCTCTTATGGACCGGATCTTTCCGAATGCCTCCTTGACGGAAGCCCAAGTCTGAGAATGCCCCGGCTCAACCGCGACGAGGCTTGCCAACATCATCGCGCTCAAGAAAAGGATCTTCTTCCACGCCCATTTCTTCACGAAAAACTCCCAGTTTACCATCTCATAAGTTCTGCTGCTGATTCTGGCGATTCAGAATCGTGGTAATATCGAAAACCCGAATATCGAAATCCGAAATCCGAAACAATATCAAAACCCCAATTTTCAAAATTTAAAACAAGATTGAGCCAAAGTATTGGTTTTTGTGTTTTGTTCATTTGACTTTCTTCCTTCAGATTTGTTTCGAGTTTCGATATTCGAATTTCGGATTTCCCTGTCGCTGGCAAGTCGGCCAAATGCGAGGCGTGATCCGAGCATTTCACCCTGCCGTTCTATGGGGGCTGAACCTTTGAGACACGGAGCTAAATCATTCCGCCGTTGACAGAAACAACCTGTCCAGTGATGTAAGAGGCATCATCGGAGCACAGGAACCGAACCACCTTGGCCACCTCTTCCGGCAGTCCGGGGCGGCCCATGGGAATGATCTGCTTTATCATCTCCCGCGGAAAATTCCGGATCATCTCCGTTTCGATCAAGCCGGGCGCCACCACGTTCACGCGGATGCCGAGACGGGCCACCTCCGAGGCAAGGGACCGGCAGGCTCCTTCGAGGCCTGATTTGGCGGCCGAGTAGTTTGTCTGGCCCCTGTGGCCCAACCGGGCCGACACGGAGGAAAGCGTCACGATGCAGCCCCTCTTCCTGGTGATCATCCTTTTGAGCACCGGTTTCGTGACGTTGAAGAAACCCTGCAGGGACGTGTCGAGGACTTTTCTCCACGCCTCGAAAGACATGAGCACAAAAAGACTGTCCGCGGTCTCCCCCGCGTTGTTTACCAGGATATCGATAGCCTCATGGCGGGTGAAAAGCCCCTCGATCTGTTTCTCCGTCGCTTCCCTGTCCGCAACGTCGAAACAAACGGTCTCCGCCTGCCCTCCGGCCTGTCGAATCAAATCCAACGTCTCTTGCGCAGCTTTCAGGTTGGCCCGAAAGGCAACAATGATGTGGAAGCCGCTCCTTGCCAACTCCAGGCTGATGGCGCGGCCGATCCCCCGTCCTCCTCCTGTCACCAGGGCGACCCCGTTCGACAGCATAGGCATCAATCCCTCCCCTCTTTCACATCCTGCCGGGTGCGCCGGTGTCTCAGGTCGTCCATAAAATCATCCCCTTCAGACTCCATGACCTGGACCATGGCCGCGCACAAAAGAGTCGATCCGGAAATCACCCGGCCTTTGAACACTGCGTAGTTCCCCACGTGGTAAAGCTCTTCCACGTTGATGGTGAGTTCCGTCCCCAGAGGGAGACTCACTGTGAATAATTCCGCCTCCTTGATGCCGACCAGCAATCCTATCCGCGGTCGAGCCCCTTGTCCGCGGCGCCACGTGCTCATGGCGGAAACGGCCTGGGCCACAAGCTCAATACACAGGAGCGAACTCACGGCCCCGTCCCTGTTCAGAGGCCATGATTCCTTCACCGTCGTCCGGGCCTGAAGCCCTTTCCATGCCGGGTTTTTCACCCACTCCAAAAGGTTCATGTCGCGACGATGGGGGATCAGAAATTCGGCTCGCTGGAGGGTCATCCGTTCTCTCCGCTTCCCGACCTGCACGGGAGATCTTCCTCCCTGCAAGGGCTCATCGCCGCTCTGTACCTGGCCTCCAGCCCCTTTGCAAACTCCCGCTCCTCTCCCGGCCCGGGGGGAGCCAGGGGCTCCCAGTACTCGAGTTCAATGGTGGAGGCACGCAATGGGGGAAAGTACCATTTATCCTCTTTCGGCAGGAAAGGCGGATTGTTTCTTATCAGGACGGGCTGCACGGGCACGCCGGCCGACCTGGCCAGCATGAACGGCCCGGCACTGAACCTGCCCAGGCGCCCTTTGGGCGACCGGGTCGCTTCAGGAAAAACCATGAACTTGTAGCCTCTCCTGATTTTCTCCGCCGCTTCATCCACACATTCCAGAGGGCTCGCGTGCTCGTAATCGGGCGAGAGCACGTATCCGGCCGATCGGAAAAGCGGACCCAGGGGAAGACGTTTCGCCAGGGCTCTCTTGACCATGACACACATGCGCGGGATATCGCGAATCAGAAAGAGGACGTCAAAGAGGCCGGGGTGGTTGGAAACCACCACACAGGGACCTTCCACGGGTTTTCCTTTTGAGGGCACGGAAACCAGAAGCCTGCATGCCCACAGGAGTCTCAGCCAGAGTCTCAGGAGGATCCTGAACGCCCACTGCATCCTGCCGTGTTGTCGGCCCGCGAACCGGTTCACGATGGTGATGCAGGGAAGAAACAAAAAGAGCTCGCACACGATGCCGAGAAAGAAAATGCCGTAGAGCGCTCCCATCAAAACCCCCTTGATCGACCGGACTGCGTTCTCAAGCATCGCTCTTGGCCTGCCCGGGCTTGTCCGGAAGAAAGGCGATCCCCCAGGTGCCGGGTCCCATGTGAACCGCGGAAGTCATGGACATGATCTGCATGATGACTCTTGCCCCGGTGAATCGGGCCTCGATCTCGGGCTTTATTTCTTTTTCAAGCCATTCCCTGTTGTCCGTGTATTCCAGGAGCAGAGCGGCCCCCTGGTCCCCGGCCAAGCCTTCTTCAAGACGCTTGAAGGCAAACCTCACCTGCTCCTTCCTGTTTCTTGCCACGCCCATTTTTCGCGCGCCGTCCGGATAGGGGCTCACGATCGGCTTGATGCGAAGGAGGTCACCGAAAAAAGCACCGCTTTTTGACATCCGGCCGCCCGCAGCCAGGAATTGAAGCCGGTCGAGAAAGATGTACTCCTGCACGTCCTGGATCGCGGTCATGGCAAAGGCAACAACCTCCGAGGCGCTGCAGGCCGAAAGGGAGAACTCCGCTGTGGCCCTGGCTGAAAGCCCGAGCCTGCCCGAAGCCAGTCCCGTGTCCACCACGATCATGCGCTCTTCAGGGTCATTTTCCGCCTTCCAGGCCATGGCTGAACGGTAGTTGCCGGTATAAAAGGACCCGACACAGAGGTAAAGGACCCGATCGTAGAGGTTCAAAACTTTGTTGTAACATTCATGGCGTTCGGCAATCGATGCCTGACTCGTGAATGCAGGGACTCCACCATTCATGCTCGCAAAGAGGTGGGAGGAATCCAGGTAACTCTCGGGGAGGCAACGGTTCCCAACGGTGACGTAGCTGTTGAGGAGCGTGACGCCGAGACTCCGGGCCGTGTCCCTTGTCATGGCCCCCGCCGCATCGGTCATGATGTGGATGGCGGGCTGCTTCCCGGGTTTGCTGAAATGAAGGGTCTGCTCTGCAAGGTCGTCTTCGGCCCAGGCCAGGATAGCGCCGTGCATGGCAAGGCGATGTTCCACGCTTTCCTTGTCCGTGGTGTGCAAGTGGATCTTGAGGCTATCTCCATCGGGCATGGCGACGACGGATTCTCCCACTTGCATGAGGTCTGCCATGACGGCCTGATCTTGCCCCCCGAGCTTGAGCACCACGTCCAGGCAGTAGCCCTGGTGCTTGTGCTCCTTCAAGGTTCCCGAAAGGCTGAAAAAGCGCTTCAGCGCTTCGGTGAAGCCGGAATTTTGCGGCTCCCGGCCGGCCAGGATACTCAGCAAAGGATCAAAGAAAACCAGCATGCCGAGAGCCCCGGCATCGACCACCCCCGCATCCCTCAGTTCCTGGAGTTGCTCGGTCGTTGCCTTCACCGACGCTTCCAGGTCACGGGTCACCGCATCCACCCAGGTGCCGGTCTCATCAGGAGGGTTTTTCTTCAGGGATTCCGCAAACGCGTCGAACCAGGAAAGCATGGTCCCGGGCTGAGGATCGGGAACAGCCTGATAGGCCAGATCCCGGCCTGCCTCGACCGAAGCAGGCAGGGACAAAAAGTCTTCACACGCCAGAAACCCGGCGAGAAACCGGGCCGCGATATTTCCTGAATTGCCCCGGGCCGTGAGCAGGATTTCCCTGGCCAGCGCCTCTTCGTCATGCCAGGGGTTCCTGAGGGCGCTCAGGGTCATGACGAGATTCCGGCCCGTGTCCCCATCCGGCACCGGGTACACATTGATCCGGTCAAGGATGTCGGCCCAGGCAACGATCCTCTCATACCCAGCGAAAAGGGCATTCACAAAGGTTTCATGGGGCCCCATTCTTTAACCCTCCCGCCGGCCCGGGAACTCCCTCTGACCGGCCCTCCAAAAAAGGACTCCCTTCCTGAGGCAGGACACGAAAGAAGGGTTCAAAGATATACCACTGGAAGGGGTGACGGCGCACCATGGTCTCCAGGGCATCGGCATAGTCCTGGGCGCTTGCCCGAATCGCTTCGTGTCTCTCAGAACGGGATGAAGCCTTCACTCGCCGGGGGCCGGACAGCATGATTTGGTGCCTGCCTTTTCTCTCCTTATAGGTGAAAAGGAGGAACAGGGGAGCCCCTGACACAAAGGCCAGGAGGTGGGGTCCGATGGGGAAGCCCGCGTCGCGGTTGAAGAACTTCACCGGCACCAGGGCTCGCGGGTCGGTCCAGACGAGGTCGCCTGCAATGGAGACGAATCCCCCTTCCCGGATGAATTTGAGGGCCTCAAGCCCTCCGAAGGGAGAGCCGTCCCGGCCTGTGGCCACGTGGATTTGGACTCCCCGGCCGATCAGGGTCTCCCGCTGGTCACGGGCCACCTGCTTGGCTTCTTTTTCACCCATGATGATGAGGAGCCTGAGCCCGAGTCCCTGGAAGGCTCGCACCGCAACCTCGTAGCTTCCCATGTGGGACATGAGAATGATTCCGCCCGTCCCTTTCCTTCCCTCCTCGATCAGGTTTTCCCTGCCTTGGGCCAATGGAATCGCTACCCTATTCGCGTACACATCTATCCGGTCCGCATAGGTCGCCGCAAAGGAATGGAACTGGCGCCAGGCGCAGTAGAGAGGATACCCGAGCCCCCGATCCGGAAACATGACCTCATAGAGCCGGATGCTTGCGTTTCTCCTGGAAGACAGGAAAAGGAAATATCCCGTGGCGATCCACCAGGCGATGAAGCGAATCAGCCAGGAGCCCAGCACCAGAGAGGTCTTTGAAACCGTCTTGAGAAGCAAGGCCTTCATGGTTGTCCTTCAGAGCCCCAGGGCCTCCTGTCTCACGATTCTCCTCAGGATCTTGCCTGCCGGGTCCCTGGGGATCTCCCCCCGTATGAGGATGGCCTTGGGCAACCGGTACTCGGGCATATGGTCCTTGCAGTATCTCAGCAACTCCTGCTTGTCCCCTGCTTCCCCCTGCTTCAGGGCGACCATGGCCACGACGGCTTGTCCCTTGATCCGGTCAGGCACGCCTACGGCCGCAGCGTCCTTGACCTTGGGATGCTTCATCAGCACCTCCTCGATCTCGCCGGGATAGATGTTGAACCCGCTCGAGATGATGAGATCATCCTTCCTGTCTGCAAGGTAGAAGAATCCATCCGGATCCATCCTCGCCAGGTCCCCGGTATGGAGCCACCCGTTTCGCAAGGTCGCTGAAGTCAAGCTTTCATTATTCCAGTATCCTTGCATGATCTGGGGCCCCTTCACGACCAGTTCCCCGATCTGTCCTGGGCCGCATTCTTCTTTTCCTGTTTCCCTGTCCACAATCTTCGCTTCCGTGTCCGGAAGGGGAACCCCGATGGAGCCTATGGGTCCTCCTCGCGGAAAGGGGATGAAATGGGTCGCCGACGAAGCTTCGGAGAGCCCGTAGACCTCGACGATCTTTCTCCCGGTGAATTCTTCGAATCTCGCGTGGGCCCATGGCGGCAGAGGAGCGCCCCCACTCGTTGCCACCCGGATGAAGGAGAGATGCTCCCTGGCAACCTCGGGCGGAAGAGAGAGGATCGCGGCCCAGAGACTCGGCACGGCAGGAAAGGACAGAGGCTTATACGTCTTCAGGGTCTCCATGAGGGAGAGGATGTCCATCAGGTCCATCCTGGGGACCAGCACCATCCTGTAGCCCTTGAGCACGGAAATGAGAAGGCATGCGGACAGGCCGAAGACATGGAAGAATGGGATGACGCACAGGACCGCAGCATTTCCGGCGCCACTGATCCCGACCCAGGAGTCGCTCTGGAGCACGCTTGAGACGACATTTTTATGCGTCAGGGTAGCGGCCTTGGGCGCTCCGGTGGAACCGCTCGTGTACTGAAGCACCGCCACATCCCCTGGAGAAACTGGAACCGCCGGCTCTTCCGAGGAATCGGCCGAGGCGAGCAAATCCTGGAAAAGAAGGGGGTGAGGAACCCCTTGCTCCAGGGGCATCCGCTTTTCCAGACCGAATACGGAGTGCAGGATCACGGCCTTCACCCCGGTCTCCTTGATCACCCCATACACGCCCTGGGCGAAGAGATCCAGCGTGACAACGGCCTTGGCCCCTGAATCACGGAGACAGCGGGCCAGTTCCTCTCCCTGGATCCCCACATTCAGGTTGACCACAATGGCCCCGAGTTTCATGGCGGCGAAAAAGGCAAAGACGTAGGTAGGCGAATTGACCAGGAGAAAGGCTATCCGGTCGCCTTTCTCCACACCCATTTTCAAAAGACCATGGGCGAACCGGTTCACCCTCTCATTCAGCGCTTTGTAGGTAAAGTGAATCTCATTGAAGGTCATGGCCTGATGATCCGGGTGCCTGTCCACCGTGTCCAAGAGGAAGCGGTGAACAGGGACTTCGGGATAGGACAATGTGTGAGGCACATGTTTTTCATATTGTGTGAGCCATGGCTTGTTCACGGGCTTTTCACCTCCATTATCTCATCCCTGTCCCGGGCCTGATCCGAGGTTCAACGGGGTGACTGCTTTTTACCCCGTCGTCTTATTTGGTTTTCTTCATTTTCTCAATATATGCCGCCAGGGTCGAGAGGGTGATAAAGACCTTTTCTCCCAATTCACGGCTGAATATCTGTACCCCGTAATCCCTGTCCACCAGGGCGACAAGCATCAGGAGATCCACAGAATCCAGACCAAGTCCCCGGTCGAAGAACGGTGTGTCATCCGCCAGTTGATCCGGATTCACCTCCTTGAGCTGGAGTTCCTCCACAATCTTGTTCTTGAGTTCTGTCAGCAGTTCTTTCATCGCCCTTGCTCCGTCACCTTCAACGTACCCTGGGCAACGCTGTCGCCCTCGCAGGTCACATCAAAAGGAAGCTCCGCTTCGGGCCCGGGAGGCATGGAGGCAACCGAAAGGTGAAGTCTCTCTTGGGGAAAGACCACTCTCCGAAACCTCACCCTGAAAAACCCGGACACTGCGAGACTGCGGCCTTGCCGCCGACCCTGCCCTGTCACCATCTCCGCGACAAAAGCCAGGACGGCAACACCGGGCACCATGGCGCACTCCTCGAAGTGGCCTGAAAACCATCTTGAAGAAGGGTCAAGCCGCACCGTGGTTTCAAGCCGGCCCGAAGGGCCGACCTGGACTTCTCCAAGGGGAAGCCATGAGTCATGGGCGTCAGTCATTTTGTTTCAAATGGCGCATCACATAATTCACCACGTCCTGGACCGTGCGCACCCTCTTGATGTCCTCTTCCACAATGGGCAGGCTGATCGTTGATTCCATCTTCGCGAACCAGTCCAGGGCGTCTATGCTGTCCATTCCCAGATCCGTAAAAAGGTTTGCCCCGGGCCTGATGTTTTCCGCCGGCACCTCAAAATCCCTGACCAGGTATCTGGAGACAACCCTGAATACTTCTTCTCTATCCATCATTACAATCTCAGTCTTCTCCTGGGCCGAAACCCTCTTTTTCACCTTCCGGGCGGCCGCGGGGATCTCCAGCCGTCTTCATCGCTCAAGATCCTGACATTTGCCCACCCGGGCGGGTTACTGTCAGGTTTTCGCGAGCCTTGCTAGCCTCTCCGCGCACCATGGGCGGGGAGATCCGGCCCGCAGCCTTCACAACCCACGGCATCCAATGGTTCCATGCCGGTCAGCCACACCACGACCTTGCGAAGAGACCAAAGGGAAAAGATCTCCACGTACCTGAGACTATCTCTTCCGGCCAGGACCATCCCGAACAGAAAGACAAGGTGGGAAAACCCGTAGGACAGCGGTCCCGCGAATAGAAGGCCGGGTCTTTGAAAATAGGCCGCGAGCAAACTGAACAAACCCACCATGGGCCAGCCAAACACGTAACTGACAAGGATCAAGCCAATCCCTGCCAGAAATTTCTTGGAAGGGCGTTCTTTGAAGGCCGCGAGATCCGTCTTTTCATGGATCGCCTTCTTCCCGGCAGCGGTCGAAGCAAGCCAGATCCCGGCAAAACGCAGGAGCCTGCCTTTTCCCGCCTCCGGGGAGGATTTGCTCCAGGCCGCCCGCAAAGAGGGTCTTGGGGCTGTCTCCGAATCCCGTCCCTCCTGATAAGCCGGCCGGCCGATCATTTCTTCCAAAGGGGTGATCGAGAACCCCCGGCCGCGGATCCCTCTGACGATGGAATCCACCATTGCCGCGAGATCGATCGGGTCCCTGCGTCCTTCGTGAAGCAAAATGATGCTGCCCTCCCTTGCCTTGCTCAATACCTCCCTCACCACATGATCCGCTTGCCTGCGCGTATCAAAAACCCGGACATCCCAACCCACTGTCCGGAGTCCGCGCCGCTTCAACACCTTGCGCAGGTGAGGGTTCGTAAGGCCTGCGGGGGGACGGAAAAAGGCCGGGGTCTTTCCGATCGCTTTTTCCACAGCCTTTTGGGCCTTCTCGATCTCCTCGTCCAGGAACCTCCCTGCCAGCAAGTTGGTGAACCAGGCATGCCGGTAGGAATGGTTTCCGACGCTATGCCCTCCCTGGTCGATTTCTCTGAGAAGATCAGGATGAGATTCAGCGTTCATACCGATGGGGAAAAAAGCCGCTTTCACGCCGTGCGACGACAGGACCTCCAGGAGCCTTGCGGTGCCGGCAGGGTCAGGGCCGTCGTCAAAGGTCAGAACCACCCCTGCTCCCGGCTGCCTGCCTCGACAGAAGGAGCGCACGAAATAGCCGAGCCTCACCATGCATAGGCCGAGGGTGAACAAGACCAGGTAGACACCGAGGAGAAGGCCGACCGCCACGAGCCTTGGTGTGCCTTCCAAAGAAAGCGATGCGGACAGACCGGCCAGGGCCAGCAGAATCGTAGTGACTTGGAAGGGGCTCATGCCGCGCTCACTTGGCCTGAATCATCTTGGTATCCCTTAGAGCCAAAAGACCCGTTGTGCAGGAAAGGGGTGCAGGTTGACTTTTCCTCATCGTTGTGTTTTTTATACCATACCCGGAGCTCGAAACCAAAACACTTTATTGGACGGGGGTATTGGCGTGAACAGCACACGTGCCCTGAGCGGAGCCATAAGGCCCCACTCATGTCCGCCCTGTCTCCTCCAGAGGCCATGACGCGCCGCTTCGCCATTGTCATCCCGGCTTACAACCATGGGAAACAGCTTCACGATGTCCTGGGCAAAACCCTTCGGCTCGGATTTCCGGTGTTCGTGGTGGATGACGGCTCCACGGACTCAACGCCTCAGGTCCTCGCTTCCCACGGGCACGTCACCGTCATCCGCCACGGGAAGAACCAGGGCAAAGGGGCTTCTCTTCTCGCCGGCTTCGCTTCAGCGCAAGAAACGGCGGACTATGCCGTGACCATCGACGCGGACGGCCAGCATGATCCGGACGACATTCCATCCCTTGTCCGCGCGGTCCCGAACGGGAAAAGGCCCATGGTGGTGGGGAAACGCGCAGGGATGGAGCATGAAAACGTGCCCTGGACAAGCCGCTGGGGCCGTCGATTTTCCAACTTCTGGGTCTGGGCCTGTTGCGGGAAATGGCTTTCCGATTCCCAGTCAGGGTTCCGTTTGTACCCCTTGCCCGAGACCCTGGGCCTCGGGGCCAGGTCCAAGAGATTCCAGTTCGAGGTCGAGATCCTGGTCCGGGCGGCTTGGTCCGGGATGCCCATCCTGGAGATCCCTGTACAAGCCATCTATGGTCCTGCCGAAGAGAGAATCTCCCACTTCAAACCGTGGCTGGATTTCTGGCGCAACACAAAGACCTTCGCCTCCCTCGTGGTGAGCAGGATTCTCATCCCGTCGAAACGGAGACAGGAGAAGCACCGGGACCCATGACCCATCAAGTGGGCAAAGCAAGATACTTCCTGGCCCTGGCCATGGTGGCCGGAGTGGCGGCATCCTTCTGGTGGGGTGTGAGCAGGCTCAGGGTGGACACCGACATTACCGCAGCCCTGCCCCAGGATGACAGGGTGGTGGCTGCGGCAGAGCAGATCCTCACCCACCACCCTGTCCTCGACAACATATTCGTGCAGATCAGCATTTCCGGCAGCAACGCGAACCGGGAAGATCTCGTGAAGGCCGCAGATCTGGCTTCCGCCGTGCTCTCGGAGAGCGGCCTCGTGAAGGTGGTCTCCGGAGGCGGGGCTGCAGAGTCCTTCGCCGTCCTGCTTGAGGCGGTGACGGAAAACCTGCCTCTCCTTTTGAGCGAAGAGGATTTGAGAAACAGGGTGCCGGATCTTATCCGGCCGGGCCGGGTGGAAAGTCTCGTGGAGGATGGATTCCGCCGGCTTCTGGATCCGGGCGGTGTCGGCCAGGCGCGTTTCTTCTCACAGGATCCCCTCGGGTTGCGAAACCTTTTTCTCTCCCGTCTTTCTCCCGGTCCGGCCTTCAAGGAAATGACCCTGGAACAGGGCTATATCCTGAGCAGGGACGGCAGGCACCTTCTTCTCATGGCTCGGCCCACCCGTTCAAGCCAGGACGCCTCATTTGCCCGCGCCATGACAGAGGTTCTGGAGCAGGTCGAATCCGGGCTGAAGGCGTTGTCCCCCAAAAAACAGCTCACCATGGTTTATGCCGGGGCCTTCAGGGCTTCCCTGGATAACGAAAAGATGATCAGACAGGATACCTCCCGGGCCCTTGTCCTGATCATGACGAGCCTGGCCCTGCTGGCCTTTCTGAGCTTCAGAAGACCCTGGCTCGGACTGATTTCCGCAGTGCCTGCCGTGGCCGGAACCATGCTGGGTGTCTTCATCTATGCCCTCACAGGCAAGGCGATCTTCAGCATCGCCATGGGCTTCGGCGGCGCGCTCATAGGCATTGCGGTCGATCACGGGTTGGCCTTTGCCGTCCTTCTGGATCGGCCGGCCGGAGCCGAAGCCCGGAGGGTAGCCAAAGATGTCTGGGCGGTCGGCACCCTGCCTCTCCTATCCACCCTGGCGGCACTCCTGGCTCTCACAGCCATCAGCATTCCCCTCTTTGCTCAAGTCGGTCTGTTTGCAGCCCTTGGTGTCGGACTCTCCGCGCTCTTTGCCCACTGCTTCTTCCCTCTCCTTTTTCCCGTTCTCGGGCCTTCCAAGAGAGAAAAACCCTTGCCTCTGGAGCGCCTCATGGACCGGGTGACGGCCACCTCGAGCCGGTGGACCCTAGGAGCCTGTGCCGCCCTGGCTCTCGGACTGCTCTTCTTTGCAAGGATCGAGTTCAATGTGGATCTCGCTTCCATGAACACGGTGAGCAAAGAAACGCTCAGGGCGGAGCAGGCCCTCCAGGAGGTCTGGGGCAGCCTGTCCGCCAAACCCTCGATCATGGTCAGAGCCCGGACTCTCCAGGATTTGTTGGTCGAGGCGGACCACCTCGCCGAATTCCTCGAAACAGAGCGGCGTTCTTCGGTCCTGGGCCGGGACCCGCCTCGTTCGATGCTTGTGCCCGGGCCGGGGGCTCAGGAGAGGAACCTGAAGGCATGGAGCGATTTTTGGGATCAGGAACGGGTGCTCACCCTGGAGAACTCCCTGAAAGAGACCGCTGCAAAGCTGGGGCTTAAGTCCGAGGCTTTCGAGCCTTTTGTCAACATGCTCCATGGGCCTGCGCAAAGCCGACGGTCTTTCCCTCAGGAGTTCCTGGCTGCGCTCGGCGTGTTCCCCGTGGGAGACCGGGGGGAATGGGTCCTCGTGGATACGCTCTTGCCGGGGCCTAACTATGATCCCTCTCTCCTTTTTGAGAAGGCCCGGCAGGAAGGGGTCCTCTTTTTCGACTCGACCCATTTTTCCAGCCACATGGCAAGGCAACTGAACAGGTCCTTCCTGGGGATCCTCCTGATCGTCACGGTCGTGACCGTTGTTCTGCTTTTCTTCTTCTTTCTGGACTGGCAGCTCCTGCTTCTTTCTCTCACGCCCATCGTTTTTTCCTTTGTCGCCACGCTCGGCACCATGGGGCTTCTGGGTCTCCCCCTCTCGATGCCCTCTTTGATGTTGGCGCCCCTGATCGTGGGCCTCGGGCTGGACTACGGCATCTATTTTGTGCGCAGCTATCAGCGGTTCGGGCCTGCGGCTCAGCCGGGGTCTGAGGGTTTTCGGGTGACGGTCCTGCTCTGCGGCCTCACGACGCTCGTGGGGTTCGGGTCTCTGCTTTTCGCACGGCACGCGGTATTGCGGGATGCGGGTATCAGCACGTTTCTCGGGATCTTTTATGCCATGGCCGGCACCTTTTGGATCGTGCCTCCGGTGCTCCGCTTTCTCTTTGCCGCCTCTCCCGTCCCCGCTCCTCCTTCCCAGGCCGGGTCCAAAGAGCACACCCGGCTGACGCTCAGACGATTCAAGCACCTGGGGCCCTATCCCCGCCTGTTCGCGCGGTTCAAGATTCTCCTCGATCCCATGTTCCCGCGCCTGTCGGATTTCGTGAAGCCCGGATGGAAGATGCTCGACGTGGGCTGCGGCTTTGGAATCCCGGCGGCCTGGCTCCTCACCCTGCATCCCGACCTGGAGTTTGTAGCCTGCGATCCGATGGCAGAAAGGGCAAGAATCGCGGGAAGGGTGCTCGGGGAAAGAGCCAAGGTTCTGCACGGGGGAGCACTGAACCTGCCCCTGGATTATGTGGAAGCAGATGCGGTCCTTCTTCTCGATGTTCTCCACCATCTTCAGGACCAGGAGATGATCGAGCTTCTCACCCGCCTCAGGCCCGCCCTTTCAGGAGAGGGCAGGCTCATCATCCGGCTCACCCTTCCGGGAAACTCCTTTCGCCTGTTGCGCTTTGTCGAGGAGACTCGATTCCGGCTCAAAGGCATGAAGCCCTGCTGGAGAAGCAAAGAAAAGGTCATCGAAATCATCGAGCGCGCAGGGTTCAAGGTGGAGCGTGTGGAGGCCACGGCACCAGGCAGGGAGGAAACGTGGTTTATCGGGGTGAAAAAGCTCTGAGCCTGTCTCTGTGCTTTTGGAAGGGACCGTCACACCCGGCTCAGGACCAACGCGGTATTGATCCCGCCGAAAGCGAAATTGTTGTTCATGGCCACTTGGAAGCGCCTGTCCACGGGGTTCCCGATCACGTGGTTCAAGGGGGGCAAATGAGGGTCCGGGTTTTGCAGATTCAAGGTCGACGCCATGAAACCCTCTTGCATCATGATGATAGTGGCGATGGCCTCGATGGCCCCGCTGGCCCCCAAGGTGTGGCCCGTATATCCCTTGATGGCCGTGACAGGAACGTGCGGGCCGTATACCCTGTGGATCGCCACGGCCTCGGCTTCGTCCCCGTTGAGGGTCGCTGTGGCATGGGCGTTCACATACTCGATGTCCTCCGGGTTCTTTTTCGAATCCCCGAGGGCCCCACGGATGCACCGCTCGATGGATGCGGCATCCGAGTCCGTGAGGTGCACGCCGCTCGCGTTGGTCCAGAAGCCCTGGACCTCGGCGAGGATAGGGACTCCCCGCCGCTTTGCGTGCTCATATTCCTCCAGCACGAGGGTCCCGGCCCCTTCCGCCACCACGAGACCGTCTCTTTGTGCATCAAAGGGCTTGGGCGTTTTGGAGGGTTCGTCATTGTGCCGGAAAGAAGTAGCCAGCATGAGGTCGAAAACCGCGGCATGCAGGAAATGCATCTCTTCGGCCCCGCCTGTAATCATCATCTCCGCCTTGCCTGATCGGATGGCCTCGTATCCGAACCCGATGCCTTGTGATCCGGAAACACAGGCTGTGCAGGAGGCGATGAAGGGACCCTGGAGATGGAAAAGGGTCGAAAGATTTCCTGCGCAGGTGTGGCTCATGCATTTGAGGTAGGAAGAGGCCAGGGCTCCGGTGAGGTCGGAATGGAGGATAAACTTGGCGATCAAATCGACCTGCTCGATGGTGCTCCCTTCGGTGGACCCGTAAGAAATGCCGCAATCGGGAGAGGCAATCTCGTCTTCCCTCAGCCCTGATTGCCGCACCGCGTCCATGGCGGAGAGCGCGGCCAGGATGGACACCCTTCCCATGCTGCGCCGGTAATTGCGCGGGATCCCCTTTTCTTCCCCTTCGATGTCGCATATCCCGGCCACCTTGGTGCGAAGCCGCCGAACGTGCTCCCACTCGGACATCCTCCGGATCCCGCTGCGGCCCGTTTTCAGGGATTCGGAGAATTCCTGCAGGGAATTCCCGACAGGGGATCTTAGCCCCATGCCCACCACAGCGACTCTTCTGCCTGCCGCCATTCTACCCCCCGGTCCTCCTTGGTGCTTCGAGTCGCAAATAAGGTGTCCTATCCGGCCGGCTCAAACCTGAGCGGTGCCTCCCTCGACACCACGTCCTGAGGGAGTAAATTCGTCACCGGATTTATTTCCGATTCCGCAGGGCATTCTGAACCGCTTCCGGAATCATGAATGCCATTTCCATTTCAGGCAGCTTGACCGCGGCCTGCTCGCTTCTCCCCCGGGCACAGACCTTGTCGTCACCAACCCGTCTGATCTCGAAATCCACGACGATCTTCACCTTGGCTTCTTTGAGCGTCGCCGTGCACAGGAACTCATCGTCCAGCCGCAAGGGGTGAATGAACTTTACCTCGGAACGTATCACGGGAAAAACCCATCCCTGTCCTTCCTTCTCGCCAAAGTAAGGGATCCCCTGTTGGGCAAAAAGGGCCTGCCTGGCCTCTTCGAAATATTTCCAGTAATGCCCATTCCAGACCACGCGCATCATGTCCACGTCATAGAATGGGACTTTCCTTTGAATCGTGGCGGAGACAGCTCGATCCATGGTGATCCCGTCGTGTGCCGGCCTATCAGGAGACGTTCGTTTCCTGACTTGTAATTTCGTCCTACGCCAGGCGAAGTATAGGGAAGCCGGAACGCCGTGTCAACGGCTAACGGCCCAACGACACGGTGCTGCGGGCATCGCAGCGCCACCAAAGGGGCGAAGAAACGGATTGGAGGGCTTCGGGCATTGTGTTATTCTCTGAAAGAACAATTTTGAGAGGATTCGTGATGATGGAGTTCCTGTTCCTGGCCGCTTCAGCATATTTGATGGGATCCATCAACGTTGCCATCGTCGTCATGAAGGCCACAGGCAAAGGGGATCCGCGAGCGAAATTCAGCGGCAATGCCGGGGCCACGAATGTTTACAGGCAGGCCGGGCTTTTCTGGGCGGCGGTCGTCCTTGTCCTCGATTTCAGCCGTGCTCTGCTCTTTTCCTTTGTGTCCATCCAATGGACCGGAAAACACCTGGCGCCCTGGATCGGTCTTCTTCTCCTTCTCGGCAACCGCTTCCCCTGCTTCCATCAATTTCGGGGTGGAAAAGGCGTGGGAACCTACATGGGCTTCACAGCCGCCCTGTCTCCCATCGCTTCGGCCTTGTCCTGTCTGGTATGGGTAGCGGTCTATGCCGTGTTTCGTGTCCCCTTTATCGCTTCTTTTGGGATGATCTTCATTCTTGCCGCCGGTTCCATGATCGCCGTTTCCTGGGAGGCGCCCGCGCTTATCGGTATCGCGCTCAGCACGGCACTTCTTCTCGTCAACCACTGGCCCAACATCAAACAGCTCTGCGGGAAATCCTCGTGTCGCATCCCATAATTATTAACCGTCTCGAAATAGTATTGACCCTCCGTTTTTGCCGACATGCCGTATCTGTGTAGGAGCGACCTCCCGGTCGCGATCCTGTCGTCCCGCCCCTGGCGGGACTCCTGCAAAAACGGGGAGTCAATGAATGTCAATACTGTTATGAGACCATTCATACGCTATATAAAATGTCATTTCGACCCCTGTGAAAACAGGGGGAGGAATCTTGCGATTCCCTACACGTCGAAGACGACTTCACCGTTTTTCGCGTCCACCCTCACCGTATCCCCTTCCTTGACCGATCCTTCGAGAATCTTCACGGCCAGGGGATCCTGGATCAGGTGCTGGATCGTCCTCTTGAGAGGCCTTGCGCCATACACGGGATCAAACCCCGATCGGGCAATGAAATCCCTTGCTCCCTCCGTCAGATCCAGCTTGATCTTGGCTCCTTCCAGACGCCTGCTCAACAGCCTCACCTGAATATCCACGATCTTCTTGATCTCTTCGGTGCCCAGGGAGTTGAAAATGACGATCTCGTCGACACGGTTTAGGAATTCCGGCCTGAACGTCGCTCTCAAGGCGTCCATCACCCTTGTTTCCATCTCTTGGCTGTCCTTGCCGTTGAGCTCGTGGATCCACTGGCTCCCCACATTGGACGTCATGATGATGACCGTGTTCTTGAAATCCACGGTGCGCCCTTTTCCGTCGGTCATGCGGCCGTCGTCCAGGATCTGGAGCAGGGCATTGAACACGTCGGGATGGGCCTTCTCGATTTCATCGAAGAGCACCACGGAATAGGGGTGTCTCCTCACGGCTTCCGTGAGCTGCCCTCCTTCGTCGTAGCCCACGTAGCCTGGAGGCGCTCCGATGAGCCTTGCCACGGAGTGCTTCTCCATGTACTCCGACATGTCCAGCCGGACCATGTACCTTTCATCGTCGAAGAGGAACTCGGCAAGAGCCCTGGCCAGTTCGGTCTTGCCCACCCCTGTGGGACCCATGAAAATAAAGGATCCGATGGGCCGGTTCGGGTCCTGGAGCCCGGAACGAGCCCGGCGGACCGCATTGGCCACGGCAATGATGCCCTTGTTCTGGCCCACCACCCGCTGCTCGAGCCGGTCTTCCATCTTGATGAGTTTTTCTTTTTCGCCCTCCATCAACTTGGAAACAGGAATCCCGGTCCACTTGGCGATCACCTCGGCGATGTCTTCGCTGTCCACTTCCTCCTTGAGCATCTTGCTCTGGCCCTGGAGCTGCTCCAGTTTCCTGTTTTCCTCTTCCAGGCTTTTCTCAAGCGTGATCAGGGTCCCGTACTTGAGCTCCGCAGCCCGCGAAAGGTCGCCCTGCCGCTCGGCCAGTTGGGCTTCCGTCTTGGTGGACTCCATCTTTTCCTTGATTTCGCGGATTCTCGAGATGGCCTCCTTTTCCCGTTGCCAGTGGCCGACCATCTGCTCCTTTTCAGCCTGAAGCTCGGCCAGTTCCTTTTCGATCTTTTCCAGCCTGTCCTTGGAGGCCCGGTCCTTTTCCTTCTTCAACGCCTCCTTTTCTATTTCGAGCTGGGTGACCTTCCTCTGGATCGCATCGATTTCAGCGGGCATGCTGTCGATCTCGATCCTCAGCCTGGAGGTGGCCTCGTCAATGAGATCGATCGCCTTGTCCGGCAAGAATCGATCCGTGATGTAACGGCTCGACAGGGTCGCTGCGGCCACCAGGGCGGAATCCTTGATTCGAACCCCATGGTGGACTTCGTATTTCTCCTTGAGTCCCCGCAGGATGGAGATGGTATCCTCAACACTGGGCTCTTCCACCATGATCGGCTGAAACCTTCTCTCCAGGGCTGCATCCTTCTCGATATGCTTTCTGTACTCCTTGATGGTCGTTGCGCCCACACACTTCAGCTCTCCACGGGCCAGGGCCGGCTTCAGCATATTGGATGCATCCACCGCCCCTTCTGCAGCGCCGGCCCCGACCAGGGTGTGCATTTCATCGATGAACAGGATGATCTCTCCATGGGCATCGGTGATCTCCTTGAGGACCGCCTTGAGCCTGTCTTCGAACTCGCCCCGGTACTTGGCTCCCGCAATGAGCGCACCCATGTCGAGAGCCACGACCCTCTTGTCTTTCAGGGTCTCGGGCACATCGCCCTGCACGATCCTCTGGGCCAGGCCCTCCACGATGGCCGTTTTGCCCACTCCGGGCTCACCGATGAGAACCGGATTGTTCTTGGTTCTTCGCGAAAGGACCTGGATGACCCTGCGGATCTCGTCGTCCCTGCCGATCACGGGGTCCAGATCGCCTTTCGAGGCAATCGCCGTGAGGTCACGGCTGAAACGTTCCAGGGCCTGGTACTTGTCCTCCGGGTTCTGGTCGGTAATTCTCTGGCCGCCCCGGATCTCGACAAGGGCCTTGAGCACCGCGTCTTTCGTGACCCCTGCCGCAGACAGGGCTTTTGCGGCCCTTCCCTCCTTGTCCTCCACAATCCCGAGCAGGACATGCTCGAGGCTGACATACTCATCCTTCATTTGCTCCGCTTCTTCGAAGGCCTTGTCCAGAACAGCCTTGGCGCGGGGCGAAATGTAGACCTGCCCCCCTGCCCCGGGCCCTGAAACGCCCGGCATCTTTCCCAAAACGGCTTCGATCTCCTTCTGGAGCTGGGCCTGGTTGGCCCCGATTTTTCCCAAAAGGGGCGGAACGACTCCTTCCTTTTGCTGCAAAAGCGCCCCCAGGAGATGTTCCGGCTCGATCTGCTGATGCCCGAATCTCTCGGCAAGGCGCTGGGCTTCTTGAATCATTTCTTGTGACTTGAGCGTTAATTTATCGAAACGCATGGTTAAGTCCTCCTGGCTTGCGTCTTGGTGTCTCAGTTTAATATAACGCATCTAAACTAAGTCTAGCAAAGCACCCTGTCAAGGAAGGCCGGAGCATACGGTCGATGTAAAAATAGGGTTTTCACCCCATTGACGTTTCAGCAAAAAAGCATATGTTTGTTCATCTCAAATTTAATCTCAGGAAATAAGGACAAGAAAGGAGAAGAGGTATGGCAGAGAAAGGATTTGTTTGGGTAAAGGATAAGGCCGGAAACGAGTTTGTTTGCCGCGTCGAGGACCTGAAGGACCCCAAGAAGGTGGACAAAGAAGATCTGAAGAACTGCATCGACGATGCCTCCAGGGCGATCAATATCGGCGACTGATGTTCGGTCCGCTCAGCGGAGTGAATGCATGAAAGGCCGGAAGGATGACTCTTCCGGCTTTTTTTTAGGCCGTGAACAGATTCTTGGTGGCGAAATCCGGGTCGCTCGTCAGATTCACACCCAGGCGCCTCAGCCCGGCTTCGTCTCCGGGCGTGGGCATGTGGGTGAGATGGACCTCGCACCCGCGCAGGTCCTTCAGTCTGTCCAGGGCCAGTTGAGCGGCTGAATTCGTGGAGGCGCTGATCGTCAGGGCGATCAGGGTTTCCTCCAGGTCCAGGCTGAGCGTTTTCTCGTTCATGATCTCCGTTTTCAACCTGGAAAGTGCATCCGTGATAAACGGAGGAAGAAGTTTAATCTTCTCAGGGATCCCGGCCAGATGTTTTATGGCATGAAGCACGACGCTCGATGCGGCATGCATGAGCGAGGAATTGCTTCCGGTCACGATGGTGCCGTCCCTGAGCTCGATCGCCGCTCCGCAGTAGATCCCTTCGTTCCCACGGCCCAGAGCCCGCGTCTCAACGGCTGCGGCCCGCGCAGGTTCGACCACAAGCCGGTTTTCCGGTCTGCGCTGGAAGTTTTTGATAAAAAGCTCGACCCGCTGGACCGTGTCCTTGTCCGTAAATCCCATCACATATTCGCACCGGTAGCGAAAGTACCGCCTGATCACCTCCTGGACCGATGCCTCGCAGGCGAGCTCGTCGTCGATGACGGCGAACCCCGCCCTGTTCACGCCCATGTCCGTGGGTGACTTGTAGAAGGCTTCCCCTCCGGTGATCGATTCCAGGATTCTTTTCAGGACGGGGAAGATCTCCACGTCCCGGTTGTAGTTCACCGCCTTTTTGTCGTAGGCCTCCAGGTGAAAAGGGTCGATGAGGTTGAAGTCCTTGATGTCCGCCGTAGCCGCTTCGTACGCGACGTTGACGGGGTGCTTGAGCGGCAGATTCCAGATGGGAAACGTCTCGAACTTGGCATACCCGGATTTCACTCCCCGCTTGTAGTCGTGGTACATCTGGGAGAGCGACGTGGCCAGTTTTCCGCTCCCGGGACCCGGGCCGGTCACAATGACGAGAGGCTTCCGGGTCTCGATGTATTCGTTGGCGCCGTAGCCTTCATCGCTCACGATGAGATCCACGTCCGTGGGATAGCCCTTTGTGAAGCGGTGGGTGTAGACCCTGATGTCCCGTCGCTCCAGCTTGTTTTTGAAGTGAACTGCCGCGGGCTGGTTGTCGAATCGCGTGATCACCACGGCCGCCACGTCCAGACCCCGGTCCCTCAGGTCGTCGATCAGCTTCAGGGCATCCGAATCATAGGTGATGCCGAAATCCGCCCTGATTTTTTTCCTTTCAATGTCGCCTGCGTAAATGCAAAGCAAAATGTCCGCTTTGTTTTTCAGCTCGTGCAGAAGCGTCATCTTCGCATTGGGGTCATACCCCGGCAGAACCCGCGCCGCGTGGTAATCAAAAAGGAGTTTGCCACCGAATTCCAGGTAAAGCTTGTTGTCGAATCGCCTGACCCTTTCAAGGATCTCTTCCGTTTGTTCCCGGATGTATCGCTCGTTGTCAAAAGCTATACGCTCATTCATCGCACCTTCCTCTGTCGCTGATCAGCCTACCCGTCGAGGATCCTTTTAGCTTGTTGAAAAGCCTGCAGGCATTGAGCATGGGGGTCCCTCTCAAAACTGAACAACGAAGACGCCACACCACCCTCGCCTTTCCCGGACCCGGTCCGGGGTTTGGTGCCGCACCATACGTCAACGCCCACGTGATTGCAAGCCGGCCTTTCTAGTATCACGTCTCATAAGTTCTGTATCGTTTTTTGGCCATTCAACCTATGCCAAAATCAGATGGATTCTCTAAATTCGAATCTCGAATATCGAAATTCGAAACAAATTCGAATGATTAAAATAGGAATGACCAAAACAATGGAAGCGGGCTTGGTTCCTGTTTATTCTAGATTTTGGACATTGTCGTTTTGGCATTGTTTCGGATTTCGAATTTCGTGCTTCGAATTTCCGTGTCTGCGCGAAGTGGGTCAAATATGGAACTGATTGAAAGATTTCAACTTGCCATATTTAGGTGCAAAACTTCTGAGACACGGCACGAGTGAGTTGCACTTTTTGAAGGGCCTTGACAAGGGAGGGGGATTCATCTATTGGATAGGCTTTGCCCCACGGCGGGGACTTTCCAGGAGCGGACAAGGAGCGAACAGGATGGAGAGCCAGAAGCAAAGCAAGGTGTTGATGTGCATGCAGTGTGGGATGTGCGCAGGAAGTTGCCCGGAATCAGGGATCACCCCTTTCAATATCCGCATGCTCGTGAGAAAAAATCAGTTTCACCGTGAGATCGATCTCACGGTCCCCTGGTATTGTACATCCTGCGGTGAGTGTACGCTGAGGTGCCCGAGGGATGTGAAGCCCTCGGAAATGATTTTCGAGCTTCGATCGGCCTTTGTCGAGGAGGGGGAATTACCCCTGTCGATCCAGAAGGCCCTGGAGAACACCTTTGTTCAGAAAAACCCCTGGGGTCGCCCTCGATCCAAAAGGGGAGCCTGGGTGGAGGAGGCCGGGATCAAGGTCCCCCACGTGGGCGAAACCGAGTCGAAGCGACTCCTGTTCACCTGCTGCATCCAGGCCTATGATCCGCGCTGCATGGTGATCCCTGCGAATGTGGCCAGGATCCTGAACCAGGGGGGCGTGGAGTTCGGCATCCTCGGGGCCGAAGAATCGTGTTGCGGCAACGAAATCCGAAGAATGGGGGAGGCCGGCCTTTTCGAGGATCTGCAGGAAGCCAACAAAAAGGTGTTCACGAAGTACGGTGTCAAGGAGATCATCGCCCTTTCTCCCCACTGTATGAATGCCATCAGGAAGGAATACGGCGAGCACGGCATCAAGGTGTCCCACTACACCGAAGTCCTGGCGGAGATGCTGGAAAAAGGCTCCCTGACCTTCAAGTCGCCCTACAACAAGAAAGTCATTTATCACGATCCCTGCTTCTTGGGGAAGCAGAACAAGATTTACGACCCGCCCAGGAAGATCCTCGGAGCCATAGAGGGCCTCGAACTCCTCGAGTTCTCGGGCTCCAGGGAGAACTCCCTGTGCTGCGAAGGCGGAGGGGGGAGGATGTTTTACGAAGCCGAAATCTCCTATTTGAGGAACAGCCAGAAGCGGGTCGATGAAGCCGCGGAAAAAGGGGCCGACGTGCTCGCAACGAGTTGCCCCTTTTGTGTCATGACCCTTGAAGATCCGGCCACGGAAAAGGGCTTGCCCGTGAAGGATATTTCCGAGATTGTCATGGAGGTTATTTAGGGTTTGCGGGAGTCCCTAGCGCGCCGGTTCGCTCAGAAAAGGCATGGGTTGATTTCTTGCCGTTCATGGGCTAGCTTGAGCTCACCATGATCACCCCGCCCGCATTGCTTAAAGGCTGTTTTTTCTCCTGCCTCCTCGGGGCGCTCATCGTTTCACCTTCCCCTGCCCCCGCCCAGGTATCCGTTCTAAAGAACGCCGTCGTGGTCAAGAATCAAGCCGATCTCAAGAGAAGTCTCCGGGACGGTTCATACAGGGGGGAGGCCGGGCCCTTGAGAATGAGGCCGGAGGTCGCCAAATCCTTTGGCATGACCGTGTTCATGAATCAGGATTATTTGGACGCCAGGGAGGCATTTCAACGGGCCGAGTCCCTGCTCGACCGGGCCAAGGCGGCCATGATCTCAAAAGACGCCGAGCCGGCGCCGGGAGCCCATGTGCGGAGGATTGCCGAAAATTTCCTGGAATACAGCCGCACTCTGGGTGAAGCGAAACAAAAGATGGCCCTTTACCGGGCAGCGCTTGCAGGGCAGGCGGATGACAGGCTGAAAGATGATCTGAACGCCGGGGTGCTTGACCGCCTCCTTTCCGATGGGATGAGAAAATCCGAGAACCGTCTGAGAGACGCTCTCGGCCATTTTTACAACGCCGCCCAAGGGGTTCCCGAAAACGAAGCAGCCCTGACGCCTGAAAATGTGGAATTCGTCAACGACGTGTTCCGCCGGTTCACAGACTATGCACTGAAGAAAAGCCCCGGCCTGTTCGGCCTTGACCGCCAGGAGGATATGCGGGGAAAAACAGACCGGCCTTGGACAGATGCCGTGTCGGACACGTTTCAGTATACGTCTTTCCTTGAAGAAACGGCCCGAAAAGTTCAGGCCCGGGGGTGTGAAGCCGATCCTCTCCTGTTTCTGGCCCTGATCAGGAGAGAATCCAATTTCGACTGTTTTGCCGTTTCCCCTGCCGGTGCTGCCGGGCTGACCCAGATGATGCCCGGAACGGCCTTGGACCTCGGAATCAAGAACGTCTACAATCCCGACTACCTGGGTGAGGCGGGTTCCCTGCTGGATCAGGAACGCAAGGTGAGGGCCCAGGCCATGGCCGCCTTGTACCGGATAAGCAAAGGCACCCCGCTCGAGTGCGCGGCCAAAGCCCGCGATTTGATGCAAAGGGCCATGGACCTGTCTCAGCAAAGGGAAAAACTCTACCTCCGTTACAGGAACGAATTACTGGAAAGCCGTGCGGATGATCGCCTCAACCCGTCCGTGTCGATCGAGTTCGGGTACCAATACTTCTGTTCCCTGTTGAAGGAACACGGCGGTGACGTGAGTCTGGCCCTTGCTGCCTATAACGCGGGATCGAGCAAAGTGAAGGAGTATGGAGGCATTCCTCCTTTCGGAGAAACGGTGCGTTTCAGGAACCGGGTGCTGGAATACTATCGGGACTACCTGAAGAGGCTGAGGGCTCCCGAGTCGCCGAAGCGGGGAACCTGAAATCCGATTCAGGCGGATTTCCGGCTATGAATCCGGGTGGCCTTTGCCCACGGGGCCGCCTTGCTGAAACTCCTCGGCCCACCTGATCCAGATTTTTTTTCGCGTCTGAAACTTGAACATGATCCTGTCAAGCTGTTTGGACAATTCCAAATCGTAGATTTTTCTCCGTGAGAAACCCAGAAGTTCCCGCTCAATCATTTCCAACTCCGGCCGTTTCGGTTCGATGCCCTGAGCGTATTTCTGAAAGTTCAGATGCATCTCTTCAATTCTTCTTTCAAAATCCAGGAGCTTGTCACGGATGGCCTGATTGTCTTTTGAAATCAACATGACCGCATTTCCTTGATTCAGCCTGATATCATTCCATGCTGTTTTCAAAGGGCATGGAATATCCCTGAAGGGCTGACGAGGGAATTCTAAACCCACAGCCCCTCGTCTTGCAACCAATTCTTGACAAGATCGTCCTGATAGGGAAAGATACGGGCTTATTTTTGCATTGAAACGAATATGATCGAGACCATCAGGAACGGAGCGATAGCAACATGACGGACACGGTCCTTGTAAAATCGGATTTCCCGGGCCTCCAGCTCATCAAGCGGGGCAAGGTGCGGGACGTCTACGCAGTGGAAGACAAGCTCCTCATCGTGGCCAGTGACCGCATGTCCGCGTTTGACGTGGTCATGGATGATCCCATCCCCGACAAGGGAAAAATTCTGACGACCATCTCCCTGTTCTGGTTCAAGCGCCTCGAGCCGATCGTCGAGAATCACCTTGTTTCCTCAGAGCCGGACGAGTATCCGGAAACGTGCCGTCCGTACAGGGAAGATCTCAAGGGCCGGAGCATGCTGGTGAAGAAAGCCGAACCGCTGCCCGTGGAATGCATTGTGAGGGGCTACCTGTCCGGATCCGGATGGGCCGAGTACCAAGGTGAGGGCAGCATATGCGGCATACCGCTTCCCCAGGGGCTCCTGGAATCCCAGAAACTCCCCCAGCCGATTTTCACGCCTTCCACCAAGGCCGAGGCGGGGCTCCACGATGAGAACATCAGCTTTGAGCGGGCCGTTGAAATCCTTGGAAAAGAAACCGCAGAGGCCGTCCGGGATCTGAGCCTGAAAATTTATCTGACCGGGAGCGAGCTGGCCGCCAAGAGAGGCATCATCATCGCAGACACGAAATTTGAGTTCGGCATGCTAAACGGTCGTCTTATCCTCATCGACGAAGTTCTCACGCCGGATTCCTCCAGGTTCTGGCCTGCCGACACCTATCGCCCCGGCGGCTCGCAACAGAGCTTCGATAAACAGTACCTGAGAGACTACCTGAGCGGCCTTGACTGGCCGAAAACTTACCCTCCACCGCGGCTCCCTGAAGAGGTCATTGATAGAACCAGAGAAAGATATGTCGAAGCCCTCGAAAGACTGACAGGCCGAGGGCTGGAGTAAATCAGGCTTTCCCGTCTCGCCGAAAGCTTCCCCTGAATCGCACCCATAAAATTCCCGAGGAAATCTCTTCATCCCGCGCCTTGACAAAGGGAAGGGTGATGCTTACTGTACTACTGTTTTATCTTTCTGAAATCACTCGGGTTAACGCCTGCAAACCGACGGGAAGGAGATAGGGAATTCAGGGGCATGAATGAGGGAAATCTTGAAACTCAAAAGGATCCGGAAAGGAATAGCCAAAAAAACCATGCAGGACCGGACACCGATGCCAAAGCACTCCAGGATATGACAAAAGAAGAGCTCCTGGAAAAGCTGGAAGAAACCCGCATGGCGTCGGAAAAGCATTACGACCTCTACCTTCGTTCTCAGGCTGAAATCGAGAATATCAGGAAGAGACAAAGAAAGGAAAAAGAGGATTGGTTGAAATACGCCAATGAATCGCTTATCAAAGAATTGCTGCCGTCGTTGGACAACCTTGAAAAAGCCCTTGCCCATGCCGACAACGACAATTCAGTCGATGCACTGAGGGAGGGGGTTGAATTGACCCTCAAAGGTCTCAAGGACGCCCTCACAAAATCCGGTCTGGAAGAGGTGTCCGCCCACGGAGAAGCTTTTGACCCTTGCTTTCACGAAGCGGTCTCCCAGATCGAAGATCATCGGGTGAAGCCTGGAACGATCGTTGAGGAACTTCAAAAGGGGTATGCGCTCAACAAACGGTTGATTCGCCCTGCCATGGTGGTGGTAAGCAAGACCGGACCGTCCCAATCCGTCGATCAGGGTGAAGGTCTTGCGAAGGCATGCAAAAAAAATCAATAGGAGTGCAGAATTGAGGAGGTAGACATGGGGAAAGTTATAGGAATCGATCTCGGAACGACAAACTCTTGCGTTGCCATTATGGAGGGTGGTGACCCGGTCGTCATCGCCAATGCGGAGGGAAGCCGCACAACGCCCTCCATCGTCGCTTTTACAGATAAAGGGGAAAGGCTGGTGGGCCAGATCGCGAAGAGGCAGGCAATCACCAACCCGGATAACACCATCTTCGCCGTGAAGAGGCTTATCGGACGCAAATTCGATTCTGCAGAGGTGCAGAGGGACATCAAAGTTCTTCCCTACAAGATCGTGAAGGCTTCCAACGGCGACGGGCATGTCAGCGTGAAAGGAAAGGCTTACAGCCCGGCGGAGATATCGTCCATGATTCTTCAGAAGATGAAGCAGACCGCGGAGGATTATCTCGGGGAAACCGTGACCGAGGCGGTGATCACCGTCCCGGCCTATTTTAACGACAGCCAGAGACAGGCGACCAAGGATGCAGGAAGGGTCGCGGGGTTGAGCGTGCTCAGGATCATCAACGAGCCCACCGCGGCTTCGCTTGCCTACGGGCTGGATAAGAAAGGCGAAAAGAAAATTGCCGTCTTCGATCTCGGCGGCGGGACCTTTGACATCTCCATCCTGGAGATCGGTGAAGGGGTTTTCGAGGTCAAGTCGACCAACGGGGATACCCACTTGGGCGGCGAGGATTTCGACCTGAGGATCGTGGACTACCTCGCGAACGAGTTCAAGAAAGACCAGGGCATCGACCTGCGCTCAGACAAGATGGCCCTTCAGAGGCTGAAAGAAGCGGCCGAGAAAGCCAAGATGGAACTGTCATCCTCGCAGGAAACGGACATCAATTTGCCTTTCATCACCGCGGATGCGAGCGGTCCCAAGCATCTGAACATGAAGCTTTCCAGGGCCAAGATGGAAGCGCTCGTCGACGACCTCATCGAGAAGGTCGTGGAACCGTGCCGCACGGCCATCAAAGACAGCGGGATCAGGGTCTCCGACATCCATGAAGTGATCCTGGTCGGAGGCATGACCAGGATGCCCAAAGTTCAGCAGAAGGTTAAAGAGATCTTCGGCAGGGAGCCGAGCAAGAACGTGAATCCCGACGAGGTGGTTGCCGTGGGCGCCGCCATCCAGGCGGGCGTACTCAAGGGTGAGGTGAAGGATGTGCTCCTCCTCGACGTGACACCTCTATCCCTCGGCATCGAAACCCTGGGCGGTGTTTTCACCAAGCTGATTGAAAAGAACACGACCATCCCCACCCGGAAAAGCCAGATTTTCTCAACCGCTGCGGACAGCCAGACCGCGGTTGAAATTCACGTGCTCCAGGGTGAGCGGGAAATGGCCGCCTACAACAAGACCCTCGGCCGTTTTCAACTGGTCGGCATCCCGCCTGCTCCCAGGGGCATCCCCCAGATCGAGGTGACCTTCGACATCGATGCGAACGGCATCGTGAACGTCTCTGCAAAGGACATGGCCACGGGCAAGGAGCAGTCCATCAAGATCACCGCCTCGAGCGGACTCAGCGAAGAGGAGATCAAGAACCTGGTGAAGGATGCGGAGCTGCACGCCGAGGAGGACCACAGGAAAAGAGAACTGGTGGACGCGCGGAACATGGCCGACTCCCTGATCTACTCGACCGAGAAATCCGTCAAAGAACTCGGCGACAAGCTGGACGAGTCGACCAAGAGCAGCATCAACCAGGCTGTTGAAAGGCTCAAGAAGGCCATGGAGGGGGAAGACACCCAGGAGATCAAGCGACTGGCCGACGAATTGACCCAGGCTTCTCACAAGCTTGCTGAAACCATGTACTCCCAGGCCTCGCAGAGAGCCCAGCAAGCCGGAGGCGGCGGTGAAGCGGCACAGGGAGGAGGCGGGGGCAAAGATGAGGACGTGGTCGATGCAGACTTTGAGGAAGTGAAGAAGTGATTCCCCGCTTCATGTTCAAAACAAGGGCTATCCCCATCCTGTGGATGGGGATAGCCTTTTTCATTGCCGCCTGTCAACCCAGGCCGCCAATCCAGAAACCCCCGGAACCCGAACCCGACCGGGCCCTCTTTTCCGCGGCCGAGGCGGCGTACAGGCTGGGGAACAAGGATGAAGCGCTGGAGCGGTACCGTGACTATGTGGAGAAAAACCCTGGGGGGCCATGGGCCAGGGATGCGCTTCATCGAATGGCCGAGATTCACGTTGAGAAGGCCGAGTTCGAAAGGGCTCTTGCCCTTTACCAGAAGATCGCCCAGGACTATCCGGAACATCCGGGCATGGCTGAGGTTCTTCTTGACCGGGCCGGCGCGTTGTACCGTCTCGGCCGCCATGAGGAATCAAGAGACGAGGCTCTGCAGTGGCTGCGCCGATTCCCGGCAAATCCACTGGCCGGCCATGCCTTTGTCCTCCTGGGCAAAAGCACCGGCGCACTCGGCGAGGAGGCAGAAGCTTTTGCCTGGTTTGTCCGGGCCTCTTCCGCGTTTCCGGGGGACGACCCGATCCAGCAAGAGGTGGAAAGTTACCTTGCGGGACTCCTGGAAAAGGCGAACATGGATTCTCTGGAGCGGATGGCCGAGGTCGCTTCCGGAACAAAACACCTGCCTCTTGTCTATGACAGGATGGCCACACTCGCTCTCCAAGCCAATGACCTGGATCGTGCCAGAGAGGCGGCCATGGCCCTTGTCCGATCGACCCCCGATCAGTACTGGGTGGACCGCGGTCGCAGCATCCTGGACAGAGTTTCCGAAGAACTGGCCGTCCGGCAGGGAGTCTTCGCATGTTTGCTGCCCTTGAGCGGCCCCTTTGCCATTTACGGCCAGGAAGTCCTGAACGGCATTCAACTGGGTATGGGGATCTTTGGAACTTCTGAACAGGGTCAGGGCGTCGAACTCCTCATCGAGGATACCCAGGGCGATCCGGATGTGGCGGCCAGGAAAGTCGAAGAGCTTTCTCACGAAGGCAAAGTGATGGGAATCATCGGTCCCCTTGCGAGTAAAACCGCCACGGCTGCCGCCGGAAAAGCGCAGGAGTTGGGGGTGCCGATTATTACATTCACTCAGAAGGCGGGAATCACGGAGGAAGGGGACATGGTTTTCCGAAACTTCCTCACCCCTGCCAGGGAGATGGATCGCCTTGTTGCCAAAGGGATCGACGAGATGGGCATGGTGCGGTTCGGCGTTCTGTATCCTGACTCCCCCTACGGCCGTCACCTGCTCCATCTTTTCTGGGATCGCGTCGAAAAGGCGGGCGGCCGGATCACCGCCGTGGAATCCTACGGTTCGGAGTTGACGGATTTCACGGAGGAGATCAAGAAGATGGTCGGACTCTACTACCCGCGTCCTCCGTCGATCGCCGAGAAGCTGAAAGCAGCGAGGCAGGCCGCCTTTGATGTGGGAGTCGAAGCGGGGGCCTATGACGATGGCAATCAACCGGAACCCATCGTGGATTTCGATGCCGTGTTCATACCGGACAATTCTCAGAAGGTCGCACTCATCGCCCCCCAGTTCCCTTTTCACAGCGTCTTCAACATCCGGCTTCTGGGCACAAGCCTGTGGAACGCTCCTGATCTTCTCGACCAGGGGGCCGAATACCTGCAGGGAGCAGTCTTCCCCTCAGGATTCTATGCTCAGAGTGCAGAGGATTTTGTCAACCTTTACAAAGAAAACTTCGAGACCAATCCCGGCATCCTGGCGGCAACCGGGTATGACACCATCCGTTTCCTCAACCACGCGGTGAAGACACTGGCCCCGAGGACACGAAGAGAGATGATGCAGGCCCTCCTGCTGTCCAAGGATTTCCAGGGGATCAGGGGCCCCCTCACCTTCGATGATCAACGGGAAGCGACGACGCTCCCCGTGCTCCTCACGGTGAAGGGCAAGCAGTTCATCCCCCTTCCGTAGAAAAGCGTAGAGCAGAGAGCTTCTTTATCCTGATCCTGTCAGAGAGGTACCTTGCATCTGAACGTTTTTGAGCAGCTTGCATACGGCTTAAACGGCTTTTACGGTTTGAACGGCTTGAACGATTTAAACGATTTGAACGATTTGAACGACTTTTACGATTTGAACGACTTCACGGTATGCCTTATTAACTCATGAACTGCCCTCAGGTTGTTTCTTCTTCCTCCTCCGCGGTCTTCTTTTTCTTGCCGGCCGTTTTGACGATGATCACGCTCAATTCGTAAAGCACCAACAGGGGTCCTGCCATCATGAGCTGGGTGATCACGTCGGGTGGTGTCAGGAGGGCGGCGACGATGAAGATGAGAAGGATGGCGTATTTCCTCTGCCTGCGCATCAGGTCGGCAGAGATGATTCCCATTCGGCTCAGGAAAAAAGCGGCCACAGGGAGTTCAAAAATCACACCGAACCCGAGAAGAAGCTTGATGGACAGGGAGAAGTACTGTTTCACAGAGGGAAGAGCCTGAATGTATTCGTTCGAAAATCCCAGGAAGAAGCGAAACCCGAAAGGGAAAACAATGAAGTAGCCGAAGAGGGCGCCGCCGACGAAAAGAAGGGTGGAAAAAAACACGAAGGGAAGCAAGTACCTCTTCTCGTTGCGGTAAAGACCGGGCGCGACGAACATCCATGCCTGGTAGAAGATGAAAGGCGCGGCCAAAAGCACGGCCCCGACCAGCCCGGTTTTGATATAGACAAAAAACATCTCGGGCAGGTTGGTATAGATGAGGCGGTCTCCCTCGGGAAGATTCGCTTTCAAAGGATAAGCCAAAATCGCGAACAGCTTTTCAGAAAAAGCATAGGTCAGGGCGAAGCAAATCCCGACGACGACGGCGCAGGTGATCAGTCTTTTCCGCAACTCGACAAGATGGCTCATCAGGGGCTTTCTCTCATCCCTGTCCATCTTTACCGTCCTCCGGCTTATCCGTAGAGGAGTAACTGCCGTCTATGGGAGGCTGTATGTTTTTCCCCTCATCGTCTTTCAAGGCTTCATCGAAATCCTTGTAGGTTGCCCCTTCTTCCACCGGAAGATTTTCCAGTTTTTCGATTCCGCTGATCGAATCCGCCAGGTCTTTTTTCGCCTCCTGGAGCTCTTCGTCCACGTCGAGGCTTTCCTTGAGCTCCTGGGTTGCCTTGCGGAATTCGGCCATTCCCTTCCCAAGGGCACGAGCCAGGTCAGGGAGTTTCTTGGGACCGATCACGATGAGAGCAATCACCATGATCACAATCAATTCCGGCATGCCGATGCCAAACATGGTTTTCCTCCATGAAATCCGCCGGCGCGGATTTCATAACTCTAGGATCATCGCCGTCTCGTCACATTCAGGGAACTTGGGGCACTTGAGACAATCCCCCCACACCTTGTGCGGAAGGGTGGATTTTTCAACCACCCTGAACCCCATCTTCGCGAAAAAACTTTCGGCATAGGTGAGTGCGAAAACTTTGTGGAGGCCGAGGGATCTTGCCTCCTGCAAGCAAGCTTCCACAAGCTGACGCCCGTAATCGTTTCCACGCCGTTCTTCGATGACGGCCAGGGATCGAATCTCCGCAAGGTCTTCCCAGCAAATGCCCAGGGCACAGATGCCGAGGAGTTTCTCCCCCTCCCCTTTCTCCGCGAGCACGACGAAATCGCGCAAATGATCATAGAGTTCGCTTAGCGGCCTGGGCAAAAGGAGGCCCTTATCCGCATATTGGTTGAGAAGCTTGTGGATCGGTTTGATGTCCGCGATTCTGGCTTTTCTGATATGTGTTTTACTCAATTTTGCTGACAAACCCCCTGATTTTTGTTTCTTTGAGTAACTTCGAGGCATAAACGCCCGCTTCATCCCTTGTCATGAATCGGCCGCACCGCACCCGGTAGTAAGCTTTTCCTTTCACGCGAACGTCGTAAAAATAGGCATCATAGCCTCGGGAGGTAAGATCCCTTACCATGGCTTCCGCCTTTTCCTTTTCTTCCAGCGACGCAAGCTGCAACGTGTAAGCCCCTTTGCCCGGCTTCGGAGCGGTTCTGAGTTCACCTTGGCCAGGCTTCGGAGGCTCGACCGTCAGACGGTTTTCGTTCTTCGGGGCCTCGGTGCCTGTTCCCTCTGAAGGCCCGCTTCTCGCACCGTTCTTGGCGGCCGGAGCGACCTGCTCCTTTCTCTTTGCCTCGTCTTTCTTGCTCTCGAGCTTGTCATAGAAGGCAAGCATCTCATCGATGTTTTCCTTTTTCTGTGATTCCGGCTCCACCCGTTTGTTTCTGGCCATCATCTCCTGGAGCTTGGCGACCTGGGTTTTCAAATCCATAAGCGCGCTGTCTGCTCCGGGGAGGAATCCTCTGCCTACAAAAATTCCCAGTACAAAAACCCATGCCATGAAGAAAAGGGCACAAAAGCCCCACAGAAAAAGTGTCAGGGAGGTCACTTCGATGTGGTACCGCTTTTTACCGCCTTTTCTGGTTTGGGTATTCTTCTTGGCCATTTCTTGCCGGCATTCAAACTCGACATGAAATCTGCGAAGCAGATTTCATTCACATCCTTTCGGGCGCATGAATGCCCATGAGATCGAGCCCGACGGAAAGGATCGTTCGCACCCCCTCTGCAAGACAGAGTCTCGCCTGGCTCACCGCCCTGTCTTCCCCCACGATCCGTTTGTCCGGCTCTTTTGTCCCCAGGTTGAAGTACTTGTGAAAGAGCGAGGCGAGTTCCGTGAGATAGTAGGTCAGGCGGTGAGGCTCCATGGCCTTGGAAATGTCCTCGATCAGCACAGGAAATTCGGCCATCAACCGGATGAGAGCCAACTCCTCATCCAGACACAAGCGCCCCAGAACGAGGTGCGGCTCCTCCGGCAGGCCCATCCCTTCTTCCGATGCTTTTCGGAAGATGCTGCATATCCTGGCATGGGCATATTGCACATAGTAAACAGGATTGTCACTGTCCTGCCTCTTCACAAGATCAATATCAAAATCCAGGGGAGAATCGTGATTCTTGGTGAGAAACACGAAACGCACGGCATCCACACCCACCTCATCCACGAGTTCCCTGAGCGTCACATAGAGGCCGGCCCGTTTGGACATTTTGATCTCCTGCCCTCCCTTCCACAGCTTCACCAACTGAATGAGGAGGACCCCCAGCCAGTCTTCTTCGATGCCGTTCGTTTTCATGGCCGCCTTCATTCGCTGAACATAGCCGTGGTGGTCCGCCCCCCAGATGTTGACGGCCTTTGAAAAGCCTCTTTTCCACTTCTCCAGGTGGTACGCAATGTCCGAGGCAAAGTAGGTGTACTGACCGTCGCTCTTTCTGACCACCCGATCCTTGTCGTCCCCAAAGGGTGAAGTCTTGATCCAGGTTGCCCCTTCCTCCTCGTAGATTTGTCCTCTTGACCTGAGAGACTCGATGGCCTTTTCAATCAGGCCGGAAGCATACAGGTCGCTTTCACTGGCCCACACATCGAAGGTGACGCGAAAGTCTTCCAGGTCACGCATGATTTCCTCGAGCATCCTTTGCTTTCCCAGCACGGCGCATCGATCGGTCGCTTCATCGGGGCTCATCGTCTCAAGGCGGATTTCCCCCGATATCCGGTGCGCCAGATCGCTCACGTAGTCCCCGTGATATCCGTTTTCCGGGAACGGATAGGCCGGGTCCGACATCTGTCGCCACCGGCTGTAAATCGACTCACCCAGGAGGCGGACCTGAGCCCCTGCATCGTTGATGTAAAACTCCCGGGCTACGTCGTACCCCGTGAAGGAAAGAACCCTGCACAGGGTGTCCCCGAGAGCCGCTCCTCTGCCGTGCCCAAGGTGAAGAGGACCGGTGGGGTTGGCGCTGACGAACTCCATGAGGATCTTTTGCCCGGCGCCCAGGCCGCTCCTTCCGTAGTCCCTGCCCTCGGCGATGATGCGGCCGAGAAGCTTGTGCCATTCCTTCCGGTCAATGGTGAAATTGATGAACCCCGGCCCTGCGACCTCCGCTTTTTCAAACACCTGGTCCCGGTCGTCCAGGTTCTCAAGGATGATCCTGGCCAGATCCGCGGGCCGGCGCCTCTGGGAAGACGCCAGGAGGAGGGGCAGATTGGAGGCGAAGTGCCCGTGATTGGAGTTGTTCGGGACCTCGATGACATATTCCGGCACCGTTGTCCTGCTGAATTGACCGGATTCGAAACACCTCTCCAGAGCCTGCTCCAGCACGGCGCGAAGTTTCTTCTTCATGATACGTAGTTCCTTGTGCTTCTCTGCCCGATGGAGCAGAAAACATCATAGGAGATGGTCTCGGCCCGTCGCGCCACCTCGTCTCCGGCCATGCACGCGCCGTCCTGGCACCCTAGGAAAACGGCCTCCTCTCCCGGCCTCACCTCCGGCAACGCGGTGACATCGGCCATGGTGAGGTTCATGCAGACCCTTCCCACGATTTTCGCTTTGGTTCCTCGGATCAGGACTTCTCCTCTGTTCGAGAGGCTCCTCGGCAATCCGTCTCCATACCCGGCAGAGATGACGGCGATCCTCTGATTTCCCCGGGTGTGGTACGTCCGGCTGTAGCTGATGGGAACGCCTGACGGCATGTCTCTGACTTGGAGGACCACGCCCTTGAAGGTCATCACCGGTTTCAGGGACACGGGCGATTCAAAGTCAGGAGACGGTAATCCGCCATAGAGCATGATTCCCGGCCTGACCATGTCGAAATGGGACTCCCGGTGAGACATGACTCCTGCGCTGTTGGCCAGGCTGTTCAGCGGAAGGCTCAGGCCCAGAGAGCGTCCCTTTTCGATCGCTTGCTTGAAATTCCGGATCTGGGTCTGTGTGAAGGACGGGTCCGAATCGTCTGCCGAGGAGAGGTGAGAAAGCAACCCACCCACATCCAGCGACCCGAAAGACATGACCCTTTCAAGAAAAGGCGCCAGGTCCGTGTGGGGAACGCCGAGTCGGCCCATGCCGGTGTCCACCTTGACGTGAACGGTCGCCCTTTTCCCAAGCCGCTGGCACTCCTGCGCAATCAGTCCGGCCACGGAGAGATCGAAAAACACAGGGCTCAAATGGTTTTCCATGACCACCCCGGCTTCTTCCCGTGTCCGGATTCCCGACAAAATGAAAATGGGGAGATCAATCCCGTGCTTCCTCGCCTCCATCGCCTCGTGAAGATGGGCGACCCCGAGACTGTCCACCCCGGCGCTTTTCAGCGCTTTGGAAACGGGAACCAGGCCATGGCCGTAACCGTCCGCTTTGACCACGCCCATGATGGTGGTGCGCGGCTCAAGGAGGGCTCTGACCTGCTTGAGATTGTGCACCAGCGCGCTCAGATCGACCACGGCCCTGTTTCGTGAGTGTTCCATGTCTTTTTTATCCATAACCCAAGCCAATTTTTCAAATTAACCGATATCCATCTCCAGATCAAGCGTTATTCCCGAGTCGTGTTGACACGATGCAGTGGTCCCACTATGATGCCTTCATGAAATCCGATGGTATCGGATTTCATATCTGGCCCGCCTTCGGCCGGCCATGGAGATCATCGGCATGCCACGCGACCCCAGCAATATCTTCCCCTTGAGGAAAAGCAGGATGAAGGGGTGCGCTTTGTCTAAGCCCCGCAGGGGCGCTCTATGAAATCTGCACAGCAGATTTCATGTGTGAAATCGTTTGACATTGGATTTGACTTATTTTAGTGTGATTTTTTGGTTTTTTTTCCAGATGTACGATCTTGAAGATTACGACTACGACCTGCCCGAGGACCTGATTGCCCAGGTCCCGGCGTCGGCGCGGGATATTTCCCGCCTGATGGTCGTGGATCGTTCCCGCCGGTCTTTGACCGATCGGCGTTTTTTTGACCTTCCCGGGCTGCTCCGGCCGGGGGACCTCATCGTGGTGAACAACACCAGGGTGATTCCCGCAAGGATTTTCGGTCGAAAAGAAAGCGGAGGCCGGATTGAAATTCTTGTTTTGAACCAGGACAAGGGCCCCGGGACCACGGCTCGCTGGTGTCTTCTCCGGTCTTCCAAGCGGCCTCAAGCGGGAAGCCGGCTGTTCTTTGAAAACGATTTTACCGGGGTCGTCGAAGCATTGGGCAGGGACGGGCTGACCCGAATCTGTTTCAAAGGGCCTCAGCCCCTGGATGCCATGATAGAGGCTAACGGGGTCATGCCCTTGCCGCCTTACATCAGGAGGGAAGCACGGGACTCCCGGTCCACGCTCGACCGGGAAAGGTACCAGACCGTTTACTCGAAGGTGAGCGGCGCCGTGGCCGCGCCTACCGCAGGACTTCATTTTACAAAGCCCCTGATGAAAGCGCTTCGTGCCGCGGGGGTCTTCATTGCGGAGGTGACGCTTCACGTCGGGCACGGGACTTTTCGCCCTGTGAGAACCAAGGACATCAGGAAACATGAACTGGGCGCGGAAGCCTACAGGGTGGAGCAGGAAACGGCCGAGGCGGTGAACAGGGCGAAGAAGGAAAAGCGCCGGGTCATTGCGGTGGGAACAACCGCAGTAAGAGTTCTCGAGACCGTGGTCGGCGACCGGGGCGAGGTAGCCCCCGGCTGCGGCAGGACGGATCTTCTCATCACGCCGGGATTCTCTTTCAGGGTCGTCGACGCCATGATCACCAATTTTCATCTGCCCAAGTCTTCTCTCCTTTTTTTGGTCTGCGCTTTCGCCGGAAAAGATCTCATCAAGAAAGCGTACGGCAGGGCGATTGAGGGGCGATACCGGTTTTACAGTTACGGGGATGCGATGCTGATCGTGTGAGAGAGGACCAGGTCGGACGTGGAATTTCAAGTTCTTCACAGGGGCAGACCTCTCAGGGCCAGATCCGGAAAAATCACGACGCCTCACGGAGCCTTTGAAACCCCCGTGTTCATGCCCGTGGGCACCCAGGCCACGGTGAAAGCCCTTTCTCCGGATGACCTGAAGGAGGTGGGGGCCAGGATCCTTTTGTCCAACACCTATCACCTCTATTTGCGGCCTGGACACGAGATCATCCGCAACCTGGGGGGGCTTCACCGCTTTATGGGCTGGGACGGCCCGATTCTGACCGACAGCGGGGGGTTCCAGATTTACAGCCTCGCCAGGCTGAGAACCCTGTCCGAGCAAGGGGCCTCCTTCCAGTCCCACCTGGACGGCTCCAGGCACTTCATCGGTCCGAGGGATGCCGTGGCGATTCAGCAGGCCCTTGGAGCGGACATCATCATGGCCTTTGATGAGTGTGCTCCTTTCCCTGCGGACTACGAGTACGTGCAAAACTCGGTGAAGCTGACGAGCCGATGGGCCGCCGAGTGCCTCGAGTCCAAGGAAGGAAACACCCAGGCCCTGTTCGGGATCGTTCAGGGTGGAACGTATCCCGATTTGCGGGAGCAAAGCGCCCGTGAACTCGTGGCCATGGATTTCGACGGGTACGCTCTCGGGGGCCTGTCGGTGGGAGAAGACCGGGAGACCCGGGAGCGGGTCATCCGGGAAACGGTCCCCCTTCTGCCCGAAAACAAACCGGTTTACCTGATGGGGGTCGGGAAGCCGGAAGACATTTTGGATGCTGTTGCCTCCGGGGTGGACATGTTCGACTGCGTGCTGCCCACACGCAACGCGCGCAACGGGTCCCTGTTCACCCGTAAGGGGCCGCTGGCCATCAAGAATGCCTGCTATGCCGAAGACCAGAGACCCCTTGAGGAGGACTGCGGGTGCTACACCTGTTCACGGTTTTCCAGGGCTTACCTGCGTCACCTTTTCATGGCAAAGGAGCTTTTGGCCTATCGATTGAACACGATTCACAACGTGTACTACTATATGAGGTTCATGGAGGAGATCCGCGAGGCGATCCGGGAAGGGCGTTTCGCGGAATACAGGAATGATTTTTGCCGTCGTCTCGCCTGCTTTTCCATCTCGGAGGAATAGCCGCGGGGCGGGGGTGCGCACAAGGAGGTTTTAGAATGGATTTTTTGGCTCATGCAATGGGAACCGGCGGCACAGGGACAGGTGGAGGGGGAAGTTTCGGCGCCTTTGTCCCTCTGATCCTCATGTTTGCCATTTTCTACTTTCTGCTCATCAGACCGCAGCAGAAGAAAGCCAAGATGCACAAACAGATGCTGTCTGCCGTGAAGAAAGGGGACAAGGTCGTGAGTTCCGGAGGGCTCCACGGCCTGGTCACAGGGGTCTCCGATGACGTGGTGACCATGGAAATCGCTCCGAAGATAAGAGTGAAAGTGTCCAGGGGCTCCATCGCGGGAATCCTTCGCAGAGACGAAACCCCCCAAGAGTGAAAATTCGGGCAAAGGAGTAAACGACCGTGAAGAACCTGAAATGGCGCGCGGCCATATTGGGCGTGATCATTCTTATGACACTGCTCTACCTGACCCCGTCGTTGAGCAAGGATTTGCCGGGATGGTGGTCGAGTTTTTTGCCGCAGGAGAAGATCCACCTCGGACTTGACCTCCAGGGAGGGGTCCACCTGATCCTGGAGGTGGAAGTGAACAGGGCGATTGAAAGCCACCTTGAAAGGGTGGTGGAAGACCTGAAGCACGACCTTCGGAAAAACAAGATCCGGTACGTAGACATTAGGCGCACAGGCATACAGGGTGTGGAACTCACCTTCATGACGGATCAGGATCCCAAAGAGATCGAGAAGCTGATGGAAACCAACTACCCGGACTATGCGCTGGAGCCCGGCGTCTCGAGCGACAAGGGAATCGCATTCAGGATGATCCTGAACCCCAGGGCAAAGGATCAAATCGTGAGAATGGCCGCGGACCAGGCCCTGGAGACGATTCGAAACCGCGTGGATCAGTTCGGGGTCAGCGAACCGGACATCCGGCCCCAGCAGAACCACAGGATCCTGATTCAGTTGCCCGGGATCAAGGACCCCAAGAGGGCCATTGAGTTGATCGGCAAGACCGCACTCCTCGAGTTCAAGCTTGTGGACGAGGAAAACAGCCTTGAAGACGCCCTCAAGGGAAACGTTCCTCCGGGCAGTGAAATCCTTTACCAGAGCAGCTATGACCCCAAGACAGGCCGGAAAGCCAATGTGCCCTACCTTCTCAAGAAGAGAGCCCCCCTCACGGGCGACTCTCTCACGGATGCGAGGGTCTCGATCGACAGCCAGTACGGCGACCCTTATGTCTCTATTTCCTTTGACGCCAGGGGGGCCAGGCTCTTTGAAAGGATCACGGGTGAAAACGTAGGGAAGAGACTGGCCATCGTGCTGGACAACAATGTCTACTCCGCCCCTGTGATCCGAGACAGGATCGGCGGCGGGAAAGCTCAGATCACCGGTCACTTCACCATGGACGAAGCCAAAGACCTCGCTATCGTGCTGCGGGCCGGCGCCCTTCCCGCCCCGGTCAAGATCCTGGAGGAACGAACCGTGGGCCCGTCCCTCGGCCAGGATTCGATCAGGATGGGTTTCAAGTCCATGGTCGTGGGCGGCCTGCTGGTGATCGTGCTTGTGGCGCTCTATTACAAGCTCTCGGGCCTGATTGCCAATCTCGCGCTCCTCCTGAATCTTCCCCTCATGATGGCCGGGTTGGCTTTCTTCGGCGCCACCCTCACCCTCCCGGGCATTGCGGGGATCATCCTTACCATCGGCATGGCGGTTGACGCCAATGTGCTCATTTTCGAGCGAATCCGGGAAGAAATGAGGGTGGGCAAACCGCCGCGAGCCGCCATCGAGACAGGGTACAGCCGCGCCCTCGTGACGATTCTGGACTCCAATGTGACCACCTTCATCGCGGCCCTCGTGCTTTTCCAGTTCGGAACAGGCCCGATCAAGGGGTTTGCCGTCACCCTGAGCATCGGACTCCTGGCAAGCTTTTACACGGCCGTGTTTTTCACGAGGATTATCTTCGACTATCTTTACGTCCACAAAAAGTGGAAGGTGATCAGCATCTAGTGCCCATCGCGAATCAACCGAGGTAAAGCTTTCATGGAAATTATCAGACCGGGAATAAACATCGACTTCATCGGAAAACGGACCATGGCCTTTGCCCTGTCCGGCATCTTGATCTTGGCCACCTTCGTCCTTCTCATTTTGCGCGGAGGACCGAACTACGGCGTTGATTTCACGGGAGGGGTTGTCATCCAGATCAAACTGGAGCAGAAGAAGAGTCCTTCGGAAATCCGGGAGGCTCTTGCGCCCATCCGGCTCTCTGACAGCATCATTCAGGAGTTCGGCGAAAGGGATGCTCACGAGTATCTGATCCGCATCACGAACCCCGAAGTGCAGGCCGCCGGGCTGGGCGGAAAGGTGCAGGAAGTCCTGAGTGCAGCCTTTGGAAAGGGCGTCGACATCCGGCAGGTTGAGATGGTCGGCCCGCAGGTTGGAAAGGATTTGAGGCAAAAGGCTCTCCTGGCCATCTTCTACTCCATCCTTCTCATTGCCGTCTACATCTCCGGGCGGTTCGAATTGAAGTGGCTCATGAGCATCGTCATGGCCCTGGTGCTGGCTAGCGCGGTGTATTTCTCGTCCCTGTTCGGGGCCGGTGTGACCGTGCTCATCCTCATCGCCCTCCTGGTCACGGTGGGGCTGTGCTGGTTCTTGAATTTGAAATACGCCATGGGCGCCATCGTGGCCCTCATCCACGACGTGATCATCACGGTGGGGGCCTTTGCCCTGATGAACAAGGAGATTTCCCTCCCCATTGTTGCCGCTCTTCTCACCATCGCCGGGTATTCCCTGAACGACACCATCGTGGTCTTCGACCGGATCAGAGAGAACATCGGGCGTTACCGCAGGAAGGGCTTCGAAGACGTCATCAACACCAGCATCAACGAAACCCTGAGCAGGACGATTCTCACAGGGACAACCACGCTCGTCGTGCTGGTGGCCCTCTTCTTCCTCGGCGGCACCGTGATTCACGATTTTGCCTTTGCCCTGATCGTGGGAATTATCGTGGGGACCTATTCTTCCATCTATGTGGCAAGCCCGGTTCTCTTGTTCTGGGAGGCTCGATCCTCGAATACAGGCAAGGGGAAGAAGAACGCCCGCTAATGTAGGGAAGGGGATTGGTCAAGAGGAACAAAAAAAGACCCCGTCAAAGCAGGACGGCCTTTGGGGTCACCCTCGCTGTTGTCATCGGCCTCTTTTTGGTGGTTTGGTGGGTCTGGCCGGGACTCTACAGCGTTTCCCCCCGGCTGAACCATATTCTTCTTGAGAAAAACGGCGACTTCATCAAGCTGCTCAACGGCGAGACCGTCCGTCTCCACCCTCAGGACAGGGTCAAAATCGCCGAGATCTCCACAAGCGTTACCTTGAACATCGGTATCCGATTGACCTGCGCAGGTCTCGACATCGAGGCCCTCACCTTCGAGAAGCTTCCCATCGCATCGCTGATTTCCAAAGAGGCCAGGTATCAGTCCAGGACCTACCGGGTCTTGGTCAAGCAGGACAACCGTGAACTGGGCTATGTGGACCTGATCGTGGAACCTTACGTGGAAGACTGGCTGGACAAAGCGGCAAGAGCGATCGACCCGGATCTCCGCATCTCCACCCTGGAGCAGGCCAGGGCCTTTGCCCCTGAAGACGAAAAGATCAGGGACAGGCTGCTCCAGGAATACAAGGCCCAGAAAAAATGGGCCAAGGCTGCAACTCTCCTTGAAGAGATCCTTGCCAAAAAGACCGATGAAAAAGACCTGGCGGCCCTGCTCGAAGTCTACGAAACCATGGCAGACACGGAGGGGGTCATCTCCGTGCTCCGCAGGCTCATCAAGGACAATCCCGAGGACGTTGAACCTCGATTGAGACTGGCCGAGGTCCTGGAAAAAGCCAAGAGGCCCCAGGAGGCCGCCAGAGAGTATGAAGCGGTTTTGAAGGGGCTGGGAGAAAAAGACCGGATTGCGATTTATAAGACCCTCGGATACCTCTACACCCAGATGAATTCCTTTGACAAGGCCATCGGAGCCTATCTCAAAGCCCTTGAGCTCGACAAGAAGGATGTGAACCTCTACTACAACCTGGCCACCCTCTACGAAAAAACGGGAAACAAAGAGAAGGCCGATCAGTTCCTCATCCAGGCCGTGAGCCTCAAACCCGAGGACTTGAAGAACCGTCTCGATCTGGCGGAAGCGCTGCTTCAGAAAGGAAATTTCCAGGAAGCGGAAAAGCTCCTCAAGGAAGTTCTTCACAAAGACCCCAAGTCCACCAAGGCCTTGCTGCTCATGGTGAACGTTCTGGACAAGCAAGGGGACAAGAAGAGGCTGAAAGAGGTTTACGAAAAACTTCTCGCCCTGGATCCAAACAGTGAAACGGTCATCTACAACCTCGGAGTTCTTGAATATGAAACCGGGCAGTGGGCAAAAAGTATTCCCTACTTCGAAAAATACCTGAAGTCCCACCCTGATGAGCTTCAGGTTCACGAGTTTCTTTTCGACCTTTACAAGAAAGAAAAGAAGGACGATCAGGCCTTCAAGGAAGCGCAGGCACTGATCAGCCTTAAACCGGATCATGTTGACCCATACCGGTATGTCTTCGAATACGCCGGGGCCCGCGAGAATTATCAGGGGGTGATTCCCCTTCTCGAAAAGGGCGTGAAAGCTCGTCCGGCCGACATGGAACTGAGGCAGTACCTTGTCCTGGCCTATCTGAAAACAGGAAAGGAAGACCTTGCCGCAGAGCAGCTCAAAGCCATGGCCAGGGACAAGCCCAAGGACGTGAGCATCCTGCTTCAGCTCGCCGTGCTTCAGCAAAAACAGGGTAAATACGAAGAGGCTCTCGAAACCTATGAAAGGGTTTTGGCCGTCTCCCCGGAAAACAAGGAGGCCGGAGAAGCCCGTCTTTCTCTCATGCTCAAAAAGGCGAGGCTCGAAGAAAGGCAGGGCAACCTCAAGGAGGCCCTGAGCCTGTACAAGAAAATCCTCGATGCAGCACCCGGCCATGAAGAGGCGGCCGAGGCTTATCTGAGACTGAGGATCGAGGCTGTTGAAAAAGAGCAGTGACAAACCCCACTTTCATGTGACTGCAGGGCTCATCTGGCGTGATGGAAAACTCCTGATCACCCGGCGACCGGAAGGAAGCCACCTGGCCGGTTACTGGGAATTCCCCGGAGGCAAGCAGGAAGAGGGGGAGACTCTGGAAGCATGCCTTCAGAGGGAAATCAGGGAGGAGCTGGCCGTGGACATCGAGGTGGACCGCCGTCTCCTTCAGGTCGATCACGACTATGGGACCAAGTCCATTTCGCTTCACCTCTTTCAGTGCTCGCACCTCCGAGGGGAGCCCCAGCCCATCGGATGCGACGATATGAAGTGGGTTGACCCGAAGGATCTCGATGGCTTCAGGCTTCCTCCGCCGGATGTCCGGGTCCTTTCATTCATCAAGAATCTGTCCGAACCACAGGCTGGGAACACGTCTCTGTTTTCAGGTGAATCATGAACGGAAAACCATACCCTGCGAGTCTTAACGACCCTTCCGAGAAGGATGACTCTCCAGTGGAGGGCACAGGCGGAGATCATGAAGGTCTCGTTGTCAGCGAGATGCAGCTTATCCTGGCTGAAAAACGCACATCCCTTGCTGTTCTGAGAACCGGAATCGCCGTGTTCGTCTTGCCTCTTTCAGTTCTCAGTGTCCTCATCGCCACTTCAAAATACTATGACGCCGTCCGTGTCCTCCCTTTCATCCTTCCCCTTTTGTTCTTAAGCGGAGCGCTTGTCATCCTCGCTTCCTACCTGATTGTCCGGTCTTTGATAAGAATGCGGCACCAGGACAGGCTGATCCTGGAAATCAAGAAAAAGCACCCCGTGATCGCTCCATTCATCGAATGAGTGGTGAGCAAATCCATGCAGGTTCTGATCAAGGTCGTGCTCAGATTCATCATCATCCTTGCCGCCACCGCCCTCGGCAAGAAGCTCCCTTCAACGGCCGGTCTCATAGGCGTCATGCCCCTCACCGGGGCCTTCCCAGCATCCTGTTTTTTGTGGTGGCCCTCCTGTGTTTCCGGAAAAACCTTCCCCTCCCTGCCGTCTTTGCCCTAAGCTTCGGCGCCTGGCTCGCCGCCGCCATCGTTCACCAATGGCTTCTCAGATAAAGCCGCCCCGCATCGGGTTTGGGTCCTGCAACGGCAAGAAAATCTAGGCATTCAAAACCTAGAGGTTGAACCTATCCTTTTTGATTTGGTTTAAGTCCTTTGGTTTTGAAGCAGGTCCCCGATCGGGGTATAGGGAAGGTCAAAAGCCTCTGCAACACCCCTGCAAGTCACTTTGCCTTTGACGACATTAGCCCCGCCCCTGATCTCTGAATTCTCCAGCATGGCCCGCGCCCAACCTTTATTGGCAATCTCCAGGGCATAAGGGAGGGTTGCATTTGTCAGGGCAAGGGTCGATGTCTTGGCAACGGCCCCTGGCATGTTGGCGACGCAGTAATGAACAACACCATCCACCATATAAATAGGATTGGAATGGGTGGTGGGCCGGGAGGTTTCAAAGCTTCCGCCCTGGTCAATGGCAACGTCCACTATCACTGCGCCTTTCTTCATGTCCTTGAGCATGTCTTTCGTGACCAGCCTGGGCGCTTTGGCCCCGGGAATGAGAACGGCGCCAATCACCACGTCCGCGTCTTTCAACAGTTTTCGGATCGTGGCGGGGCTTGACATAAGGAGAAAGCAGTTACTGGGCATGACATCGCTCAAGTAACGCAGTCGGTCCAGGTTGGTGTCGAGGATGTAGACCTTGGCGCCCAGACCGCACGCGGCCTTAGCCGCATTGATTCCTACGATTCCACCGCCAATCACGACGACCGTTCCAGGATCCACTCCGGGAACGCCTCCCAGAAGGACGCCAAGCCCCCCTTGGGCCATTTCCAGGTACTTGGCCCCTTGTTGCACTGACATACGTCCGGCCACCTCGCTCATAGGAGTGAGCAGGGGCAAGGAGCAGTCTTGTTTTTGGATGGTTTCGTACGCAATATTGATAGAACGACTCTTGATCAATGCGCGGGTCAATGCTTCTGCCGCTGCCAGGTGAAGATAGGTGAAAACGATCTGGTTTTCGCGGATGAGCGGGTACTCGGGGGGAAGCGGCTCCTTCACATGCATCACCATTTCAGCCCTGCTGAAGATCTCAGAAGGCGTTTCAATAACCTCTGCTCCTGCCTCCAAATAAGCTCTGTCCTCGAATCCGCTGCCACTACCGGCGCCCTTTTCCACTAAGAGGTGATGTCCATTTCTGACCATGACCTCAACACCCGCCGGCACCATGGACACGCGGTTTTCTTCTGCCTTAATTTCCTTCAAAATGCCGATGATCATTTCCTCAACTCCAATGCACAGGGTTCACTGAACAACCATGGGGACGAACCAATTCTTGAATCGGTCCTCCGAGAAATTGAAGATTCGCTCCATCAGTCCCATGAGTTTTCCGGTCACAAGCCCTGGAGCATCCAGGGTCCGATCCTCGAACCGGGCTATCGGTAGGATTCGGATCCCCGTATGAGACACGAAAATCTCGTCGGCCGTGAACACTTCTTCCAGCCGAACGGCCCGTTCAAGCGTGGGGATACCGATGCATGGCGCAGCCTGAAGAATGGACATACGCGTTATGCTCGAAAGCACCCGTCCCAGGGGTGGGGTAATTAGGACCCCGTTCTTGACCAGGAACACAGATTCGATGGAGCCTTCTGCCAAAAAACCGTCCGTGCCCAACATCAGCCCGATGTTATAGCCACGGCTCGCGGCGTCCTTGCGGGCCAGATAGGCGTTCAAATAATTGGAACAGGACTTTGCTTCAACCGGGACTGTTTCCGGGTGGATTTTGCGCCATTTGGATATACACGCGGATACTGGTTTTGAATTATCCAGGCCGAGCTCCGGGCTTTCCGGAATGGCGAAAATAGCAACATCCAGCGGGGAGTCCAACACAAGCCGAATAACCGCCTCTTCACCCCAATAGGATAAGATTTTTACCAATCCACGGCCGAGTCGGTTTTCCCGGACTGTTGTTTTAACGGCTTCCACCAGCGTTTCAGTGGAATACGCCAGCGCCATGCCAAGCAACTCGGCACTTTTCATCAGGCGTTTCAAATGCTCGTCCAGCCTGAAGGCCATGGTTCCCTGGGGTCCTGCATAGGTGCCTAAGACTTCGAAAATAGCCGAACCCCTCGAGAAACCATGGGACAGAATCGGCACCGTGGCTTCCCGCCAAGGAATCAACTTGCCATTCAGCCAGACCTTGCTCTGCTCAGTCATTTTACTCCCCTCCATCATTCCCCGCGACGATCAGACCGGGTCTATCGGGATGTTGAACCTTCCCACGCCTCACTGACAGAGGCTCCTTGTTGATGTCATCAGCAAAGGGTGCACTTCCCTCGATTCAAAAGCCGGCCTTTTAATTATAGAATCCCAGCAACTTCGGGACTAATAGTGTAATCTCAGGCACGTAGGTGATCAAAAACAGAACTCCGACCTCCACAAGGGCGAAGGGCCACATCTGTCTGGTGATTCGCCACATATCTATTCCGGTAATCGCCGTCACCGTGAAAAGGCTTCCTCCTACGGGTGGTGTCATGAGCCCGAGGTTGAGATTCACGCACATCAGAATCCCAAAGTGAAGCGGGTGCACGCCCTGGCTGACGGCCAGCGGAGCCAGGATAGGGCCCAGAATGATCAGAGCAGCGGTGATGTCCATCAGCGTGCCAATGATCAGAAGAAAGACGTTGACCAGGAGGAGAACCACGAATTTGTCTTTGCTTATCGAGAGGAAGGCTTTGGCCACCATTTCCGGGACTCTCTCAGACGCCAGCAGCCACGCCAGCACAGAGGCCGAGGACATGATCAGGGCGATGATCCCCATCATGATGGAACCCCTGAACAGCAGCCAGTAAAGGTCCTTTAAGGTAAGGGTCCGAAAGACGAAGAAACCCACCACGAGCGCATATCCCACGGCTACGGCCGCGGCCTCGGTGGGTGTCACGATTCCCACGAGGATTCCGCCCAGGATGATGATGGGCATGAGAAGCGCCCACGAAGCCCTTCCAGTGGCCCTGACGATCTTTCGGAAGTCGGGCTTCTCCTCACGCTTCGGATAGCCTCTCTTTCCGGAAATAACCCGGGTGATGATCATGAGTCCCAACGCGATGAGCAAGCCCGGGACGATCCCCGCGGCGAAAAGGCCTGCGATGGAAACCCCCATGAGCGCTCCGTAGATCACCATAATGATGCTGGGCGGGATGATGGGTGCAATGATAGAAGCGGCCACTGCGAGCGCAGCGGAAAAGTCCTCATGGTAGCCCTCCTTTTTCATGGCAGGGATGAAAATGGACCCGAGCGCGGCGATATCCGCCACAGCCGAGCCGGAGATCCCGCCGAAAATGACGCTCGCCACAATGCTGACCTGGGCCAGCCCTCCCCGCAAACGTCCGAACAGCACATCACAGAACTCAATGAGCCTTTCGGAAAGCCCCACCTTGTTCATGATGTCTCCGGCAAGGAAGAAGAACGGCAGAGCCAGCAGCGCGAAGCTGTCCATCGCTGAGAAGAAACGCTGGGGCAGCATCGTGAGGAGCGCCGGGTCTCCTACCTTGAAAAAGCCGAACAGGGAGGTGAGGCCCATGGCAAACCCAATGGGCACCCCGATCACCATGAGACCAAGGAAGATCGACAGAATGAAACCGGCCATAGATTTCTCCTGTATCAGCTTTCCGGATGTCCCTCAATCACCCGGCCTGAATCGACTGCGGTCTGAACTCCTTCAACACCTTCATCGTCACGTTAAGTATAAGCTGGATCACGGTCAGCAACGCGCCCAGTGGAACCGCCATGTAGATCCAGAACATTGAGATGCCCAAGGTGCTCGCGGTCATGAGGGTCCGTGTGGTCATGAGGTAGCCCTGCTTCAGCAGGTAGTACAAAAAAAGGGCGACGAGCACATCGATGCAGTACCCCATGAGCCGCGACAGCCCCGGAGGCAGGCGGTCCCCAAAGAAGTTGATGGCGATGTGCTGATTTTTTCTGAGCGCGATGTTCATCCCCAAAAAACCGAGCCAGAGCATGAGGAAGCGGGCGAGTTCCTCGGTCCACTCAAAGGGGCTGAGCATGATGTAGCGGAACACGACCCCCAGAAGCGCAGCGACAATCATGGCGCCGTATATCAGCACGCAAAAGGACCCCACGGCCATTTCAATGACATGACCGATCTTGTCCGATATCAGGATGAATCGTTCCCGAAACGCGTGATCTTCCATCGCCTGCCTCATCATTAGAGAACCCGGATTCTCTTGGCCTTCTTGAGAGCGCTGAGATCAAGAAACAGTCATCCGTGAACGCTGCGGGGGAAAAAAGGGCGTCGTCCCGCAGGTTAGACTCACAGAAGCGCGCTAGAATCCCATCTTCTTCTCCGTGTCCTCAATAGCCTTGAGAAACTCATCCACAAGCTTGGGGTCCATCTGGGTTTTCAACCATGCCAGGCACGCCGGCCTCGCGAGCTTCTGGAACTCAAGGGTTTGCTTATCGCTCAGAGCGGTGATCTCCATACCCTTTTCCTTTAGCTCGGTGAGGGCCTTGTCATCGAGCAACACCCCGAGCCCTATGGATGCTGCGCAAGCTGTCTTGACGGCGTCCCGGACAATCAGCTTATCTTCAGAGGAGAGCCCGTCGTACCATTGCTTGTTGCAGACCATCCACTGGGTGCCGAACTGAGAGTTGGCGAGGGTGAGGTATTTCTGGACCTCGTTCAGCTTGGCCCACGAGACGATGAAGGCCGGATTCGTCTGCCCCTGCACCACACCCGTCTGCAAGGAGGTGTATGTTTCGGGCCAGGAGACCGGCACGGCGCTTGCGCCAAAGGACTTGAACATATTCACCTGCAACGTGTCCATGCCGCGGAACTTGATCCCGGCCATGTCTGCAGGGGTGCGGATGGGCCGCACGCTGTTGGTGAAAACGAGGTAGGTGCTCCCGATGATCTCAAGTCCCTTGATCCCTGTCTTTTCGGTAAACTGACTCAGGAGTTTGTTGCCGGCAGGCCCTGCGATCACCTCATAGGCGATAGCCTCGTTCCGGTACAAGTAGGGCGAGAATGGCAGCATGGCAGCCGGAAAGATCCTGTGCAGTCCTGCCATGGAGGCTGCGTGAACCTGGATTACGTTGTTCTTCACCGCTTCCAGCAGGTCGATTTCTTTTCCCAAGGTTCCCGAGGGGTAAATCTCCACCTGGAATCGTCCGCCGCTCCTCTTCTCCATCACGTATTTGAAAGCGACGGCCGCACCATGGATCGAGTCCTCCAAAGGCTTTGGAGTGCCCATGTGAGCGTATTTGATCTTTATGGCCTTTTCCTGAGCCAGGGAAACCTGGGGGTTCACGACCAGAAGACAAAAAACCGCGATCCCAACCCATACCATCGTCTTTCTCATCTTACCCTCCTTTGTCACGCCCATGGGCGGACAGAAAACGGTTTAACAACCTTCATGCTCCGATTTCCTGAGGCCCTCAGGGAACCCACCTCGGAGCCCCCTAAAAGCTGTGCCTCAACACCTTTCCACAGGTCGCCCCGGTAACTTTTCCGTTTTCAGCAGCGATCTCCCCGTTGACAAACACATAGTGGATCCCAACAGGCCCCTGATTAGGCTCCTCGTACGTCGCCTGATCCAGAATAGTGCTCGGGTCGAAGATCACCAAATCCGCATCAAACCCTTCCTTGAGAAGCCCTTTGTGCTGCACGCCAAAGGTCTGCGCTGAAAGGGAGGTCATCTTCCGGATCGCCTCCTCGATCGTCAAGATGCTCTGCTCCCGCACGTACCGACCGAGGATCCTGGGAAACGTCCCGCTCATCCTGGGGTGAACCCTTTTCACGCCGAAGCCCGGGATCCCATCGCTTCCGATCATGGTCCATGGGTTCCGCATGATCCGAATGATATCTCCTTCGTCCATCATAAAAAGGATGATGATGCAGCCAAGACTTTCCTCGACCACAAGATCGAAGATCACATCGTAGGGACTTCTGCTTTCCTTCCGGGCGATGTCCGAGATGGACTTCCCGACATAGTCCTCGTGCCTGGAAACCGAGATCACGAGTCCTTCGAAGCCCGCTCCCTTGATGAGGTTTTCCCACCCGGGTGCCGAGCCTCTTTCTATGGTCTCCACGACCTGCGCCCGGAAACCCCTGTCCTTGAGCCTGTCGGTGAACACGTCAGGTCCTCCTGCCAGCACCGCCGGTGGTAGCACCGCGGCAAGAAAAGTGCTCCCCGCCCTGTAAGGATACTGATCACAAGTCACTTCCATCCCTTGATTCCGGGCGTCAGCCATCATCTTCAACGTATCGACGCTCCTGCCCCAGTTTTCTCTGCCCAGCACCTTGTGGTGAGAAATGTGGACCGGTATACCTGCCTCCCGGCCGATGCGCAAAGCTTCTGCAATGGCAGCAAGCTCTGAATCTCCTTCACTTCGCATGTGGGTCGCGTAAATTCCATGAAAACGTCCGGCGACTTTAGCGAGTTTTACGAGTTCTTCGGTGCTTGCATAGTTTGAGGGCGCATAGATGAGACCTGTCGATAAACCGAAGGCACCCTCTTCCATGGCACGGGCCACCTGAGCCTTCATTTCCTCCAGTTCACTCTCCGACGGGGCGCGGTTTGCGGCACCCATGGCACCGATTCGAACCGTGGAGTGCCCGACCAAAGGCAGCACGTTCATTCCAGGTTTCAAAGCCTCAAGCTTCGTGAGATAGTCGCCGAAAGTGCGGATGTTCAGTGCTTCGGTGCTGACCTGTTGCCCGCACATCACTGCGAGAAAGCTGTTCATCTCAGCCCGGTGCTCATCGGATAGGGGCGAAACCGAAATCCCGCAGTTTCCGATGACATTGGTCGTCACGCCCTGCAAGATTTTTTCGTCGCATCGGGGATTGGCGAGCAGGTACACATCGTCGTGGCTGTGGGTGTCGATAAATCCCGGACAAACGGTCAAACCATGAACTTCGATGACCTGGCGGGCAGACTGCGGATCTATTTCCTTCTGAATTCTGGTGATCCGTCCTCCCTGGATCCCCACATCAGATTCATACCAGGGATTTCCTGTTCCATCTAAGATCCGCCCGGCCTTGACTAGGATGTCGAATTCGAGAGGCATTGACATATTCCTTTCTGAACTCATGGCTCACTTCTTCCGTCTTCTTACAAGAGGATCGGAGGAAAAAAGGTTTTCGTCGGTGGCATGGATTTCCATTGCCTTGCTAATAGCCTCAGGATCCTTTGACTTGATCGCCTTGAGAAGCAAGCGATTCGCTTCAAGGAGCTTGCCTGGCCCCTCGGGAAACAGGTCGTCAATGATGGGCAAATACCCTTTCAAAAGTACGTCTTCGAACATTCCCCAAACGATGAAGAAGATCCTGTTTTTCGAAGCCAGGGCCAGCGTCTCATGAAATTCAACGGCCAACTGGAAGTATTTCTGGATGTCATCCCTGGCAGCCTCCATCTGCTTCACCAGAAGTTCCAACTTCTTAATTTCTTTCTTGGTGGCATGGGTTGCCGCGGAATGGGCGATCCCCAGTTCGATGTATTTCCTCACTTCCCATAGCTCATGCAAACCCCTTTTGTCCGTTTTTATGAGCCAAGAAAGCTGTTCCCTGACAGCGGACATGTATCGGGTCACGTCGGTTTCTTTTACGACAGAGCCCTTCTTCCCCATGTTGACTTCTATCAGGTCCATCGCGCTTAGAGACCGTAAAGCCTCCCTTATCGCAGGTCTTCCGACATTAAACGCTCGACTCAGTTCCCTCTCAGATGGGAGGCGGTCTCCTGGTTTAAGGTCTCCGTCGCGGATGGCGGTTCTTATCTGTTCGGTGATCTCTTCGTACAAACGCAATCTTTGGATTTTTTTGAAGGGCAATGAAGAAGTCATTTTTCCTCAATTTTTGGTCTTACCATAAGGTACATGATCATAATGCCTAGTCTCTTGTCAAGTTTTTTTTGCACCTCACTGACCTCAGAAAAAAATCCTAGCGTGTTAGTCGAGGCGATAATGCGTTCAATTCGTTTACCGAAGGATTTTGAAAATAAGTTGAGCGGCATGGCGGAGATCGAAAAGACCACGAAATCCGAGATCATAATGAGAGATCTGCGGCGGTATTTCGAGTCTTACGCTCAGCAGACAGCGCCTTTCGAGCTTGTTGACTATTTGAAATAGTCTTGGTCATTTAAACCAAGTATTATCATCAATTCCACGGCGCGAACACTCGCCGACAAACTGCGATTTATCAACGGTCCTGGGAAATGTATCGGTCTTCGTGCCCTCCTGTGTTTCCGGAAAAACCTCCCCCTCCCTGCCGCCCTCGCCTCAAGCTTCGGCGCCTGGATCATCGCCGCAATCGTTCATTAATGGCTTCTCTGGTGAACGGCCTTGCAGCAATCTTGAACATCCGTTTACCACTTCTAAGAATAAAGGTATGGCAGTTTCAGTTCTTCTCGACGCCCCATTTGTTTAAAGGACTCTTCGTTGGCGCTCCAGAATGGCACGGCATTCCTGAGAACCAATGACCCACAACGCGCACTGAGAAAGGAATTGTGGGGCTAAGGTCGACCTGATATTTGCTCGCACAATACACTCCGTTTGGGTAATGCCGAATCGGGCATCTTTCGATTGCCGTGCGAACTGTGCGATGTGTAATTCGTTCAGAGCATCGCGGAAAATTGAGTTGACTGAACAGGATAAGAACCATATATTGCCGCTTTTTCCATATCTTCTCACATGATCATCAGGCCTTTCTATGTCTGACACAACCAAAGCTAATCTCAAAATACTTTTCGCCTTAACACTGGTTCATTTTACAGGTGATTTTTACAGTTCCTTCATCAGCCCGCTATATCCACTCTTTGTCCAAAAGATGGGGTTATCCCTGGTTCAAGTTGGAATCATCTCAGGGGTTATCCGTCTAATGGCCTTCATTGTTCAGCCTTCGGTGGGATATCTGGCTGATCGTTACAGCACCCGCCATTTCATTTTACTGGGTCTGCTCATGCCGGTAGTATTTATTCCGCTATCCGGCATCTGCACCGGATTCTGGACCCTGCTGCCGGTTGTGGCGCTCGGGTCCATCGGCTCATCCATGTTTCATCCCTCGGTGACCGGCCTGGTGCCGGTCTACTCCGGGAATAAAACTGGATTTGCTATGTCAGTGTTCAATACCGGGGGCACCCTGGCCTTCGGAGTTGGGCCGTTGTTCATCACCTGGTATGCCAGCCGGTTTGGCCTGAATGCCCTACCTTTCACTATCGCTTTTGGGCTTTCGGTGGCCTCGTATCTGTATCGGATTGTGCCGGTTCCTCAAAGTGAAGGGTTACGCCGATTGGGGTTTTTAGGATCTATCAAATATAGCTTGGGAAGCGTTTGGAAAACCGTTTTTTGCATATGGATAGTGATGGTTCTGAGGGCCATCACCGGGCAATCCTTTTTGACATTCATGCCAGTTCTTTACGTAGAGAGAGGTTTTTCTGTTACGTTTGCAGGTGCCATCTTTTCCATTTTCATGGTGGCCGGGACAATAAGCGGTCTGGTTGCCGGTCATGTATCCGACCGTATAGGATTCAAGCCGGTTTTCATCTTCAACTTTGTCCTCATGTCACCGATGCTCTTGCTTTTCTTGAATCTCCAAGGGCATTGGGTCTATATTGGCGCCATCATGGCCGGCGCTATGGTATTTGCCACCTTGCCTTTGGGGGTGGCCATGGCACAAGTCCTTGCTCCTAAAGGCAAATCCATGGTGGCCAGCCTGATGATGGGGTTTGCCTTTGGATTGGGCGGCGCTTTATCGCCGATTGTGGGCAAATTGGCCGATCTTTATTCTATCCATAGTGTTCTAACGGGCACATCTTTGCTGCCCCTACTGTCCCTTCCGCTAATCTTCACCTTTCCTCGGGTCAAGTAGAACTTGCGGGACACAAGCGACCAGCTTGAATAACTTGAATTGTGCCGATAGTAAAAGACCTTTCAGTGACATGATTTTTCACCAGATCGCGTTGAGATAGCTAGCGGGGCACTCAGGATATCAGCTTGCCAAAAAAGCTGAGATTTGTCGAAGGGTCTGCCCTTGTCCCTGATTGCGGATCAAGCAAATGCTGCCTCGCTAGTTGAGCATCAAGCTGTTAAAAAGCCGGGTCCAGAGGGCCCGGCTTTGGTCTAAGCCCAGAGGGCATGATTTGCGGGTGTAGCCTCGCCAAAATCCGAAATCCGAATACCCGCCTGCCAAAGTCTTGTACGGCGGGCAGGTGCTTCGAATTTAGAGTCTTCCCACTCCCACAGGCATAGCCAATTGTCTCTGACCTGGCCCTGAGGACCGGGGTTGGTGAACTGCACTCAAGGATATCCCTCTCACTGCCTGGGGAGGATCAGAACGCCAATCCCAATTTCGAGGCAACCTGTTGGAGTCTCTTGTCAAGTGTCCAGAGTTGGAGTCCACTCAAAAGCGCAGAAGCGAGTAAATGCATGTCAATAAAGCCGAGCCCCTTGGCCATCAAACGATGGTCTTCTATGAAACGCAGGACTTCGCCATGTTCCGCAGAAACAGCCATCGGAAGGGCCTGGAGGAGCGCCAGGATTTCAGTCCTCTTCTTGAGGTTCCCGCATGCGAGTTCACCCACAATGAAGGGGTGACACATGACATGGCCGTCCTCCAACAGGTCTTCAAGGACAGGCTCGCCGCCCCGGAGATGCTTTACCCATACCGAAGTGTCAACGAGAACCATGCTTTGCCACCGGACCTCTCCTGCGAGGGACCGTTCTCAGCTTTCTCTCGGTTCCCCCAAGCTTGGCCAGCCTCTTGCTGCTTTCCCTGGCAATGAGCGCCTCAAGTCCAAGGTGAACCAAACGGGTCTTCTCATGAATGCCGGTCATTTCTTCCGCCTTATGGATGAGCTCTTCTTCTATGTTCAGAGTTGTTCTCATAAAGACCTCCAGTTCGTATGGGCGATCATATGCATGAGTCTGCATGATAAAGATGCCTTTGTCAACGGGTTTCCAAGGGCTTTCACCATAGGATCTGAGCATCGATGAGGACCTCAATCCAGGATGCCGGCCCTTGCCAGAGCTTTGATCACGGCTTCCGATGCTGGGCAGGAAGTGAGGCTGAAAAAGGAGAGATTTTTTTCGTCGAACCTTCTGATGGTCCCATCCTCCGGAACCCAGCCGATGACCTCGAGACTCGTATGGGACGTGATCTGCTCAACCTCCTCTTCCGAATGAACCCTGTTGATGAGCAGCCCGGCCTTTATTTCTCCGATATGCTTGAAGGCGACCCTTTTGATGGTCTCGGCCACCTTGACGGCCTTGGCCGAGGTGTCGGAGACGAGGAGCAGGTAATCCACTGCCTCCATGATCTCGACCGGGTTGAACATGCCATCTCGGGGCGGTCTTTCCTATTCCGTACCAGATGCCCTGTGTGCCGCTGCCGACCTCTTCTCCGCTTGATACCTAGGAAACATCGTGTTACAAAGCGTGTTACTGGAGGCGATGATGCGTTCAATTCGTTTACCGAAAGATTATCGAAAACAGGCTGAGCGATATGGCGGCGACCTCCAGCACAAAGTGCTCCTTGTCGAAGGTGTTGATTCGCGCCGTGGTCGCCCAATAGGCCCCCTGGGTTCCCATGGTCCCGTAAACGCGCAGATTCCAGTCCACGGCCATCTTTCCCATGCCGTACCAGATGCCCTGGGTGCCGCCGATAATTTCGCAAGCATAAAACCGTGTTTCAGCCTTCCGTGAAGGCGAACCATAGAAGGGATCCCATGGACAAGGACCTCAACAAAGTCAAGAATGAACTCAAGAAACTCTTGCAGTCCCAACCTTTGGCTGTGCTGGCCACCCAGAACCGGGGGCAACCTTATACCAGCCTGATAGCCTTCGCCTCCAGCGACAATCTGAAGAGCCTTTATTTCGCCACCACCCGGTCCACGCGCAAGTACGCTAACCTAACCGGCGATCCAAGGGTGGCGATGCTCGTGGACAACCGGTCCAACAAGGCATCCGACTTCCGATGGGCTACGGCCGCAACAGCAACAGGCACCGCCAAGGAGGTGGACCCTGCCAAAAAAGAAAAGCTGCTGGAGCTATATCTCGCCAAACACCCCCATCTATGGGATTTCGTCCACTCACCCACCTGTGCGCTCTGCGAGATCAGGGTTCAGACCTTTTTCGTTGTCACCCGATTTCAGCACGTTGTGGAGGTCCGGGTCAGACCATGAAACTTGCCCTGTCCCTTCATGAAATCACCCCAAAGGACCGGCCCAGGGTAGGCGGCAAAGGTTTTGCTCTCGCCACAATGCAAAAAAGCGGCATGCATGTTCCAGAAGCGATCTGCATAACCACGGAGGCCTATCAAGAGTACGTCGCCTCAACGGGCCTGCGGGCTCAGATGCACATGGAGCTCTTTCGCAAGCCTTTTGAGGAGATGCGATGGGAGGAGATCTGGGACACGGCCCTTCGAATTCGAAACCTGTTTGCAAAGACACCCTTGCCGGGCGAACTCCGGAGTGAGTTGAAGCAGGCCATCCCAATCCGCTTTTTGAAATACCCGGTGTCGGTCAGGTCCTCGGCCCCAGGCGAAGACGCTGCAAAAACATCCTTTGCAGGTCTTCACGAGTCCTTTGTCAATATCCGGGGTCTGGAATCCGTCCTGGAGCACATCCGGCTCGTGTGGGCCTCCCTGTGGTCTGACCGGGCCCTTCTCTATAGACAGGAGCTGGGCCTTGACGTGGAGAAAAGCACCATGGCGGTCGTCCTCCAGGAGATGGTCTTAGGGGAACGCTCAGGGGTCGTGTTCGGCATGAGCCCGGTCCAAGAAAAGCAGGCTGCTGTGGAGGCGGTTTACGGGCTCAACCAGGGGCTTGTGGACGGGACGGTGGAACCGGACCGCTGGATCCTCGATCGGGAAAGTGGACAGATTCTGTCTCATCACCCTGCCCGAAGAGAGAAGGTCCTGGCGCCCGGGCCAAAGGGCGTTCAAATGAAGGCTCTACCCCGCTCATTGCGTCATCGCGCTCCGCTCATAGATGAGGAGGTGAGAGAAGTGTACGGCCTTGCCATGAAGGCCGAGTCTCTGTTCGGCTCGCCCCAGGATGCGGAGTGGACCTATCTCAAGAAAAACCTTCACACGCTTCAGGCTCGACCGATTACCACGCGCTCCACATCATCGGAAGACCAGCGGCCTTGGTATCTCAGCCTTCATAGGAGCTTCGACAACCTAAGAGGTCTCCGGACAAAAATCGAGAGGGAGCTCATCCCCCAAATGGAAAAGGAGGTCCATGAAATGAGCCTCGTGGACCTCTCTAAACTGTCGGATTCAGCTCTTGCCCAAGAAATCCACAGGCGAAGCCAAAGACACAAGGAGTGGCTGGAGGTCTACAGGCGTGACTGCATTCCCTTTGCTCACGGCATGAGGCTGTTTGGGAAGATCTACAACGACCTCATGAAACCTGAAGACCCCTTTCAGTTCACGGCGCTCCTGGGAGGCTCCGTCATGGTCAGCATGCGAAGAAATCAGATGCTGGAGCACCTTGCCGAGCTGATCGGGAAAGATCCGAGCAACAAGGCCTGCATCCTGGAAGGCAAAGGCGATGACTGCCGACCCGAGGTCAAGAAAGCTCTGAAGAGGGTTTTGGATCAGTTCGGGGATCTGGCGTGGGAAAAGGGCCGATTGGGTGAGGACACGAACAAGCTTCTGAAACTGGTTCTCCAGATGGCCTCCCGCTCAGACAGAGGAAAATCAGGCCCAACCGGTGACCCGGGAGAACTGGAAAATGAGTTCTTGTCCCGTTTCGAGGAAGAGCAGAAGCCTTATGCCCTCGAACTTCTTGATCTGGCCCGGGCCAGCTATCGGCTCCGGGATGACGACAACATTTACCTCGGGAAAATCGAAGGCCAGTTTTTGGCCACCCTGGATGAAGGAAACAGGCGCATCGAGAGAAGGGCCATGTCTCAGAGCAAGCCCATGGAAACCGATGACCTCTTGCAGGCCGTGCAGAGCGAGGCGCCGGTCCACGAGGCAGGTCCAAAAGCTCAGCAATCGGGCCAAAGGAAAGCTTTCTCGCTCAAGTCCAGACAGATTGTCGGCCAGCCTGCCGGTCCCGGGTTGGCGATGGGAAAAGCAAGGGTGGTCCTCGACTCTTCCGATCTCTTCAATTTTCAAAAGGGGGAGATCCTCGTGTGTGATGCAGTGGATCCGGGAATGACTTTCGTGGTTCCCCTTGCCTCGGGAATCGTCGAGAGACGAGGAGGCATGCTCATCCATGGCGCCATCATCGCCCGGGAATACGGCATTCCCTGCGTCACGGGAGTCCCCGATGCGGTGAATCAGATAAGAACAGGGGACTTCATCACCGTGGACGGACACCTCGGCATCGTCATCATCGGAGAAGCGACGCTGTGAAACCCAGTAAGCAGTAAGGAGTAGGCAGTAAGCAGATACAATAGATTTTCACTGCCTACTGCTTACTGCCTACTTCTTACTGGACTTCAGCCAGCCCGAGGTGAAAATACTGGGTACCCCTCTTTGCTTTACGATAGGTCTTGATGTGCGATCTTTTCTCCTCTTCCCAATATCTCCCTCACCCTTTTGTACACTTCCTGATCTTCTTTCTTGCGGCTCCCCGCGCGTTTGCGAAGAGAGGCCATGGGCATGGTCAAGCGGGGATTTGATTTGAGCGCAGCTTCGTGTCTTGCCAGGAATGCCCAGTAGAGCGAGGCGAATGGGCAATCGGTCTTGGGATCAAACGCACAGAGGCTGCAGTAATCACTCATCCTGTTGATGTAAGCAGCGCCCGACACGTAGGGTTTGGTGGTCATGAGTCCGCCCAAGGCATAAGTCCCCATGCCCAGGACATTGGGTTCCACCACCCAGTCATAGGCATCCGTGTAAGCGACCCAGAACCAGTCGGTGAGTTCTCTCGGACTGACGTCGAGAAGGGCGGCCAGGTTGGAAAGAATCATGAGCCGCGTGATGTGGTGGCTGTATCCCTCGGCCCACACATCCGAAACAACCTTGTCCAGGCAAGCCAGCCCTGAGGGCTCTCCCCAGTAAGCGGGAGGCAGCGGAGTCTCACACCCCAGGGCACACGGGGCTGCACCCCCATCCAGGCCCTTGACCTTTTTGCTTGACCCCCACGGCTTTCCCGCCCACCTTTCATATCCCCCGTCGCCGGGCGCTCTCTTAACCGGCATCCTGCCGCCAGGCAGGTTGCGAAAACCGTCGGTGGCTTCATGAACGTGGCGAACAAACTCGCGCCACCCCAGAACCTGCCGGATGAAACCCTCTTTGCTTTCCAGCGGTAACTTCATGCTTGCCACATCAGAGATCACGCGGGACGGCAAGAGCCTGTGGATGTTGACAAGGGATGAGATGCGGGTGTGAAAAAGGCTCCTGGACCTGTGGGACATGGCATCTTCGTAGGGTCCGAAAAGCGGCAGGCATTCTGTCTTGGCCCAGGACCAGAGTTTTTCAGCGTCCTTTCGGGTAGCGGGCAGCGTATCCAGGTCCAGTTGGCCCGGATGACGGTCGAAGACTTTACGTATGAGTTCCCCAACCTCCTCCTTAATGGGGTCCCGCGGAAAGGAGGGTGGTTCGGGCGAAGCCGGTTTGCCATGCCATGGAAGCCGGTTCTCCACATCAAAACTGTATCGTCCCCCGACAGGTTTCTGCCCCTCCATGAGGATTCCCGTTGTGCGCCGAATAAAACGATAGAAGGTGTCCATTTTCCAGGGCGGAGCCTTGACATCGCTTTCTCTGAACTGCTCGGCGGTGGAAAGCCATCCCTCATGGGGAAGGAACTGGAGAGATCCTTGGTTCACGAGTCTTTCGAGATCCGCTCTGAGTTCCCTCTCTGCAGGCAACATGACGCGCAACGGCCCTAACTCTGGGATAAGAGGCTCCAGGGCCGAGGCGTAAGTCCCGTCGGCCACCACATGCCGGACGGCCACGCCCCTGTCAGCCTGTTCGAGGGCGAAATGCCGGAGGTTAGAGAGTATGAAAGCGAGTTTCTGTTTGTGATAGGGACGCCGGGACGGCTTCCATGGATTCTCCACGAGGACAATGCCAAGGGTTTTAGGGTCTTCCCTGGAGAGGGCACCTATCTGATCGCTCATCTGATCATAGGGGACGAAGAGCCAGCGCCGCGGGCCAAAATCCCTTCCCTGCCGCCTTTCCAGTTCTTTTCTGAAATAGCTCATGGCACACCTTCTTTGAATGCTTACATTATCACGCTTATAGTTTGCGGACCAATACCCAAATGATACCGCTCCAGGTGAACCACAAGGAACTGGCCGATGCCCTTCGGCATCCGCCCTCTTGAGCTGTCGGTTTTTTTGTTGTAAGAACTCTTTTTCAAGATGATTTGGTTTTTTTGAGAGGAGGCCGTTTAATTTGCCGAAGTTGCTGCTTACCACCGTTTGCCGTCCCTTTGGGGGGCCGGGCGAAGGGGATTCCGTGGGTGCCGAACTCTTTCATGCCCAGGTGACTCGCAGCCAGGGCATCTTCAGCTATCGCCAGGTTATCCGTTGCTGGGGGCTCGATTACATCGCCGAAAACGTCGACGCCCCGTCTGTGGTTCTGCACTATCCCTCGGAGCGCGAATTTCTCCGCGAAGTGCAGACCGAAAACTACGACTACATCGGCATCAATTTTGTCGTCGCCACCTTCCACAAACTCCGGCGCATGGCTCACCTCATACGCAAGGACTCTCCACGATCGAAGATCGTTCTGGGAGGATACGGCACCGTGCTCCCTGACCATGAGCTGGCACCCTTCGGGGATTTTATCTGCCGGGAAGAAGGCATCGGCTTCATGCGAAGGCTCCTGGGAGAGAACCATGACCGCCCAATCCGCCACCCCTATGCGCCCATCGAATCGCCCAAGGTCTTTTCCCATCCCCTCAAGACCAAGGTAGCGCACATCACCGGCGGCCTTGGCTGCCCCAATGGATGCGACTTCTGCTGCACTTCCCACTTCTTCAATCGCAAATATGTCCCCTTCGTCAGAAGCGGCAAGGAGCTTTACGATACGATTTTGCAAATGGAGCGAAAAGCGCGGGAGGCTGGGGAAGAGCTCAGCGGGTTCATCATCATCGACGAAGACTTCTTTATCCACGCCAAGAGAGCGAGGGAGTTTCTCGATTGCGTAAGGGAAGGCGGCAGACCCCTCTCCATCATGGGGTTTGGGAGTGTTAGAGGTCTGTCCCTGTTCACGGCCGACGAAATAGCGGAAATGGGATTTGACATCCTATGGACCGCCTTCGAGGGGACAGGATCGGGATATGAGAAGTTGAAGGGACAGGACCTCGACGCGCTCTATCAAGGTCTGAAATCGCACGGCGTGGCGATTCTTACCTCCATGATCATCGGGTTTCCCTTCCAGGAGCGCTCAAGGGTGCTGGACGATTTCAGAAAGCTCATGGAACTCGGTCCGGCTCTATGGCAGATCCTCATTTATTTCGCCTTTCCGGGAACTCCCTTCCACCGCCAGGTCCTCGCTGAGGGGCGCTACCTTCCCGCCTACCAGGAAAAGCCGGACTACCGAACCTTTGACGGGTTCTCCATGCACTTCAAGCACGAGCATTTCACCCCAAAGGAGCTTGAAGATCTTCAGCGTGAGCTCTACCGGAAGGCCTTTGAACTCCTGGGGCCTTCCCTCATCCGTGTGATGCGAACGTGGTTCGAGGGGTATTGCAACCTGAAAAATTCCTCCAATCCCCTGTTGCGCGGCCGGGCGGAGCGGATGCGCGATTATGTCAGAAGTGCCCTTCCGGGCCTTTATCCCGCGATCTTGTTTGGACCCAATGCGGACAGGAGAAACGAGGCAAGGGAGTTCTTGAAGGAGATTGAAAAGGAGATGGGTCCTGTCACCACCAAGGAACATCTGTTCGGATGGGCAACCGTTCCTTTTTCAGCCTGGACCTGGTTTGCCGAACGGCTCAATGTGTTCCAGCAACCGCGGCTCCTGAGAATCGATCATAGAATGAACGGGCAGCGATGATTTCCTGGTAGAGCTATTTTTTCTTGCGCTCCATTTCCTGCTGCCGCATGGGCATGCTGTCGATAAGCCCGAAAAGATCTTTCATCGAAACAGGTTCTGAGGAACGGAGCTTCACTCCACCATCCTTTCCGATCAAAAACACCTGAAACGTCCCTGCCTGCACCCCGAGCCGCTTGCGAATGGCCTCAACAGATTTTTCCGACAGGAGCTGATTGCCAGCCCTGCTCTGTCCCTGTTCAATGATTTCAAGCACCATGAGGTCCCGTTCGAGCACCCCTTCTGCGCTGGAAGCCAATCCCTGCTTTTGCAAACGAAATGAAGTGTGGGATTCTGAGGGAGAAAAAAGGACAAGAACGCGGTTTTTCCAGCGCAACGAGTCTGGGTCTAGATCAGCAACCGAAACCTTTTCACCTGCTTCTGATATGGGAAAATTTATCAATAGAAGCAGGGGGATAAAAATCAAGGACATAGAACTCCTTATCATATGGTGACGTTTCCTTCCTTTCCGGCTTCATGTTTCTTAAGTTCCAGCCCTATAGTGAACGTCATTAATCAAAGAACCTTTTTAGCCAAGAGGAAGGTAATCGTGCTGACCAGGCTCGAAAGGACCATCCCCCAGGCGATGTCCACGATCACCACGATAAAGGGCCAGTCCTTGACCAGCGCGTAGTTCGTCAGCTCATAGGTTTGGTAAGTAATGAAACCGAAAAAAAGACCCAAGAGAATGGCCTTTGCAAGAGATCCGGACTCGACTGCGGGGGCTATGACAAATACGACCAAGCCGAGAAGGAAGAAAAGATAAAATAGAATCGCTGCAGACCAAAGGACTTGGCCCCGAAGGATGTAACCCAAGTGCCTGTCATAAAACGGTTTTGCGATCAGGCCGAGCCAAAGGAAATCGAGCAGAAAAAAAACAGGCACGGATAGAGCATACAGTTTGAGAAATTGAGAAAACCCCGGTTGCATAGACACCTCCAGATCTATTATGAATGGTCGCATCATGGCTATCCAAAATAAATGAAAAAGCGAATTATGCGACCCTCATATCAGGGATGAACTCCAGGTGATCGAAGTCGTGAAAAAGCTTACGCTGAAAAACTGTGTCGAACTCTTTCCCCTCGTCAGGAAAGTGACGACCGACCATGCTCGGGCCGTGGTCGCGCAATGGGCTGACTTCGCCGGCAGGCCGCCCGGAAACCATTCCGGTTTCGAGCCATGAGCCCTTACCGGCTGGTTTTCTTCCCCAACAAGGGCAGGACCGACTGGACTCTAAAAGTGACGAGAAAGGTTTTCTTAAGGTATCTCGGCTCACAGATAGATCCGGCGTATTCGATTTTGCAGGTGCCGGCGATGAGTTCCTGGTCTTCGGTTTCACTCAGTTTCTTGAGATACAACCGCTTCCCTTTGTAACCGGGCCCTTCTTCCTTAAACAGGAATATGGCGTAGGGATTCTTGTTCGTGTTGGCGTGAGTGAGTCTGTCCGCCATGATAAAGGCAACGTGTTTGTCGTCGATCACGTGGGGTTTTGAATAAACCGCAGCATTGACTTTGCCCTTTTCGTCTGCCGTGCTCAACACACCAAGTCCTTTCTTGACATTAAAATACCTTTTTAGGTTCACAGTGATGCCTCCTTTTCTTTCAGCCAATATATGTCTCCCTGGAGGTGAGTCAATAAGCGCAGTACCGTGCCTAAAAATTTATTGCGCGGCCCGGCCCCACCCCCCACCGCTGCCTGCCATGAGTCTGACGGGTAATCCATCCTCTCACGGGGGTGGCGTCACCGGAATTTCCGGGCGATCTCCGTGGCGATCTTCACGGTCTGAAAGTGAATGTCCCCCGTGTCGCTCACATTGCGAGCATAGCCTCCTCCCATGGTGATGGCAACAGGTGTGGCCCGTTCAACACAACCGCGAATATGGCGGCCGTGCCGTTTCCCTGGTGAACGTCGCAATCGATAATCGTTACCCTTCTGATTCTCTTCTCAGCCTGCATTTTGCACACGGCAACGGCCACATCATTGAAAATGCAGTACCCTTCGCCTCTATCCGGAAAGGCGTGGTGGGTGCCGCCTGCAAGATTGGCCGATAGGCCCTCTCCGATTGCCGCAGAGCATGCCTGAATCGTGGCGCCGCAGGAGCGCATGGTCCTTTCCACGAGCTCCGGGGACCATGGAAAACCAATCCTGCGCATTTCAGCGGCGCTGAGCAGCCCCTGAAAAAAACGGTGAACATAGTCGGGAGTGTGAACGCGCAGGATATCTTCCTCGCTCGCCGCATCGGCTGGGAGGATCTCTTCGGGTCGGACGATAGAAGCGTCTGCGATTCTCTCTCTAAGAAGGGAATACTTCTCGATGGGGAAGGTGTGACCCTCCGGAAGGGGAAAAGTGAAATGGTCACTGTAGAAAAGCTTCACGGTTTTCTTCTCAATCTTGCATGTTTCCCTATTCCATTCTTCCCAAATTCATCCTTTCGAATGGACGGCAAACGTGAGATTTCGTTTTCGTGGACAAGGAAAACACAGAGGGAAACCTTCTTCATAAGATAATGATCCAACTTATATCTCCCTATTCTCCTGTTCAAGCTCCCTGCCCTTGACTTCTGCTCATTGGGTTAATAACTTCACTTAAATTTAGTGTCGTGTACTTTAAATTGCTTAACGATTTAATCGTCCCGTAATAGTCTTGACATCTACGGCCCGGCCATCCAGGCCGCCATCCGTAGGAGTCCCGTCTGCGGCGGGACGATAAAATCGCGACCGGGAGGTCGCTCCTACAGAGAAACAACGATGTGAGAGACGACGACACCGCAATACTATTTCGAGGCGGTTAACAAGTGTCATTTCGAACGATGTGAGAAATCTAACGTTTCAGAGCGGTAAAAGATCTCTCCCTGTGGTCGAGATGACAACCCATTTCCGGTACACGATACTAGGACCTTTTTTGTGAAAGGGGGATTTGAGATGGCTGACAAAGAGGCCCATGGGAAGAAGTATATTCGGCTCAAGGACAAGGCAGGCAGCGAGTTCCTTTGTCCTCTGGACGCTCTGAAGAGCGTTAAAGACGCCACAGAAGAGGAGCTTGCGGAGTGTGTAGAGGGGGACGTGGTTGGAAGGTACGCCGGAGACATTGAAATCGTCAAGTGAGCGTCTGCAGCCTTTGTCGGATGAATCCCGCTGCCGGGGAGTTCTCTACGGGCTTTTCATTGGGGATGCCTTGGCCATGCCGGTTCACTGGTATTACGATACCTCGGCTCTTGGAAGGGATTACGGCCGGGTGATCGATTACCTTGCCCCCAAGAACCCTCATCCGGACAGCATCCTGTGGCGCTCCTCCTATCGCCCCCTCAACGAAAAGGGCGATATTCTGCACGACCAGGCGCAATACTGGGGCAAGAGAGGGATCCACTATCACCAGTTCCTGCAACCCGGGGAAAACACGCTGAATCTTAAGCTCTGCACTCTCCTGATGGACTCCCTCAATGCCAACGGTGGATACTCCTCGGACGACTACCTGAAGCATTACATCGCCTTCATGACAACGCCTGGGTCGCACCGCGACACGTACGTGGAAGAATACCATCGCCATTTTTTCACCAACTATGCGGCAGGCAAGAACCCCCATGAGTGCGGGGTCATGGAGAAGCACATCGGAGGCCTGGTGGGGCTGGTTCCCATGGTTGTTTTCTACAGGCATTCTGAGTCCCGGGCCAGGGCAGCGGCGCTCGAACACCTCTCTCTCACCCATTTGGGCCAAAAGATGGCCGCCGCCGCAGAGGTTCTCGTCCATCTCCTTCTGGAGGTGCTTTCCGGAAAGCCTCTCCGCGAAGTCCTTCTCCAACAGATCCGGGACCAGAAAAACCCTCTCTATGGTTTTCCTTACTTGCAGTGGCTCGATGACTCCGACGAAGCGGTTGTAGGCCGGCGCCTCAGCACGGCGTGTTACGTGGAAGACTCGGTGCCGTCCGTGCTGTACCTCGCATTGAAATACCACGACCGGCCTGAGCAGGGATTGGTGGCAAACACCAATCTGGGCGGCGACAATGTTCACCGGGGCGCGGTGCTCGGAGCTCTACTGGGCGCCGAAAACGGTCTGGAGGCTTTTCCTGCGCGATGGGTCAAAGGTCTGCGCCACCCCCCTGACTTGGATTTGAGTGGCCCTGAAAAATGAGATCCGCATTGGAGTACAGTGAAATATGATGGCTTCGCGCAAAGTCGGTGAACGCGTTTTTCCGTCATTCCGGCGGAAGCCGGAATCCAGCCTATTCAGCCCTTTGACAATTCCCTGGACCCCGGTTTTCACCGGGGTGACGACTTTCTTGAAATCATCAAGCATTCTTGAATGGAGGATAACGATCGTGGCCTTGTTTCTGATTGGCATGAGCGCTGTCGCGTGTGCCGCACATGCTCAGGATAGCCGCACCAAGACTCCGGCTGATCTTGCGCCGTGCCCGGATTCACCCAACTGCGTTTCCACCAAGAGCAAAGATGCCGGCCATGGCATGCCTCCCCTGCCGTATCTCAAGTCAGGGGAGGAAAGCATGAACCGGCTGGTCGCCATCGTGCGGGAGATGAAACGGGCCACTATCGTCTCCGCCACCCCCTCTTACCTCCATGTGGAATTCCGTTCGGCCCTTTTCCGCTTTGTCGATGATGTGGAGTTTGTCCTGGATGATTCGGCCCGCGTTATTCACTTTCGTTCTGCCTCCAGAAAAGGTTATTATGACTTCGGCGCGAATCGGAAACGGATGAAAGAGATCTCCGATCGCTACCGGCGGCTCCTTCAATGAAAGAAGGAATCCTGGATCCCGGCTCGCGCCCCGTTTCACGGGGCTTGGCCGGGATGACGAATTATGACGCAGCCACCAGGGGAGGGAAAATAACGGCGGGTAGAACCTATCTGGGGGCTCCATCAGATGTTGAATGATTAGCAAAAACCGAGGCTCGAATCCGGGGGTATAGACCATGAAGATCGCAATCATCGGAACAGGCGTTTCTGGAATGGTTACCGCCTACCTTCTGTCGGAATCCCACGACCTCACCGTGTTCGAAAAAAATGACTACATCGGCGGGCACACCCACACCCACGATGTGGAGGCGCAAGGCAGGACTTTTGCTGTGGACACGGGCTTCATCGTCTTCAACGAAGTAACCTACCCCAACTTTGTCAAGCTGCTTCGTCGCCTTGACGTTCCTTGGAAGAACTCTCAGATGAGCTTCAGCCTGCGATGCGAGCAAACAGGCCTGGAGTACTGCCCAAGCTCCCTGGATTCCCTTTTCGCACAGCGCCGCAATCTGCTCAGGCCGGCTTTTTACCGCATGGTCATGGACATCTTTCGTTTTCGACGGGAAGCGTTGGAACTCCTGGAAAAGCGCGATGACAGCGTGACTCTAGCCGACTACCTGGAAGGAAATCAATATTCTTCCCTGTTTATCGAGAAGTTCATCCTGCCCATGGGCGCTGCGGTCTGGTCCGCAGACCCGATTCGGTTTCGGCAGTTCCCTGCCCGCTACTTCGTGGAGTTCTTCCACAACCACGGCTTCCTGAAAGTGCGCAACCAGCCGCAGTGGCTGGTGATCCAGGGAGGCTCCAGGAAGTATGTAGAAAAGCTGATCAAGCCGTTTGCCGATCGCATTCGCCTCAACTCTCCCGTGGAATCCATCGCAAGGGGAGAAGGGTACGTGGAGGTCCGTTCCAAGACCGGAGGGACGGAACGCTTCGACGGTGTTGTTCTGGCTGTTCACAGCGACGAAGCCCTTGCCCTGCTTTCCGACCCCTCGGAGGCGGAGCGACAAGTGCTTTCCGCCCTTCCCTACCAGGAAAACCTGACGGTGCTTCACACGGACGCAACGCTTTTGCCCCGTCACAGAAAATGCTGGGCCGCCTGGAACTACCATGTGCCTCGCGAGAGCCTGGGACGCGTGGCCCTCACCTATGACATGAACATTCTCCAGGGGCTGGACGGGCCCGTTGAATTCTGTGTGACCCTGAACCGGCCGGCCGAGATCGATCCAGGAAAAACCCTTCGTGAACTCCTTTACAGCCATCCGGTGTACACCCCTGCGGGCAGGAACGCGCAAGAAAGAAGAGAGGAAATCAGCGGCGTCCGTCGCACTTACTACTGCGGCGCCTACTGGAGCTACGGGTTTCACGAGGACGGGGTGAAAAGCGCCCTGGCCGTGGGCAAACACTTTGGGAAGGGCCTTTGATCATGCACAGCGCCATCTACGAGGGAAAGGTCCGGCACCGTCGCTTCAGCCCGGTTCAGAACTCCTTTCATTACCGCCTCTATCTCATGTACGTGGACCTCGCGGAACTCCCGACCCTCTTTGAAGGCCGTTGGCACTGGTCAGGCCGGGAGGTCAATCTGGCGTACCTGCGAAGAAGGGACCATCTCGGGGATCCGCGGGTTCCCCTGGACCGCGCTGTGAGCGATTTGGTCGAGAAGGAGACAGGCAGAAGGCCCGGCGGTCCTATACGGCTTTTGACCCACTTCAGGTATTTCGGCCACTGCTTCAACCCCGTGAGCTTTTTCTTCTGTTTTGATCGGGAAGACCGTCGCGTGGATACCATCGTGGCCGAGGTTCACAACACTCCCTGGGGTGAGGAGCACTGCTATGTGTTGCATGACGCCTTGAACGAGCACCCAAGCCCGGACTGGAGACGCTTCCGCTTTTCCAAGGTCTTCCACGTTTCTCCCTTCATGGAAATGGAGATTCGCTATGACTGGAGGTTCAGGGTGCCGGGTGAAACCATTCAAGTGCACTTCGTCAACATGACCCACGAGGGGAAGCGGCGCTTCGACGCCACCCTGTCACTCCGGCGAAGGGAGATATCAGGTCCCAGCCTGGCCCGCTGTCTTCTCATGTACCCTCTGATGACGGTCAAGGTCGTGACCATGATTTACTGGCAGGCCCTTCGGCTTCTCCTTAAGGGCGCTCCCCTCCATGTTCATCCGAAGAAAAGGAGACCGTCATGACCGAGTCCATCCTTCCTGCGGAAAGGCCGTTGGCGCAGTCTCCTGTGCTCACCAAACTGGATGGATGGGCCAAGCGGATTCTCCTGTCCCTGCTTCAGAAAACCCGTCTTGGAGAGATTTTATTGAAAGACGGGGACGAACAGCATGTCTTCGGCCGAGGGGCTGAAAAGTGCAACCTCCGCGCCTCGCTCACAGTCCTTCATCCGCGTTTTTACACCCAGGTCCTTTTCGGAGGCAGCATCGGCGCCGGAGAGGCCTACATGGCAGGCCACTGGTCCTCCGACGACCTGACGGTCCTACTCAGGATCATTCTCCTCAACCAGAGTGTTTTCGCGGGACTCGACAGGGGTCTGTCCAGGCTGAAGGCGCCTCTTTACAAGGCCTATCACTTCCTGCACAAGGACTCCCGAAAAGGCAGCCGCATCAACATCGCCGCCCACTATGACCTGGGGAATGAATTCTACGCCCTGTTCTTAGACGAGACCATGACGTACTCGTGCGCTATTTTCGAGGGGCCCGAAAGTTCGCTCCAGGAGGCCTCGGCGGCGAAGGTCGACCGCATCTGCAAGAAACTGCGGCTTTCCCCCAAAGACCACGTGCTGGAGATCGGCACCGGGTGGGGAGGGTTTGCCATTCACGCAGCAAGGCTGTACGGGTGCCGCGTGACGACCACCACCATTTCCAGGGCCCAGCACGATCTTGCAAAGGAAAGAATTCGCAGCGCAGGAGTGGAAGACAAGGTGCACCTCCTGCTCAAGGACTACCGGGATCTGAAAGGCCGCTTCGACAAGTTGGTCTCCATCGAGATGATCGAGGCCGTGGGCCACCACTACCTGAACACCTTTTTCCGCTGCTGCAGCAACCTGCTCACGGAGCAGGGCACCATGCTCCTTCAGGCCATCACCATCGCGGACCGGGCTTTTGAAAGGCACAGGAAGGAAGTGGACTTCATCAAGCGTTACATTTTCCCGGGAAGCTGCATTCCCTCTGTCACGGCCATGGGCGACGCTGTGGCCACGGCCACGGACCTGCGCCTCGTCCACCTGGAAGACATCACGCCTCATTATGCCAGGACGCTCAGAACCTGGCGGGAGCGCTTTTTTGACAACATCCAGCAGGTGCGAGCCCTTGGGTACTCGGACACCTTTATCCGCATGTGGGAGTTCTATCTGTGTTACTGCGAAGCGGGGTTTCAGGAGCGCTATTTGGGCGACGTTCAGATGCTCTTCGCCAAGCCCATCTGGAGAGGCGAGCCTCTCTTGCCGTCCCTTCCCTGACGCAGGCGTCCAAACAGTAAGCAGTAAGGAGTATGCAGATAAGGACGCGTGAGTAGTCCTAAGAAACTTGGCTCAAAGGCCATGTTATTAATGGTCTCATAATAGTATTGACATTCATTGCCTCCCCGCTCTTGTAGGAGTCCCGCCAGGAGCGGGACGACAGGATCGCGACCGGGCTTGCCTCGCCGTAGCCCTGAGCATGTCGAAGGGGCGAAGGCGGGAGGTCGCTCCTACAGGGAGGTGAAATGTCGGCGAAAACGAACCGTCAATACTATTTCGAGACGGTTCATAAATCCCCTCTGTCTCCCCTTTACAAAGGGGAGGACTTATGCTCGGTTTCCCCCTTTTGTAAAGGGGGATCAAGGGGGATTTGGGATCACCTCCTCTCACCTCTTCCTCAATCGATAGTGGGACACGAGCCACTCCTTGCCGCCCCTGAATCCCCATAGCTCTGCGCAGGCCATGAAAAAGATGCGCCAACGCTGAAACCACCTTTGGGCCTCCCCAGCGCCGTAGACCTCTCTGAAGAGGCGCCTGATCTCCCCTGCCTGCGCATCCATTCGGCGCAGCCATGCCTCGGCCGTTTTCTGGTAGTGTATGCCGCTCACCCGCCAGTGTTCCTCCAGAGCCAGGTGGTTCTGAAAACAAAGCAGCAGGTCGTCTGAAGGCATGAGGCCCGCAGTGAAGAAATAGCTTCCCATCCAGTTGTCGGCCCCGCCGGTTTCAAAAAGGTAAGAGAAGCGGCGGTGGGTGAAAATGTGAATGAAAAGTTTGCCGTTTTTGTTCAGCCATCCGCTGATCCGCTCAAGCAGTCTTTCCCAGTTCCGCATGTGCTCGAACATCTCCACGGAGAGGATGCGGTCGAACCGGCGACTCGTGTCAAACCGGTTCATGTCCATGGTCATCACCTCCAGATTGGTGAGGGCAAGTTCGCGGGCCCTGGCGCTGATGAACTCCCCCTGGGGAACGGAATTGGACACGGCCAGGACGCGGCAACTGGGGTACTTCTCGGCTATCCAGAAGGAAAGGGACCCCCACCCGCACCCGAGATCAAGCACTTCCATGCCGTCCTCCACCTGCGCCCTTTCGCAGGTAAGCGCCAGCATCGCCTCCTCGGCCCCGTCCAGGCTCTTCACGGAAGGGGGCCAATAGCAAGAACTGTACTTCATGCGTTTTCCCAGGACCTTCTGGAAAAAGGCCGGGGGCAGCTCATAATGCTGCTCCTTGGGTTTTTCCACTTCCAGGGCAATGGGACTCGCGCGCAGGTTCCGGATGAACCGGCACACGCCGCTTTCCCCTGCCTCGACCTCTTTGCGGGCCTCCTCAGCCAGCCTTTTCCGGTCCAACACCCTTATGCCGAAACGAATGAGCCGATCCGGGATTACGCCCTTTTCCGCCAGATCAATGAGCCGCTTCATGGCTTACCCCTGCTTCGGAAACCACGGGATGAAGGCGCTCGTCCTCTCCTGATAGGCCCGGTACTCAGGCCTCGTTTCCACAATGGTGCGCTCAAGAAGGGTGACTCCGGAGACCTTCAGAAGAAGGAAGGTGATGGTGAGAGGGCTGACGATGGACCAGAAGGAACCGGGCGTGGCCAGAGCAACAAAAAAGATGCCCCACCACATGAGGCATTCCCCAAAGTAGTTGGGGTGCCGCGTGTAGCGCCAGAGGCCCTGGGCCATCGCTTTCCCCTTGTTGGCCGGATTCCTCTTGAAGGCTGCAAGCTGGTAGTCACCCACCGCCTCAAAAAAGAACCCGGCTGCCCAAAGAACAAGACCCGCCCAGTCGAGCCAAATGAACCGGTCCGGCTTCAGGGACCACTGGCCGACCTGTGCGACCAGGGAAATTACCCAGAGGAGAACTCCCTGGAGCAGGAACACTGTGAACAGGCTGATCCACCAGAACCGCTTTCCATACTGCTGCCGCCAGGCTTTGTAGCGGCGATCCTCCCCCTTGCCCCAGCTCCGTATTCCGATGTGCAAGGCCAGCCTTAGTCCCCAGATGGTTACCAAGAGCGTAATGAGCAGCCTGCGACCCAGGTAGCCATCGGCTCCCAGAAAGGTGATCCAGGCCACCACCACAAACCCAAGCCCCCAGAACGTGTCGGCAATGCTTGCGTTCTTGATGGCAACGCTCAGCGCCCAGACAGCAATCATGAAACCCATGACCGCGACAAAATTCCATAAAAGCAGAGACCATTCTATAGGCATAGGATTTCCTCCGTTGGAGACATGTGTCCGTAGCGAAATCAGTGAGCAGTATGCACCACTCCTTACTCCATACTGCCTACTGCTTACTGCCTACTCCTTACTGAGTCTCTCCGGCTCTAATCCTGCAAGGATTCTTCCAGGCCTCAGAGGGTCTTGCACTGCTTGCCCTGTCCGCCGCTTCCGGACGGCCGCCAGAATATCCTCGTGGGCCTTCGAGTGAATCGGATAGAACAGGGCGATCGCCAGCCCCAGCAAGTTGAACAGAGAGGGAACGAGCGCATACAGGATCCTGAGGGTCATTCTCACGGTTTCGCTCTGCTCCACGTTGGGAGCGTACCCTGCATAGGAGAGAATGCTGAGGGAAAGGCCCACGCCCAGTGCTGCGGCAAGCTTCTTTGAGATGGACCACAGACCGATGTACTGGCCTTCCCTTCTCTCTCCGGTGAGGAGTTCGTCGTAATCAATCACGTCCGCCTGCATGGAGGAGGGAAGGGCAATGGTCGCCCCCAAACCGATGCCCGAGCAAAAGACCAGGACCCCGTAGATGGGGGCATCCCCGGGTCCGAGAAAAAACACCCCCACAAAGGATCCGGTGTTGATGGCCATGGAAGCGATCCAGGCCCACTTCTTGCCGATCCTTCGCGAGAGCAGAACCCATGCAGGCAAAAACACGATGCCCGTGACAAAATAAAGGACCAGGAAGAAGTCTGCCTGTGTGCTTCCCAGCACATACTCCACGTAGTAGAGAATCAGGGTGGCCGGGAGATTGCTCCCAAAGGCGGCGATCGTGTAAGAGATCAGGAGAAGGAGAAACGGCTTGTTCTGCGCCACGGCATGCAATCCCTCGAGAAGGTGCTGCCTGGGCGGGTGTTCGATGCCGGCCCTTTCCTGGATGGCCAGCACGCACCACCAGCAGCAAAGAATGAGCATGGGACCATAGACGGCTGCGATCCAGAAGAACTTGAGTCGCTCCCCTTCGGCATCCTGAGAGAGGCCGAGCACCTGGCTCACGATCAACGGGGAGCTCGCTGCCACCAGGGTGCCGGCAAGCATGGCGCCGTCCCTTAGACCAAAGAGACCGGTCCGCTCATGATAGTCAAAAGTGAGCTCCGGGCCCAGAGACTCGTAGGGGACCACCACCGTGGTCCAGAAAAGAAATAGGGAAAAAATGCAGATGCCGAACCACCAGGTCTCGAAGGTGGGTGAAGCCGCCGGAGGATTGAACAGAAGGTAGAGGGATCCGGCAAGGGCCAGGGAGCCCAAGGCGATGTAGGGCCGCCGCCTTCCGAAAGGGGTTCGGGTCCTGTCCGTCAGATACCCGAGCAGGGGGTCGGTGACGGCGTCAAAGAGGCGCACAGCCAGAAGGATGAACCCCAGCATCCCGATGTGCACGCCGACCACATCGGTGTAGAACTTGGGGATATAGACGTACACTGGGATACCCACCACGGCGAGAGTGAAGGCCGGGGCCGCATAAGCGAATTTTTTTGACCAGGGAAGGCTCACCGTAGATCCATCAACATTGATCGGAGGAGCCTATAAGGCCCCCTTTTTCTCGAATCGCCGTGAAAAATTGTCCGCCCGGCAGGGTTGTCTCCGGGTATCTCCACCATGCCCTGTCCCCGAACAATTAGCTGGAGAGGGCAGGATGTGAAGATGCATGACATTGCGCTGGAACAGCGCTTGTCCGCTTACTTGAAGTCGGCGGTCATGAGCTCGCCGGTCAGTTGCGCCATGGCGGCCACCTCCCGCACAAAGTGCTTGTTGTCGAAGGTGTTGATTCGCGCCGTGGTCGCCCAGTAAGCACCCTGGGTTCCCATGGTCCCGTAAGCCGGCAAATTCCAGTCCAGGGCAATCTTTCCCATGCCGTACCAGATGCCCTGGGTGCCGCCGTGTATGCCCGGCCTTTCAACGCACTGCACCATCACCCTCGGCCACTGGTTGTCCTTGACCGCTTCGACGGCCTTGTCGATCAGCATCTGATTGTTTCGCGTCCACAGGAAGGCGGGCTCCACTTTCCCGGTGGGCGCATAGGTGTTTTCCACTTCCCTGAACTCGATCTGTCCGAGGTGCTCGGTGGCGACCATTGCTACGATGGACCTTTTAGCCTCAGGATTCCTGGTAAAATAATCCTGCTTCTCAAAAGCCTTTTCCATGCCCGGCATGTAATGGCGGTTGTCCAGGTAAAGCATCAGAGTCCGAGGCCGCTCGCTCTTCGGAATGTGAGAAAAATACTTGACGATTCCGAGAATCCCCAAAGCCCCGTTGTCCTGCAAAACCGCCGGGCCGTCGGTGTGGGTCGTAAGGAGAATCCTTTCATCCTGCGGGGTCCCGTAATGCCGCCCCGGCAGATAACCGATCAACTGGTAGGTTTCGGTGGGCTCGACTTTGGCCAAGAGTTTCAAGGTGGCCTTCTTCCCTGCCTTGGCGTCCTGGAGGACCTTGGCACCCGCGACCCGGTCGACATAGACGTTCGGGACGTTGTACTGCGGCATGACGGGAAAAGAGTAAAGTCCGGCCAGTCGATCATAGGACATGTTGAAAACCACGATCCCGCCGGCTGCCTGGGCCTTGGTCAGCACGCGGTAGACCAGCGCCGTCTGTCGAAGCTGCCACCACACATCGTAGCTCACGGACACGCTCGCCGGCACCTGGGTGAAGAGGGGCGGGAGATCAGAGCCCTCCGCCAGATATTCATAGTCGTTGAGGGTGAACCACTTCTTGTATTCATCGTCCAGGGGAGGTTTCGGGTGCGGCATGGTCCTGAACACGACGATTTTGCCCTTCAGGTTTTCAAGCGGCGTTTGCGGGGTGTAGAGCACAAGCTCGGCCGTAATGCCTTGGCCTGGGGTAGAACCCGAGTAGGCGGCATAGTGAGCCACTTTCACAGGCCGGCCGTCGGAGACCAGGGTCCAGTTCCTGTCATCAGGCCAATCGGAGGTGGACCACCGATTGTAGGTCCACGTGTTTTTGGTGATGTCCACCACGCCGTAATGTTTCAGTTTTCCTTCGATCATCGTCATGTAGGACAGCCACGAAGCACTTCCCGAATAGGTCGGGCCGCCCTTGTCCTTGTCAACATGCCATTGATAGGCTTCTTCTGAGGTGAGCATGAAGGCCGGGTTGACGGTGGTGAGATAACGCTGATAGTCGGCCTGCGTCAGCCCCCCCTTGCCCGTGCTGCATGCTGCCAGGGCAAGAGCAAACAGCAGACAAACCAAGATTGACATCGAACGAAGCATCGTTTTCATGACAGCCCTCCTTGTTTTAGAAAAGCAGTTGTTCTCAAGATCCCTGAAAAAGACACTGCAACCATTGCAAAGAGCTTGTCGAATGGGTCGAGATGACAAACTATTCTTGAGACACTACACTATACACAGCGCATTAAGTAATTGCGCATAATTTGCGGACAACTTCGTTCCCTGATCTCCATTCGCTGAACTTGGATTCTACCGACTCGACAACATCATCAAGAGTCGGGAAGTATCGGTTGTGCAA